>Ga0099797_101471_pt1 | contig 11833 bp, 5 predicted proteins | sample Uncmet_Sort48C_1_FD_89871 | JGI IMG/M metagenome (GOLD analysis project Ga0099797, IMG submission 89871) | Marine eukaryotic communities from CALCOFI LINE 67, Pacific Ocean - C012_Sort48C_1 | ecosystem: Environmental > Aquatic > Marine > Oceanic | place: Pacific Ocean: Monterey Bay | collected... | reverse complement strand
CCAAATACGATGGAATGTGGTCGAAGGGAAAGGACGAAACTGCTGGCGCAGCGATTGCACGAATATAGGAGCAAGGAGTTGCTCCGCCAGCAGGCCCAGGAGAAAATTGAGATTTGGAAAAATATTGCCGGGGCAAGCCCAGTAGCACGGAAGAAAACGTTTCAAGATTACAATAAGGAAAAGTATTTGAAACTGTTCAGTGCAGCAATTTCCATAAATAATTATCCGGAGGTGCAGCGTTTGATAGAAATAGGCTGCGACCCAAATTTTGAGACAAAAGCAAACCATACAGCTCTTCGGCAGGCAGCTACTTTCAACAGAATAGAGCTGACGAAATGGCTTGTAGCAAACGGGGCAGAGGTTGATTTCCAAGGCAGCACCGGGGTAACGGCGCTTATTATTGCCTCTGCGCTGGGGTATACGGAAATGATCAATTTGCTTATTTCTTTGGGGGCAAAGGTTGACTTTGAAACGGACACTCGAAGGACTCCGTTAATAGCTGCGTGCAAAGAAGGGCGAGAGTCGTCGGTCATGGTACTCCTTCGGGAACGTGCAAATGTAAACAAACAAAACGGGGATGGGATGACCCCCCTAATGGTGGCGGCGGTGCACCAGCAGATGCACGTCATGCGCTTGCTCTTGCAGCATGAGGCAGATGTTGACATTGCAGATAATGATGGACGGGACGTTCTCACGGTAGCAAAGTTGGCTCACGCGCACAAGGCCCTAGATTTTTTGAAAAAACATATTGGAAAACGGCCACAAGAGTGGAAGAAAAGGCAAAGGGCTAAATCGCGAGACTTGGGCAACAATGAAGGAAAAAAGAAGGATGCTAATGAAAGCGTAAACAAACGTTTGCACGTCGACAAAGTGGCACAGAATGCTGTTATTGGGAATGATTTTGATACCGTGGTACGACTGATTCGAAGGCGCATGGTTTCCCCCAACCTCGAAACACATGCTGGTGAGACGCCGCTAATGCGGTCCAGTTGGTATGGGCGCTTGAAAGAGATGGAAATTTTTCTTGCTATGGGCGCTGAAGTCGATTACCAAAACCAACGCGGGCGGAGTGCCTTGATGTCTGCCGCGAAAAACAATCAAGCGGCAGCAATAGAATTGCTTGTGAGTTGGGGCGCATATTTGCAGCTTGAAGATGCTGATGGGTGGACCGCTTTGATGCTTGGGGCTGAGAACGGCTCTACCCAAGCGGTCGAAACGCTGATCCAGCATGGTGCGTTTGTAAACCACCGTAACGCCTTCGGAAAAACTGCCTTTGTAGCGGCCATTGGTTCTGGTCAAGGGTCCACAGCTAGTATTTTGATGCCCAGGGACGCTGCAATGAGCGTGCTCGAAACGACGGTCGCAAAGTTGGCCCACAAAGGCCTCATCGGGATGGACGATGGAGGAAGCAACAGTGCCGATGTACAGGCCCTTATAGATAAGGGCATACCTACCGCAGATCCGTTTGGTAACGGCGACAGTCCGGGTGCGGCAACTTCTCCAAGCATACTTACCAAGGGCATGAAAAAGGTTCGGAAAACTGACATTGTCGAAATAGCGCGCGAAGTTGCCGAGGACGTAGACGAAGCCATCGTGGAACGCTTGCAAGAGGAAGCGATACAGCGAGGGAGCATCGAGGCTGCACGAAAACGGGGACGAAGGGAGGCCGTGACAGACATTCAATATTCACCGTTGAAGAACGTCCCAAAAGAACGCGCAGTAAAGATTGACCCGAAAGCCTTTACGTTCAGCATGGACATATGTGAAAACGTTCTTGATGGGATGCGCGAGCGATTGTCCGGGGTTCAAAAACGCCTTCAAAAGATCGTCGAAGACGGTGGCACAGTACCGGAAGTGCACCTTGATTACTTTGATGATCCAGCCGAGCTGAAGATGGCCGCGTTTTATATCAGTACTGGGGAGAATTTTAACGCAGCCAAAATGCTGAAAGAAAGCTTAAAGATGCAACGGGAGCGTTTCGGGGAAACTCATTACGAGGTTGCAAAGTCTTTGAATGTATGGGGGGGGCTTTATTCAGCCCTGGGGAAGTTTGACAAAGCCGTTGTTTTGCATGGACGGGCGAAAAAGATTCTGGTGCACAACCACGGTCACATGCATATTGACGTCGCCTCAACGTTTGACATGCTCGTGAATGCTCTCTGCGGCGCTCACCAGTACGAAGAAGCCATTATTGTTTGTGAAAGGCAGTCCAAGGTCTTGCGGCGAAAATTAGATCGTCATCATCCCCTGTGCCAGCAAATGAGCAAGTTAGCGCGCATGGCAGAGAAAAAAGACTCTGCTTATGCAAAGGAGGTCGAAAAATCGAAAGCCTTGGAAATAAAAGATCTGGAAAAGAAGCGAATTGCAATGCTCAAGGAAGAGGAGGCCAAAGTATTGTGGGGGGACCGCAACAAGGGGAAATCGTTAATAGACGCGTTCAAAGATGAGCTGCCCCCGGAAGTCAAACGCCTTCTGACTATGGAGTCATTGCAGCAATTGTTGGCAAAGGATACCCTTTTTGTATCATTTTTCAAGAAATACGCAAGGTACGCATTCTTTAAGTTTGAGCTTCAATTCTTTTTGGAAGTTGAAAAATATAGAAATACAAGTACCAGAGACCCAGAGTTTGGACTTATGGCCCTTTCCATTTTCAAAAGATACGTTTTAACCTCGTTTCTACCTGCACTTGGTCAAGAATTGCGGCAAAGAATTAAACGAAGAATCAAGGATTTATACAATGCAAAAGACCTTGTCGACAAGAAGTCTTTGCTGCAGCAAATGAGAGACCCTCGACAATTGTTTGATGAAGCCCAAAGCCAGATACTTGGTATAATTCATCACGGCGCATATCAAGAATTTTACAAATCAAAATATGGACGCAGGTATTTGATACACCGCCTTTCGCAGCAGAAGTACAGCAAGCAGTGGACTGTATTCCAGTCGATTGTTCGAGGTGTTCAACAACGTGTAAAATACGAAGAGATGCTAGACGAGCTAGACGAAAAATCGGAAGAGCCAGAAGTTTCAGAAGCCCTCGAACACTCTTACCGCCTGGTAATGGGCCAGTGGCAAGTGCGCCATGACGCGGCCCGGAAGATCCAGGGAATGTTTGTGTGCTTCAAGTCCAGAAAGGCAGTCAAGGCGATGTTAAAAAAGTTAATTGTCCAAAGGTACGACCCAAGCTCGCGTGCGTACTACTACTTGAACACAAAGACTGGGGAAAGTTCGTGGGAGCAGCCGAAGCTACTTCAAGCAAAACCTAACCGCAATCAATTGGGAGGTGGATCACATGGAAACGATTGGCAAGAGCAGTGGGATGCGGCAAGTGACAGAATGTACTGGTACAATAGCCGAGGGGAAACAACTTGGGAAAATCCGAACAAGTGGACAGAGGCCAGAGATGGTAACAACAGGCCATACTGGTACAATGATAACGGTGAAACGACGTGGGAAAATCCGAATTCGTAATTAAATTTTTTGTTTTAACAAAAGAAAAATTAAATTACAAAAAATTGGCTGTTATTAAAGTAGTTAAAATTAAAATCGTCTAAGAAAAACTAATTCCAGTTTTTTTAAATCATATTTGTTTTCGGTTTAGTTTTACCAATAATTTGTACATTTTTATAGATCTGCCTCCAACGCGTACTTTAAACGCAACTCCTTCTCAAATTCCGCCACCCGCGATACTAGCATTTTTATGGATTCTGTCCCCGCCTCTGGATCCTCCCTTGCGGTCGTACGAATACTAAGCAAATCAATTTCAAAATCGTCAACTTCGCCGAGCAACATTTTTTTGCTTGATTCGGTCAAGTCGGGGATTGCATTTATAAGGTCTTTCAGTTTATTGTAAGTTGAAGGCTTCTTTTGTTGACTCTTCCGTTCGCTTAACCGTACTGCCGGGGTACTTCTATATCTTTCCCGCGCCGTTGATTCTGCAGACCGTTCGTTTCGTGTTTCGGAGCTGTCTCGTGCGGCAGATCTCGTTCTTCTTGCTGCTTCTTGGCGTATTAGTTGCCGTAAGTGTTTGTATTCTTTTCGCAACTCAGCGAGGCTTACTAAACTATCATCATTTCCCCCTGAATATATTTGTTTGATCTTTAAATTCAGTGCTGAAAACCGATGTTTGTACCTTTCGAGTGTATTTTCCTCTTCGTTCTCGGTGTTTACAATGAGATTATTTTCCAGTTCTTTTAAAACGGCTTTTGCCTTTTCTGCTCGTTCACGATTTTTGTCGGGTGTACTTAAATCTTCTCTTTCGCCTATTCTCTGGGTTTGTGCACTTATTTTCTCCCTCATCCGCGTTGCCTTCTCTTCCCGTTGACGGTCTCGATCCGGCGTGCCAACATTTTCTACTTGATCGCTAACCTCGCTTTCTGTTTCTGGCATTTCCTCTAAAAGTTGTTTCTCTACCTGCAGCAACGCTTCTTTTTGTGCGCCCTCTAAAGCGCGCTTCTTTTCAGACTCTTCCAGTAACACCGCCTGTAGCGCTTCCTCGATTTCCCGTTCTAAAATGTTTTCCTCAGTTTCTACCGTTATTGTTTCTGGACGCTCTTTTCCCTCATTACTGCGAACGTCTATTGCAGACTCCAAATGGGTTTCTTCTACTGGGTCCAATTCGGGGTCTGGATCAGTTTCTTCAGTGGGCGTTTCACTTTCTTCTTCTTTAATGGCCACAGGAACTTTCTCCGGCTCAGGTATACTTTCAACTGTGCCGTGGTCAGATGTACTTTCAACTGTGGCCGGACCACTATCTACTTCGGGTTTGATGCGCATGTTAGCCTTTTCGCTGCTTTGCTCCTCGGTTGCTGTCTCAATATTGCCCCTCTGATCCTGTACATTCCCTTTAGTTCCTACTGATGTTGATTCTTTGGTTTTCTCGGCTTCTTCTGCCCATTGCGCCATTAAATTGATCTCATCTTCCATCTTCTTCTCTGCAAGTTCCGCATATTCACTATCCGACAAGCTAGTCACAGACAAAAACAAAAAGCAACAAATGGAAAATAACCAAAAAGTGTAGGGCAAACTGGAGGTTTTCATTTTCAACTTGCCTGCGCTGTAAACAGTGCTTAATTGGATTGAAGACTGAATACAAAATAAAATTGATCGTTAAATTAATTCGTATAGTTTCGTCTTCTGCAATAGAGAGGATTCTTCGCTTGAAAGTTATGAAGAAAAGTTTTGAATTCTCAATCATGGTTGTAATTGTTGTTGGATTACGAGGACCTCGTATATGATGCATCATACATAGTCTATGATATGATGATGAATGATTGTTTTCTGTTGCGTTGCGGTTGTTGTTGTTTTTTATTAAAAAAAAAAAAATAATATCTCAATTTTCATTCTTCTTCTTTCTTCTTCTTCTTCTTTTTCTTCTTCTTCTTTCTTCTTCTTCTTCTTCTTTTTCTTCTTCTTCTTCTTCTTTCTTCTTCTTTCTTCTTCTTCTTCTTCTTCTTCTTCTTCTTCTTCTTCTTCTTCTTCTTTCTTCTTCTTCTTCTTCTTCTTTCTTCTTCTTCTTCTTCTTCGTCGTATTTTTTTTTTCCCTTCTTCTTCTTTCTTGTTGTTCGTGTTTCTTTGTTCTCGTCGTCCTTTGGATACCCTATTATTAAACATTAACGGAGAATGCCTTGCGTACAGCAAGGAAAAAGAAAATACAGATCTTGTGTTCCTGCTACGTTAGTCCAAATAAATTGTGATGACGACAACAGCTATGGGACGACGGTCGGTCGATTAAGGATCCCCCCCCTCCTCTCTTCTTCAATCATCCCTACTACTCTTCCTCTACTCCCTCCTCCCTCTCTTCTATTTTTGTGGTGGATGTACAGTATTATTTATTGAAAGCGATTATGCGTTTACAGTTCAGTGAAATCCACGAACCAAGGTGGCAACGATGCGTTCTAAGCAAATCTGTCGGCCCTGATTTTGATAAGACCGTACCATTTTGAACATTAACCAATCGACGTATCAGTTTTGCTGCGGGTTGCCTGTGTAATTTTTTGCTCGCCCGAGTGCACTTGTTGGTATCCAGAATGCCACCGGTGCTCGTCTCCAACTCGGAGTATATGCGAAGGTTGTTACCGCGACCTATTACCTTCCATTTGGCTAGAAAACGAGAAAATGCGTTCAACATGGGGCAAAATTCCACTTCAAGTAGTGAAGATGCAGACAGCACGCGTGTGAATCCGCGTGAAAGTTTATGTCGTTACGAAACTGTGAGAAAAGTTGCTGACTGGAAAAAGCCTTCCCGAGCAGGGGCTGGTCTCCACAACCTTGGGAACACGTGCTACTTAAACAGTGTCATTCAGTGCCTTACACATACTGCCCCTTTGGCAGGACTCTGCTTGAACGGTTATTTTAGTAGACGGATAAAGGCATCGAATGAAAGCAGCCTTAACATTTTTGTATGCCATGTTCAACGAGCACTGTCTAAACACGGTGGGGGAGCGTTTGCTCCCAAGAGCATAATTCGAAAATTGCGCACCTACTCTAGAACGTTTCGCGTAGGGCGGCAGGAGGATGCTCACGAATTTTTGCGCACGTTTCTTGGGTCATTGCAAAAGTCTTGCCTGCGTGCATCAGGACGGTCGTCGGACGATGTCAGCCCTGTGGCGGAGACAACAAGCATATACCACGTTTTTGGAGGCTACATGGAAAGCCAAGTAAAGTGTCTACAGTGCAAAAACACCTCGAAGCGGTCTGACGTGTGCCTTGACGTTTCTATAGAGGTGAGTCGCACGCTGCAGAGTGCACTAAAAAGGCACACGGCAATTGAATTGTTAGACAAGGACAACCGATGGAGGTGTGATAAGTGTAAACAGTTAGTTCGGGCAACGAAGCAATTGCTCTTTAAAAATTTGCCAACCATTCTTGTTGTTCACCTGAAACGTTTTTCTCCGTTTGGCGGCAAATTGATGAGCCACGTTGAATACTCTCCGAGGCTCAATATGAAACAGTACAGCTCCCGCAGTTGCGGAGAGGAAGATTTCAACTACGATCTCTACGCCGTTCTTGTTCATTCGGGACACTCTACGCATTCGGGACACTATTATAGCTACGTCAAAGCCCCAAATGGGGGTTGGTACGAAATGAATGATAGTTATGTGGGGCAAGTCGGGCTGAAGACCGTCCTTCGTCAGCAGGCTTATTTGTTATTTTACAAAAAGTCTGTGCTTAAGAGCAGTAGCTCAGATAATGCGGCTGAGAATCACTTGCACCCCAAAGATTCTATGAAATCCCGCCCGAGCGCACCCGTACAACAATGTGAAGAATACGGCGAAGAAGTCCTACGCCCCAAATCCAAACCGGAATCCCCTGAGCTGCCAAGCAATAGGACAAAAGAAAGTATGTACGATGAAAGCAGGAAATGCTATTCTTCGTCTGGGATTCGCTCTATAATGAAAGGTGTGTTCGGAACCCCCGCTCTTCGGAGATTTATTATGAACAAGCGTGCGTTGCAAGGTGCTAAACCTCCATCCCCACCCCCACAACCAACCATCAAAAACAAAAGACCACGTAGCGCGACTACTGCTGTTCGGCACAATAAATCAAAACAACGTGTCGTAAAATTTCAACAAGGGGAAGAGACGGTGATGATCCACGGCTACAGCGATGGCAAGTTGATAGAATCGTCTTCTGTGAAAGGCTGGAAGGCCTCCCTTGAAAATCAGAAGAAGCAGAGAAATCGTTTGTACAGACCTTTGCCTGACCCATCAAAAGCTACTGGGAGCTGGGAAGGGTCTGCGAATCAGAGCCAAGTAGCGCTGTATAGTGCTATGCAAAAAATGCATACGAAAGAAGATCGGGAACTGAAGAGGTCTCGCCGCCCAGATGAGTGGGATAGTCTGTACGACCAAGGGCGCCAAAAAAAGGTGAAAGCCCCACAGCAGGAATTTGACGCGCCAAAAAAGAACATGAGCAAATTGTTTGACCAAGCATACAAAAGAAAGAAAAAGTTTTCGCAAACTGGTCGATAAAATCTAAGAATAAAAATCTGTACTACTAAGGCATGTATTTTAAAAGTTTATACTTCGTAAAAGATACGTACTCGTTTCAGTTATATTCCCCCGCTTTGCTTTGGAGTAAACAATTGACCGTTTTTAACCAAAAACTAAAAGCAGAATGCATGCGCTTCGCACTCTTATTCCCAGCAATGGTGAAGGCTCGTACGGTACGTGGTAAATTACAAGTCAGATTTCTGTTTCTTTTTCATCATGGACTTTGGTTTCAAACCATCTTTGTCCTTGGCCTTCGGGTCTGCACCATTATTTTTCAACAATTTCACAATCTTCTTGTTGCGGTGCTCGTACGCCCACCACAAAGGACCACGACCGTCGCTAGAGCGAATGTGCACGGCCTCTGGCTCTTCTTCAATCCAAGCCTTTAGGGCTTCAATATCATTCTCATGAATTAGGTTCCACATCCGTGTTGTTGAGGCAGTGTCCCTCCACTTGGGTGCCTCCTCATCGATGATATCCTCTGGGATGTCATCGTCCTCCTCGTAGTATTCGTCGTCCTTCGATCGGTCGTAATCTGAAGTGCGGTCACTTTGCACTTCGCCATTCATGCGTTTGTGGTACTGCTTTTGGTACTCTTCGTCCTTCTTGCCTTTCTTCACGTTGAAATCTTCAAGCTGCGCAAAATCTTGCTTTTTGGCCATAAGTTTGTCCATGGCTGGAGGGTACTGGCCCGTGCAATACCAACTGCCCGGAGCATCACAAATTCGGTTGGCAGGGTCTGCTATCCATCGCTTCGACTCTTCCGAGACGTGCATTACTTGGAAAATGCGCACCTTGTTGTACGTGGAGGTGAAAACTTCTTTGAACCTGTTCTTGTCTACTCTGACGCCAGGGACCTGGCCGTGGCCGTGCAGTTTGTAAAGCAGCGATTTGGCCATCATCGGCGTCGGCGTTCCTTGCTGGTCCACGAACCCGTACTTGGAGCAGGTCGGGTCACCTGGGCAAATGTCGTGGTACACGGAATTACCGATCCGGGCCATATGCGGAGACTTTGCAAGGTCATCGCCACCTCCACCGGTCCAAATCAGCACGTAGTCTGCAATGTGCTTGATGATGCGGTGCGCCTGCTTTACCGGGGAGGTCAAGCACCTTCCCAAGGTGGCAATGTGCTCATGATTCCACGTGTTACCGTCTGCAATCGTCGTGCGGTTTGCAATTCCGGTGATTTGGTACCCGTAATCCCACCAGGCCATAACCCTTGCGTCTTCTGGGGTGTTGTCCCGAAGCCACCAGTAGGCTTCGCGGTAATCGTCTACCATGATGGTTTCGCCATTCCGCAAATTGGCCTTGAACATGATCGAAGGGTGGGACATGTTGCGAGCCATGACGTGCGAGTAATGCCAAAACTGGCGAGCTGCGACGTAGGTCATGAGAACGAAAAATATCGCCATACCTTTTCTCATCGGCTTCTGCTCCTCGTACACTTGTTGCAGGCCAATTGTGTCGGACAACGAGGTCTTGCCTTTGTTCAAGCGCTGCAGCTTCTTCATTTTCTTCGCCTTGCTCTTTTCCGTTGTCGCCGACGCAGCCGTCGGGGCAGCCTTTTCGACCTTGGCTTCTTTCTCCGGGTTAAGAACGTCATCGAACTGAGCAAAAGACCAATTGAACATGAACGATAAGGCGATCCCGCCCAATGCCGATGCAATTGGCCCCAGGAGAATAATCAGACGACTCATTTTGTTACAAAAGTAGTATGCCGTCACGGCGTAGAATATCAAAAAGAACCCCGCATCGGTACGCTTGAAGCATGCGATGGCGAATCCAATTGGACCATACAGGCACACGTAATGGAGAAACCTGAAGTACGCATCTGCCGTCGCCGGCTGGTGCTCTGCCACCGAGTCTACCAGGGGATTCCCGGTTCGAGTGTGTCGGAGGAACAAGCCACGAACACGCGACGACAGCGGTCCGAAGTACCCCGCAGGCGTGAAAATGGCCAAAGCGGCGATGCCCATAGCCCCGGCCGCCCCGAACACCTTCATACGCAACAGTTGCACTTCGTAAAAGTTTAGCTTTTCTTTGTTTTTTTTCTCTTGCTGACGCTTGAAGTATTCGCAGACCTCCAACAGTTGCAGGGCCAAGAAGACGGCAAGGCCGCCAAGTTGCTCCATATCCTTCAGTGGCTTCCACCCTTGGACTGGGATTTGGATCGCGCCCGCGGTACCGATGATGTAAAACAAGGAGTAGGCCCGGTGGAGCTTGCTGGAGTAGCGGTTTACAATGACCAAGCCTGCTGCGTGCAGTGCGACCATGTTCAGCACGAAGATAAACCCGCCCCATGCGGCCACCATGTAAATGTAGGCAACCCCAGCAAAAATACCGATCCACCACGAATTCTTGGTTCGCAGAGATCGTGTCCACAGGAAGAATGTCATCATCATCGCCGTCATGGCGATGCTTTCGTTGTCGTAACCACCGCCAACAGACCGCATGATGTGGGCCGGTACGATTGCCATGATTGCCGTAGATGCAACTGCCGCGTTTGCGTTGTTCGAGCACTCGTACGTCAACAAACCTAGAAAATACGTGGCCGATACGCCGAACCAGGCTGGGACGTAGCAGCATACGTCGTTCAGGCTAATTGGGTACCCCATGTTGTTCAGGGTGTTCTTAATGAACACTGACGTCATTTGCATGCCGGGGTATATGGTTGTTCCCACGGGTCTCCCGAGCGGGTACCATGACATGTAATCGAACCACTTGAAAAACTTCTCCAGCCCGTGCTGGTCCAAGTACTCCGTCGCACGGTAGTTGAACCACGGGTCGAACTCGTGGATCACAAGGCCGTATTCCTTGATCGCATGAAGGCGGATGTCATACGCGACCCACCCGACTACTACTAGTATTAGAGAGCGGACAAGGTTGCCCACGGAAAATATCGATCCCGCGGCACTTTTCTTCGCTTCCTTTGCCGCCCCAGCCGTTGAAGCCCCGGCGGTGCCCAACTTTTTCGGCGATACCGTTGCGCCGGCCTTGCTCGGAGTCTTGGACGCTGACGACATTTCGTTTCAATCAATATTATCAATTAGCTTGTGCAGAATGACAATGGTAAAGTAAAACAATGGCTTTGAAAGTTCTTATGGTTTCGAACGATCACTGCAATGTCAACTCAATAATTTTATCGTGAAACTCTATTGTCTATTCGTATACACGTACAACCCGTGATCTTTACTATTAAATGGCCGGTACCACGTATCCCCAAGGAGAGGAGGAGGTGCCTGTTCGTTCTTCCTTTTTATTCCTTCGTTCGTTGGTACTATTATTACTATCGGTATTTGGTACTACCTCTATTACAGTGTTAATTTTATATAATAATATCTATTATTATTACTTGGTATTACGGCGCCACCAACAATCACCCTACCATCGCCACACGTAGGAGGACCACTCACCCCCCATCTCTCTCTCTCTCATCTCATCTCATCTCATCTCATCTCATCCATCATAGGACTAGCTATTACGGTATATTTATCCATTATCCATCCCCAATTGTAGCCTCTTTATCTTTATGCCTCTAGACTTTATTAGCCTCACATTTAATTTTCTTCTTATTTTCTTCTTCTTATTTTTTAATTTTAATCTTTTTTAATACCAAGGTATTAATTACCATAGACCAACCAGCAACCAGTTGGTTGGAATTATTTCATATCTTACATTCGTAGGCGAGGCGTATTTTTATTTTTAATTAGACTATGGTAATTAATAGGTCTTATTTGAGGAAGTCGTCTATTTACATTACGTAAACTCGTAGTTAATATAAAATCGAAGGCGTTTAGTTCACTACTACCAAACAAGTACAATACTTCGTATTTTAAATTATA
>Ga0099797_101548_pt1 | contig 11842 bp, 7 predicted proteins | sample Uncmet_Sort48C_1_FD_89871 | JGI IMG/M metagenome (GOLD analysis project Ga0099797, IMG submission 89871) | Marine eukaryotic communities from CALCOFI LINE 67, Pacific Ocean - C012_Sort48C_1 | ecosystem: Environmental > Aquatic > Marine > Oceanic | place: Pacific Ocean: Monterey Bay | collected... | reverse complement strand
TGTTTTTGTGTACATAGAATTTGTTTGCTGTTTTAAATGTTGTCCCTGTATGATAAATGCTGCGCTATAGTCCCTGAAAAAAAAAGTATTTTTTCTCTCTTTTTGTGCTCCTTCCTTGAGAAACTTACACCCCGAAGAATAAAAAAATGCCGACCTCATCTCCAGCTCCAAAATTCTCCGGTCCTTCGACTCGCAGCGCTCGCACCTTTGTTTAGTATGCAACTCAAATTATTGTCAGCAACTTCCCCTTTTTTTTTTGCTCGTATCTATTACGAAAAAATTCACGAATATACTTAGTGGTTAGCGCCGGACCATCGCACCATGGATGCTAATAAACAAAAAAAGACCATATGTCGTAACATTCGAAGCACCCCGCCTGACCACACACCTGCTGCTGTTTCGGCACGAACCGGTACCCCGGCGGGGGCACCTGTTTTTATTTACACTGTGCCATGCATACAAAGATCTATAAATACAATGACATGTTGAAAGAATCTCCTATCTCGGCATTACTACTCAACGACGAAAGTGTGCGATTAAATCTTAACAAACATCAACAATAATACTACAAAAAAGCAGCACCATGGGGTTGTGCTGCGCAAAGGAGCGGTTGTACGACATTTTCTGTAGACTGTTTAATATATAAATTCTTCAAAAGTGCAATGAACTGGTTGATGCAAAATCTTATAAATCTCGGGAGCTCGCCCGAATTCTGTCCCGAGATACCGATCAACATATAGCGTATATTTTGCGATGAAAAGTTTTTTATGGAGCTCGTAGCCCCGCTACCTGCGGGCCTCCGATAGATCATATTATGAGCCCTGAAACGAACACACTTGTTGCGTGCAAAAAAGACATAGAGCCGTCCACTTCTATTACGTCACAAGGTTGAGAAACAAAATGCATTCGTCGTCTTGAATTGTACTGAACGCAATAATATGATTCTACGACTATTCTGCTTGTTGACTAACTAAATGCGTTCTACAAATACTTACCGCTATCCTTAATTTCATCTCTTCAATTCTGAATTCTCCAATTGTCATTTTATTGTATTAACACTGCGCGTTTTACTGCTTTTTTTTTCACTGTATGATATTTTTTACTGATATCAGTTTTTACTGATATACAGTTCTCGCGTGTTTTAACACTAACATAGGTGGGGATCGACCATTCATTTTTTCTTCGCCTGCACAGGGGGGGGTAGCCCGAAGGGATCCGGCAGCCCCGCCTCCGCGTAGATCGCCCGCTCCTCGGGCATGAACTCTGCGCAATACGCTTTTTCCAACTGCCGCAGCGCCAACAATTGGCCTAACGAGTCCGTCATCGCCTTCGTTTTTTTTTCCTCAATTCTGAATCGTATTCGGAAAGGAATTAATACTTCGCCTGTGTATAGATAAATAAGAATGATAGAATTACGATACTGCAAAATACGAGCAGATAATATTGGATAGAAAAACCTGCATGGCGTCAGCGGTCGTGTTGAAGGTCGAGGCGCGGTCGAATGGGTCAAAATTATCAGCTGCCACTGGCCCCCCTTGGCCTTCCCCCTGGTGCTGGTTCATTTTCTGGAAGGCTTTTGCGCGCCGCTCGTGGTTCAGACGGTGAATTCTATCCCGACTATTGCCCAATACGAGCTGCATCCTGCGTGACAATCCTAAACGCACGTCGAAAGGAATATCCGCGATGGAGGGAGGGGAACCGTCGTTCTTTTTCGAAGAATCAGCATCTTCTGAGTCCTCCTTTTTTTCAGGATCATTACTATTAGCATCTTTTTTTTCAGGAGGAGGAACATCATTTTTTTCATCCTTCTTTTTTTTAGAATCATCAGCGTTTTGCTCTTCTGGCTTCTTTTCGGGCCCCTTCGCATCTTCGGTATTTCCCTTTTCTTCTTCGGTGTTCTTCTTCGAAGCTGAATCGTCGTCTTCCTCATCGTTTTTTTTGGGGACGCGCGGGCGCCGGCCGCCCACCCTGGCGTCCCTGGCTCTCTCTTCCAATTCCTGTTCCTGCAAGCGCGCGGCCTCCATCTTCCCGCGTGCGAACTGGATCAGATCGACCTTTTTCATTATGCGTTTCTTTTTTGGCTACAATAATTATAGACTTTTCTTCAATAAGTATCCGTTCGCGTATGATATCATTATAGATGATACTGATGATAGAATGAATACGCACAAAATTCAACGGAAATTCAAATTCATGAAAGACCAGGTTCTTGGCGCTGTCCCCGTCGTCGTTGACGTCCCACGCGGGCGTCTTGAAATTTCCGACAGCGTTTTCGAAGTTCGCAAAACTCCGCAGCTTCGCCGGGTTCAGCTCGACATCCCGCAGCCGGGCGGGGTCCTCCAAACTTTTGAGGGGGTCGGGCACTTTTTCGAAGCACTTCAATTTCTTGTGCAAGCCGAAAATGCCGATTTTCGTTAGGGCACTCAAATTTTCCAAATTATTGGGGCATATGTTCGTAGCGGCGCTCTCCACGACGCACTCGCCCGTAAACCGGGGCCGCAGCTGTTCGTGGGGGTGGTTCTCGAGATCAATCAGCTCAATGCCGCGCGCCTCCAGTGAGTTCTCGAGACCGGCATGAATTAAACTTTCTTCCAGTCGCTCCAAATAGTCAGGGGTTTCCTCAATTTTGGTGAGTGTCGCCAGTTTTCGCGTTTCCAGAGCTCCCGCACGCAGGTTGACGGCGCCGGTGATTGGATCGCGGAACGTCCAGTCATCAGGATCCTCTTCCCTTTATATTCAAAAAACGTTTAAAAACTCTTGTTAATTGAAAGAAAGAAACGCAGACATTCCAATGCATCACATGGAGTGTTTTCAAGAAAAACATCAATGAAAAATATCAAAATTATGTAAGAGGGACCTTATGCCAACATGCTCAACAGCGCGCGCGTGCGTCCCTATGCGCGCCACCACATTGGGCGGTTCGTAAATTTCATCCCGATCCTTTATGTGTTATAAATTTTTCATCCCGATCCTTTATGTTATCTTGCTACTCCTCCTGACCTATCTCTTATCATACAATGTTGATACTGATCATACATGCCAATTGACCTCGGGGCCCACGGCGGGGGCGAAGGTTTGCGTCCGCAGGGAGCCTTCCAGCGAGCAATGGTAGTATCTGGGGTCTCCGCGCGTTCCTGCATGATTTTACACTTGTTCTTTGATACTGTCCTAATATGTAATTGGTGTGAGTAAGCTTTTTTTTCCACTAGTCAGTTTTTTTTTCCACTAGTAGTATGCAGCTATAGTATACCAAAAAAATCCAACGAGCATTTTGGAGAGAGGGCCAGCCTCGTCTTAATTATGCTAATAATAGTACCAATTCCGACGTCCTCCACCGGTCTAGTGCCCCCTACCAGCGCGCTTTTCCCGCATTCCGGAGGACTCACATCGGCTTCGAGCAGGCGCCAGCGCGCCTGCTCGACATTTCGAGCGTTCAGATTTGAAGCGGCATACTGCGCTAACTCAAAATCCTCGCGGCCTTTTTTTTTGATGCCTAGTATCAAAATTACAGTTGTTGCCGCTACTGCCAGTTTTTATGCCACTATTTCTCTATAGTATAGTACACTATAGAATCACATATAACACTGCTTCGACCACTTTAATGCTGCAGTGCCACACCAGCAGTGACCCACGGGTCCGAAACCTAAATTAATTAAATTTTCAAACAACAATACCGGTCCAAGCGACGCGGTCCGTGTCCAGGGACTCTCTGGGCGGCCACATCGTCGGCATCGGGCGGGTCAAGAACCAGGTATTCACGCCTTTTGAAGAAAACAACATGGCACTGACAGGCAGTCTGGTTCGTATAATCTTCATATACATTCATATTGTGACTGTTTGACTGTTATCATTACCAGGCATAGTGTGCTGTTCTGCATGGGAAACTGTGAAAGAAACAGTAATACTGTTTGTGGTTTTATTAGAATTTAAATGATGTCATGATCATGACGAGGGTATTATAAATACCGGGAAGGGCGTCCTGCGCGTACAGACCCCGTTCGGCGAGTCCCTGCATAACTCCCGGTTGCAGGGGCGCGGGGAGCCGCTCGGGCTCTACCATCTGCCTTGTACTTCCGTCGTCTTGCATCTTTCCAGTATTATATGTGCAGTATGCAAAAAGATCGTAGTTATACCAGTCAAACTATGTATCAGTTAACTATGTTGCGAGCGCAGGAATACGCTCGCAGGAATACTCTGATATTAATACAAATATCTCCTTAATTAACGTGTATTCAGTGCGTACTGGTACTATATACCTGCAAAAAAAATTAAAGGCTGCAGTGCTTTATTAACTTTTTGTAAAACGCGAGCAGTCCACGTTCGGAAAACACCAATATCTGCATATAGAGATTATTTGCCATGAAAATATGCGAATTTAGCGTTTTGGATTTTTTAGGGTTTTTACATGCATGACGACGATAGAACCTCGCACGACACGCAATAAAAGCTTTCTCTCGAAGGAAGATCTCTGATAGGCACGCAGCACTGCGCGCAAAACTATTTTATACTTGTAGCACTGCTGACGTATTTCTACTAATATCAAAATTTCTTCCCACAACTACTATTTAATAGATGAAACTGCGAATTGCGCCCGGGACATTTCAAATGAACCTGGGCCCCATTTATAGAGAACTTACTGCGAAATCATGCTACTGCACTTTCTCGAGTGACGCTCAACCATCACAAATTGAATATCATTTCAAACGCGCGTTGTCGTCTCACATCAAATACATATTGAAGGATGCTATCTGAGCGCGTCCTAAGAAAACTATCTCCTCCGTCGCCTCCTAAAAACCGGAATCTCTGTTTCAAATTTCCGTAAATCGCTGCTCAACTGCAAATTTTCCATGTTCTCCACTCCCTGCTGTTCCAAAGGTTGGAAATCCCCATAAAAGTGCCGCCTACCAATTCCAGCTTCGGGCTCCAACATATCGTCGTGCTCGTAGAAAGGCAACTTCTTGTCTTTCTTAAACGGTGGCTTAGGCTTCTTCTCCACTTTATTCGGCGGCTCCCAGTTGACGTTGGGGTCATTTTCGCCAATAGTGGACGCAGCGCTATAATCGCTCTCGACCCAATCTACGTCAGGGTGAACATTTTTTTTCGCCATTTTGCGCCACCGGGCCCCTCCTCCGCGCAGGTTCGGCCCGTCTTCCGCAGCGTTGCCCTCTTCTTCGCTTTTCTCGTCGCGCGGCCGGCGGATAATTTTGGTGTCATCACCTTCATGATCTTTTGGAGCTTCTTTTCGCAGTTTCTTTTTTTTTCCAACCTCCTCTTGCTTCTTTCTCAAAGAAGAAGAACTGCTACTACTGTTACAAATACTGCTCTTCTCCCTGCTTAGAGGTGTCTTTGCATCAACAACGCCTCCTCCTAACGCGGGCTTCGGCTTACCCTCAGCAACGCTGCTCTGCGTGCTGCCGCGTTGCGTGCCCTCGGAAACGGCTTTATCCGGCTCGTTGCCGTCTTCCGAAACAACTGGGTCGCACGCCGGATCGCGGGGCGTGCAGTGGTAGTGATAGTGCGCGGTGTAGTCCCCATCCTTATCACCTTCGTCGTGCGTGTGGTGATAGGATCCCGCACCAGTAGCGGAATAGTCCGTTTCTGATTCAAGCCGCGCAACTTTTTTCTTTCCGCGAAAAGCGCCTCCCTCGCTCTCAGTTGCGCTGGCCTCCTCTTTTTCAAGTTCCTCCTGGTTTTTCACGTAGTCGGCCTCCGCTTGTGCCAAAACATTCGCATAATCCTCCTCATCGTTCTTGTCAGAACTAGGCCTTTGAACAATACTATCCCCTCCTCCTCCTGGCTTTGCGATGCGTACGCGGGGGGGCGCCTCGCCAGTCCCGGCGTGTAAGTGGCCGCCGCCCCGCGAGGCGTGGCTGCCCGTGCGCAGCGGGCCGCCCGGCGGCGTCCACCGGAACCGCCCGCCGCTGCTCAATCGTACCTTGAAGGCGGGCTCGTGTTTGATCGCCTTCATGTTCGCCAAATTGAAGTACTGCCAGTGCCACGGCTTCTTGGGGTGTTTGCGCCGGATCCAGAAGTTCAAGTTGTCGGGCGAGGCCATCCACGCCTCGTGCGCGCTGACCGCCTTCGCCTCCTCGCTTTTCAGTTTGGCCTTTTTCGCAGCCTGCTTGGCGATCGCTTCGTCTTTCTGCTTCTGCCAGTCCACCTTTTCCTTCTCCTTGCGCGCCTGCGAGCGAGCGATCACCTATGAATTTTCATTAAGATCAGTCTCTATAGTATAGACTACAAGCGCCAATCAATTCTACACAGCAACAAGCGACAAGGGCGTTGTCACTAATAATATTACGAATCACTCAGAGCACTACCTAGCTAGCTAGGTGCTCGGGATGCAGCTCTTAGTCTTAGACTGGAATACATATACTATAGGAATACTCTGAAAATCTATCACCTCTCCACAAGAAAGAACATACAATCAACAAATCATAAGAATACCTTCGGATCTTGCGTGTGGTCCGTGACGTCGGAGAGCCACGCGCCGCGATCGTCAGTGTTCTCGATCAGGTTGGGGCCGTCCGCCCACGAAGGGTCGCCCAAATTGACGCGGGAGAGTCGCGAACGCGGCGCGCCCCGCTCTTTTCCTGCAAAACTTTTTTCCTTCGGCAACAGTTTATTCTGCTGCGATGAGTCTTCAAGCTCGTTTTTCACGAAAACGCCATCTTCTTTCGCGCTTTTAACGGCTTTTTCACCACCACCAGCTTCAAATGCCCTCCTGCGCTCGCGCGCGGTGAGCACTGCATCGGCCGAGGCAACGATCGCCACATCACGGCTTTCCAAGACAACCTCTTCCTCTTCTTTTTCCGCGTTTTTCTTCTTACTACTTTTTTGGGGACCCAGCGGCAGCGCGTGGGGGCGTGCGACTCCATTAAGATTGGCTTGCAAACTGTTCTGCTCTCGCGTTTTCTGTACATTCTCGTACTTCGCGTAGCCGCTCTGGAAATCGGCACTCCTGTGCAGCCGGGAGCCTCCTCGTTCAAGATCTCTCCTTTGGGAATTTTCCCTGCTGCGTCGCTCCTTCTCAAGACTATTTTTTAGACTAATCTCTTTGCTGAAACGCGTGTTCACCGTGCCGCGCTTTTCCTCGTATGCCGTGTAGCTGTGCTCGGCGACTTTGGTGGCGTTCTGGTAAGCCGCGTAGCTCCTTTTGGCAGTTGTGGCCGCGTCGTACGCCGGGAAGTTACCGCCAAAAAAGGGCCGCTTGCGCAGGCCGAATTCAAAACCGCGCGTTCCCTTGCTCGGCAATTTTTTTTTGTCGAGGCGCGAGACTTTCTTAGGAGACGAGTCCGGCATTTCCTCCGGTTTTTTCCCGTTTTTTCGACTTCTATTAATAGACGTTCCTCTCCTGGCGGGTGGCTCGAAGGGCTTCCCCGCCAGCCTGCGCGCTAATGAAGCGTGCTCATCCAGGACGGAGTGTTCCTTCTCCGCTTTTTCCCGCCACTCCTTGCGTTGCTCCGCGCGCTCATGCCGTTCGCGTTTTTTCGAAAATTTCAAACTTTCGTCGCGCGCCTGCTTCTGCCGCTTGTGGACGCTCTTGTACGGGTTCTGCGGCTCCGCGAAGCGTGCGGTCAGCTGCTCCTTCGTCAGGCTTTCCAGAGCGCCGGAGCCCCGCTGCGCACCTCCGCCCGCTTTCTTTTCCCGGCGCGAAGCCTCTCTCCTCCCCAGCCTTGCATCGCGCCCCTTGCGCGCCTCGGGCTCGGGTTTGGCCGCGGTGGCTTGCGCGTTGGATGGCTCGGAGAGGGGCTCGTTCTTCTGTGTTCCGAAGATTCGCGCTACCGCGACTGTGCGGCGGTCGGAAAATTCTAGGAAAAAAAAACTTCGTAAGAACAAAGAAGGGCCGTGAATTACGGAAACGAAAATCGAAAAGAAACGACCCATGCGGGATATTAATTACGCAGGTACATATGAGGGTATTCTAACTGTCTAATCAAATACCAAGAGCGCATTTAGAATGAAAGAATGTGAATGAGCCCTATCGCAGATACTACTTTCACGTAGTCGCACTTATACCTTCTTTTCTGAACAGAATGACTTTTTTTCTTCCCATAGAACCGCGCCTTACGCAGCGGAGCCTCAAACGACATTCGAGACCCGCGCATGACACCTTAGAAATTCAATTTACAAAACTATTTCGGACGTCCTACTAATAAGCAGTTTACTTTTGGGTGTGCATCGCACGTGTGCTGTGGAGAGATATCTCCAATGGAGATGTTTCTGTCTAAAATACAGCTGTACTGAGTAGGGAAGAAGCGGAAAGCGACAAAAATTGACGAGGTATTAATCTATATGCAATTGTCCATATTGTTGTTGGCTGAAATAATGTTTCGATATACGGGTATTCATGCTAGGTCTAAACTTAGATAGATGTATAGCTATACTACTTACTGTAATTCTAAAATAGATCGAGGATCGATAGGATTAATATTAGCTATAAATACAGCATATATGAGCCGAGGAAATTTACGTATTAGAGTTCTGGTGAACAGACAAGCAGACGTTTCAATTGTTTGATATAGAAGCAGAGTGCTCCAGTGGATTCGAGGAATTCTTTTCGCTATTAAATAAGTGATGTAATATTTTTGTACACAACTATTAACTACAGATGGCGATAGGAGGCAGGAGCTGGTACTATTATGCGATCATCTCCAGCAGTCACCGTATTACTCAGTCTTCTATAGACTGAGCGTTGTTTTTCTTCTGGAGTTATTAACCAGTCACGATGTTCCAGATATTCTCGGTGCCCTGGCGCCGCAGCGCGTAGTCGCCGGTGATCTTGCCCTCGCGCTCGGAGTTCAGGTTGTGCGTCTTGTTGCGCGTGCAGTAGTTGTGGCAGTGGACCTATTATAGTATTTTTCGAAATTTTGATTGTTTTGTTATACAACTCGTCAGTCATCCCAGTAGTAGTATGTCCCGAAGCTACAATATTGACATCAAGAGAGACGCGTTTCGCGCCCCTTATTTTAGGCGATAATTATTATCAAAAAACTTTAAATAGACCCTACATTCTATTTGACTCTACCTAGAGTAGACTAGAGCGCCTAGAGTAGACTAGAGTATAGTTATTATGCACCGCCACCAAGCTCACTCCAAATATTACACGTATATGGGCACCTCGAATTCGTATAAAGAAAACCTCGAATTCGTTGCCGAACACGTTCTGCACGCCGATTTTTGGGTCCACCGCCAGGAAGCTGCCTGTGTGCACGTGCCTCACGCACACCGGCTCCGAGACCTTCACCACGTCCGTGTCCTGCAGAAACCTGATTTGTTTTTGTTTTCTGTGAAACGCATGTAGGTTCGATTTTGAAGACCGGACCGAATACGGAATAGACAGAGGGCTAGAATATTGTCTGTACAAACACTAACATGCAGCTATATATGAACGATGGAATAAATGATGAATCATCAGTGAGTAAAATTTATACACCGGTAGCGGTATCATTTGAGACAACCTTTGTTTCACTTCGGCGCCTACGAACTGGAAGAGGCATTTGCCGTCCCTCTTCGGCGCGAAAACCACCTCCTGTTTCCGGGAGTACTTCGCTGCCGCTAAGGGTGTGAGCTGCTCACTGAACAAGTAGTGGTCCGCTGCTAGGTCGCCGAAGGGCAACACCTCTTACGATATTATTAAATCTTTTGCAATCTATTTTTAGCGTCAAGTAAAGGATAGAGGATATGCATAGAAAACGGATTTTTTACGTAAAAGAAATATTCATTTCTAATTTTCTGATAATTAACGAAGAACAGCTCTGCGTCCCTGCTGGGAACCTTACACTATCTCATATCCTCCAGCACCTTCAGTATCATAGTAAACATACAGTATGCTATCACCTTCAGCACCACGTCCTGACCGTAGTGCACTTCGTCAGAGTCCCCGTACCGGTCCTGCGGGTTGGCGCGCTCGATCACGAACGTGTTCCGGACGCATGGTCGTCGGTACGGGGTGGCCGCCGCTGCCCGGCACTGGGACTCTTTCGGCACGATTTCCTTAATTAATTCAGTGTATCTACTATAGTTTCATCCACGACGTATCAATCATGACGCAGGCACCTAGCGTACCATCTCAGCAAAACAAAGCATCTATCATAGTTTCATATCAAAAACTTTGCAGGCTGCTACCAGGCTGATTATAATGATAAGGTAGATTGCAGACGAAGACTATTCATACAAACTTAGGTTGAAGTCGCTCCGTTACAAATATTTTTATATTTGAATCTACAGTATAGGGAGTTCCTCTCGTCGGCCTATCTATCGTATAGTAACAATCCTGATACCAGTATCAGAGTAACAATAACAATCCTATAATAGTATTTATTACAATATCAGACAGAGTGAAGCGCACCTCCGGCTCCATGGCCGAATTGACCCAAATCGATCCAAATCAACCCAAATCGATCCAAATCAACCCAAATCGATCCAAATCAACCCAAATCGACCCAAATCAACCCAAATCGACCCGAATCGACCCAAATCAACCCGAATCGACCCAAATCAACCCGAATCGACCCAAATCAACCCGAATCGACCTAAATGGGTAAAACCCCCTCCCCCTCCCCTCCCCTTCACCTCCCTACCTACCCAAAAAGGACCCCAATTGACCCTGATAAACCACCCAAAATGACCCTGTTGAAAAACAGCTTCCCCCACTGCTAATCTTGATTCTGATGGGTGACCCACTTTCACGGACTTTTGTCATCCTATAGATTCTAAGTAATTTAACAATATCAGACAGAGGAAAGCGCACCTCCGGCTCCATGGCCAGCCTGGCGTCGACATTTTCGGGCTTGAGCGCGATCACGGAGCCAAATTTCAGCGTTTCCCCCTCCTGCACGCTCAAGTCGCAGTCAACGAGCGATTTCTCTAGTCTCCTTTGCCTGTGGTTCACCTTATTTAATTTGAATTTTTTTTTTTAGAGTCTCGTTTGAGTCTGTGGTTATAGTTCTTTTTTTTTCGATTTAGTCTGTGGTTCACCTTAGTTATTATTCAATCTTTTTTTTTAAATTTCTGACGTACATTATTTATAGTGATAGATACGGGATTGAATCATACGCGAGTACGTCATCAGAAGGACCTCGCGTACGATTAATTGAATAGAACTGTATTATGGCGAAAAAAAAAAGCTGCGAACCAAGAGCTCCCCATTTTCCTTCTTGTACAAATAGTCCTTGAGCTTCAGCTGTTGCAGTTCTATGTCCTCCGACCTTTTTTTCAATCATGAAAAATCGTGTTTTTCTTTCAATCGCGAAGAAAGAATCACTTAGGCGCAGATCCTCGTCAAGTCCTTTTGAGTTGTTAGGACAAAGGAGAGAGATTGGAGAGACATAATATAGGTTCCCAAAAAAACAAAAAAGTCGGATAAAAACCAGTTGCCCAGCTTGGCGCAGCTATATCTAGCCCCGCCTGTCAGCTGCTGAGCAGTGAACTGCATGTTTTTATTTCTAGATTCAATCTATCAATAAAACCTGTATGAATATATTTACGGCTCGTAAGATTGCATATCTACCGCGCGACTTCAATATCTTACCCGATACAGAATTATCTAAAAAATAAAAAGAGACGAATTTCGTTCCCGCCCAATTCGTAGCTTTGTACGACCACTTTCTTTCCTTTTATGTAATTCTGCAGAAATCTCTTTCCCTTTGTGAATCTTAACGTTCTTTTCAGCGCTTTTATTATTTATGTAATTAGCCGAACACTATACATTACGAGTCCATAGCTGTCCGCGTTCTAACTCTGAAGATATCTCTTTGAAAAATTCTTGTGTTTATTTTTTTTTCTGATACTAACAATGTTTGTATTTGGGCGTTTTTGCTTTTTTTTTGAGTGTAGAATG
>Ga0099797_101547_pt1 | contig 11851 bp, 11 predicted proteins | sample Uncmet_Sort48C_1_FD_89871 | JGI IMG/M metagenome (GOLD analysis project Ga0099797, IMG submission 89871) | Marine eukaryotic communities from CALCOFI LINE 67, Pacific Ocean - C012_Sort48C_1 | ecosystem: Environmental > Aquatic > Marine > Oceanic | place: Pacific Ocean: Monterey Bay | collected... | reverse complement strand
CCAATGCATTATGCCGAGGCATTGATTTCTCAACAAATCAAGAAGTAACATAAATGCAAATGCAGCCCAACATGTGAAATGCATACAAAATGTACAATGGACAATTAAGTACAATCGTAATGTGTTTAAATGTATTTGAAATGGTCGCTACATGCTTGACCATTGTATGTTCACCTTATTTGTGCGTGTTTGGTTTTGGGGAAATTCATCATTCGGAGGTTGACTCTGGTAGTACAATGTTGGGGTAATGTTTAGTACCCGCAGCTTCTCAATAGTTCGATGTGTCCAGTTCATACTCAGTTCGTTCGAGTTTAGTACACATTCTTATTATTATCGAATATGATTACAATCAACATCAAAACATGTAATAGTACAGATTCATATATCATAATATCATCGTATTCATCAGACACCCGCGGGGCTCGAGTCGCAAGCCCGCAGGGGCCTGTCTGCCGCACCTAAAACATCATGTGAATATAAAATGGGCGGAGGGACTATTGAGACATCTTGAGTAACTCATAAGTGTTGGTAGCTAATTAGATGTAGTTGTTGTAACAATCAAAAGTGTGCGGTGTAGTTGCGCTTGAAGTGTGTACGACTGGGACTTTATTGTAGCAAAATGACCTTGTGTATTTGTATGCATTTGTTGTGTTGACGTGCATATGTCGTGTGCATTTGTTGTGCTGACATGCATATGTCATTCTGTGTCCATGCATGTGCCGTCTTGGTTTCATGCAGTTTCATGCATGTGTGGGATTTCGTTTATTCGTTTGTTGTGCATGTATCATGTGCATATGGGTCTCCATCCCATTTCCTTCATGTTCATGAGGGTGCAACTATCGGTTATGTATCGCTACTTGCGGTCAACGGCGGTTTTCTGTTAGTGTCCCATGCATCTGTCCATCTGTCATACATGGGCTTAGTCGCTTACAACGACCACTTGAAGCACGAGCGTTTGCTCCACTATGAGTGATGTCTGTGCGAGATTGAGTAGTCACCATAATCAAGGGCTACTCAGAAAATCGCATTGACTCGCTCTTCACTACTCATCAGGAGTGGCTCATAGCAATGCATATATAACATATGATGCATGGCGATACACATGTGAAGTTTATGTTACATGAGATCCCACAAGGACTTTCAAACACATTCAAACAAATATCCAAGACTCCAGGCATCAAACAAAAACATGCTACAATGGTATAACAAATGGTTGGACCTTAATGTTTTTTTATAATCCAAATGGGGATGAAACCGTAGTTGACGTAAACCCTGTTAAGAGATACTATACAAGGAATATGTATATACATATATTATATATGGATATTAATGCAATGGAGAGGGGGGTGCAGCCGAAATGTGTCAATGAAATTAGAACAGATTCCTTCTCATATTCCTCACATCTGCTCCATTAGAGGGTTCACTATAAATACATCATAGGGTTCAATCCTCATCGGAGCTGAACCCCCCGATAAACTATCCTCCAACATATCATTGCATTCAGGTCCTTTCAGCCGACCTTGATTGAACAAATTGCTGGGTTTCAGCTCCACATGCATTCACAAAATAGTAATTATTAATCTCGGGGCCAATCAGCAAATTGGCGGACATTAGCAGTGGTTGCGAGAGCTGTATCCTTTCAAAGTTAGTTGATGGGTTTAACGGTAATGGTGTTCAATTTCAAATGGGGACTAAGGAATAATATGAGGAATATGAGAAGGAATATATTCCAAGGCAATGGACAGAACATGGGGCCGCGGACCTTCCACATGTCTCAAAGCTTAATTACAATAAAAGTTATCAAATTGAGTTAAAGGGTGTACATAAAAAATACTGGTATATATCCATGTCTGCGCAATCATAACTATGGATCCTCAAAAAATGAGTTTACAATGGTTATTGATGATTTAGGGTTATGGTCCTCCATCAGTCGATAGCACCGGTGTTGCGGTCCAATGTGCCCCTCTGACGGGAATAAGTAGATAACACAGGTGGTGTCACACAATGTGTTATATAGGATTTGCTGTTGTTCAGGGAGCTCTTGTCTTTGCTGTATTTGCTGCCTCCCTGGCCCCATAATAGATAGTTCAGCCTTCGGCCGCCCCCACCAAAATGAAAGAGTTTATTGTTTGGCTGTGTGTGTGTCATGTTCGTTGGTTTCTTGCAACTTTGGGCGAGTTTTCATGTATTTGTCACTTGGCTCTCCGTCGTCGAGCAGTTCATTTAGTTAGCATGGCTTTTGCAGTTGTTGTTCATTCAAGTGTCCGTTTGCATGTCACCGTTGCTTCATTGTTTTATTGTCTGGTATTGTATACATACACAGAAGGTCGTTTTCTATTAATTTACATGAAATTTAGTTGCCATGCATTTGCTCGACAGTTTACAATAGCCATTTCGCTTAAATGTGAGGGCTCTGTTCTTAGTATTCTTATTCTGATCTTCCAATCTTCGTCGCCATGGGCCAGCACCTGGGCGGCAATGCTGCCCTGCTGCACTGCCACAACTCCGACCATGCGGGCAGCTGCAGTGCAGCGCCCAGCGGTTGCGGTGCACCGGGAAGCGATAGTGAAGTGTTCGCATTGGCGGCTGCCGCACATGTGGGACGAAGCAGAGGGGCAGCAAGGGGTACGCTCTAGAGAGCATGCATGCAATCTGAATCTCAACCCCTTAAAGCCCCGAGTGTAGGTGGGTCTCGAAACGGTATTGAGGGGTGCCACAGGAGATCAAGAAGTGCATGATGGAATGGTGTGCTTGCCAATGTTTCGCACCATCCCTCTGACTCGGTCGGAGAGGTATTATATATTGCTTCCCCCCAGCACCGATACATGAGAGGAGGCAGCTGTCGGGCTTCGGTTGCAACTCCTTGTTCAAACCTTACGGAATAATACCTGGGGACAAATGCATTCCCCGTGGGTGTGTTGGGATCTGAGGTCGGGTTTGCGTCTTCCGTCGTTGCCATCGCCGCCGCTGCTACCCCCTTGGAATGTCAGTTTTGATGATTTGAGGAGCCAAGAAAAAAGGGACAAGCAACATGAGGCTAACAATTGCTATGTTTTGCATCATAAACTCATAACCGTGTATTTTTCTAAGGGTCGAAACACAAGTCGGATGTGTTCACGAATCGCATGCTTGCTCCATGATAGCCAGTTTGCATCACCAAGTGTCATGATCAGCACTTTTGCTTTGAAGGTAGAGATTTTATTCGTGGTCTTGCTCTGGACTATGCAGCGCATGATCCAAGGAAGTGATGCAGTGCACTGCAATAGTTTTGAATATTGTGCCGCTGCAGTTTAAGGGTCAGGGGGTCATTGTTTGCATGTGTGGCACAGCTTTGGAAGGCTTTTGAAACATGTCCGGCATCGTTTTAAAACCAGGTCTCCATCTGGAGCCATCATGGGCAAAGCAAAGCTACCGGGAAGCACCGATTTAGACAATATTACTCAATCCTCTTTAATATATGTATACACATATGACATATGCATATACTATTATACTTCTATATTACAGTAACACAGTTACACAATATAATAGAGATATTGCCGCATATTGATTCATTCTGTCTGCACGCTCTGAATATCATCAGGCTGGAGCAGTTTTCTGGATTCTGGCATCGAAAGCATACAAGCATCGTCAGTTCTCGCTAACAACGGCACCAAGGCCGGGAAAGCATCACTCGCCAAGGCAGGGCCATGTTTTTTGTCAAGAGTTGAAATGGAACGAAGGCACACACGTTCTGGTATGATTGCGGACATGATGATTATGTCGAAGGACACATGCCTGGCCCTTTAGTATATCGTTTCTAGTTTGTATTATAAAATGTTCTCATCTCATATGTTTTTTTTTGATTTGCTATGGGTTGATCCTCCTTGGGGTTCTTGCTCCCTTTGCAGAAAGAGTGATCAGTTTGTTTTCGAGGGTGCTCTCCAGGGGTCTTGTCAATTTCAAAGACATGCGCATTACGGCACCTTATAAAAGGCAGAGCAGAAACGATCAACACAATCATCGTAAAATCGTTTGCGTGAAAAGGGAATGGCATTGAGATGAGTACGCAATGCATGTAACTAATGTGATGATCTCTTGCATATAACATGAAAACACAACGAAACGTATGTGGTCGTCGAAATTCACATGATTGTGATAATATGGCTCCATTGATTCCACCTTCACTGAAATCTTGAAAATCGACGAGTCCATACCCGAAAGGATATCAGGAGTTGTACATTCATGCATGGACTTGTCCCTTTGATTTAGTACACAACTTATAACATATGTTTTGTGTTGTTGAAAAACTGCAATCCAAGTCCCAGAGTGGTGTGGTCTGTTCCAAAACTCCCTGCACACATTTCGTAAAAGGTCTTGTGTTGCAACCGACTTCGTCATGCAAGTGAAAAGCAGTCAGGTGGGTCTGCATACTTCAATATGTACACACATTATCATACAACACATGCATGTATATACATATATAGATATATAATATCCAATTTGAGTTGCATACTCCCAAATCCCATTGTAAAGATAATTGTTCCTTGAATTTACATTGTGGATGGTATCACATCACGATTTTGTGTGCTGTGGGCTGATGGGTTGGTCGGGGCGGATGGGAGGAGGGTGCCAAGTGGTATCATTAGTTTGTTCTTGCTTGGTCACCAAATTCCGGGAACTTGCCCATTGAATGCGGGCCATAGTTGCGCGGCTGCTTGGTTGGTTTGCCTGGTTATCATCTATCTCATGCTCTAGGCCAACAACATAATCTGCAACATTCTGTGGAGCTAATGGGCAGATGAAGACACACATAAAGACAAGTAACCAGTCAAGGTTGACAGCTTCTTGTAAGAATCGAATAGCATGTTGGAAGCCTTTCGACATGACCACCTCTTCATAAAATGACGACATACAGTGCATGCGCAGCACGGTGTATTATATTGCAGACCTTGTAATTTATATATATATATATATATATATATATATATGCTACATGTATATATCTTCAGGGTGGCGCCCTCTGCCGCCTCGTGAACAGGAAACTGGTGGTTGGCAGAACATGGAATGAGAAAAGAACAAAAACGACAGTGATTTCAGAGGCCTAGGACCTCAATTTTGACATCCTGGGGTTGCAGTTGGGTGCCCGGGGGCACCGTTTTGATGACCCTATGGTTTCAAAGGACGCTGATTTTGATGGCAGTTTCATGGATTGGGGAACCCCTTGGGGATTAAATCTGGAGACAGTTCAGCGAATTTTCGTAATCAGGACCACCAAATTGCAGTATGGGTTCCAGCGTTGTTTTTGTGATTCGGGAGTGGACATGGCACAAGGTTGCTATGCCCGGATGTGCTGAAAACGTTGTAAATACAATGGATTGCATTGTTTTTCCAAATTCGGGAAAGTTCAAGTTTGGGAGGTTTATGGCGACCCTGCGCTTATTTTCTCATGTTTTGGGCATACAAGAAAGAGGTTGATTTTTTTGCTGGATTGTTACCGCTTTCCAAGATAAATCGCGTGGTTCGATGGCGGCGGATATAGCATATGTGATGTTCCCTATGTTATGTATTACATGGCTCGATTCCAATCTGTACTACATAGTTTCTATAGTATAGTATACTATAGTATCATTCAACAAAGTCGTTTGGCCAAATCGCTGTGGCTTGCTTTTAATTTCGAAGTCCAACTCTCACATGACTACCAGGTCTGTAGCAGAGTCCTTTGCAATGCCTTGGCTGGTAGAAACATTTGCCGAGAGCTGTAGAGTCCCGTGGCTGTGCTTACGTGTATGAGTTTTGCGGCCTGCTCCCGCCACATGGACGCTTGTGGCATGCACCTTGCTTGTGCACTTGCACGTTGGCCTTGTCCGCATCCATCGGCCTCTGGCAGGAGTTCGCCCTTTCGTATGCACGTCCTGTCTGTGGTTCGAGTTTCATCCCTTCCACCATCTACGCACACAGCCAAGCGCACAGGATGTCATGAAGCCCGCACCACAAGCAGCATGAGTTCCATGATGGAAACGGTTTAAGATGTTTAAGCAAATGGGTGAGAGTGAGTGAGTATCAAGAATATATATGTAGGGAGAGAGAGAGAGAGAAAAAGAGACTTTTAGCGCTTGTAGGGGCTTTAGAACTTAGGATGCTGACTTTCGGGTTGGTTTATGGCAGTACATGTTTTCCCTCCACAGCATGAACCTTGTAAGGTCATGGAGACAGTGCCTGCTGAGCTCAAGAATCAGAACATGCACGACGGCGACGGTTGCTTGACTATTGTAGCAAGTTGCAACAAAATGTGTCAAGATCCAAAGTTGTGACAAACATGTTTCAGCATTAGACAAAGTGTTCAATTGTGCCAGTTGTGACAGTGATATTTCAAATACACAGAAGTAACAAGTGGAGAATTGGAAAAGGCACAATTTATTCACATTATACCGCTCCACAACATACAAGACTATTGTAGTTGGGTCGAAGGTTGATTTGCTTCTGGTGGGCACGGGCGCCATATTAAGGTGTCAATTGATGTGTGTGTTCGAACAGTTGCATGAACAACATGTTGGACACATCTGATAGCTCTATGCGGTATATATCAAAATGCAATTTGATGGTGACGTTTCCTTGATCGCTGCACCTGTATCTAATTTTGTCGTAGCAAGTAAATAGATATATAGGATTGGGGGAGGCCACCCAATGGGCCACCCACTTTGATGCTGTCATTAAAAAGTGTATCTTTGTTAATGTCTCTGCCTCCCTAGCCCCGAAACAAGGGGTGGGGGGCCCTTGGCCGTTTCCACCAAGAGGAGCAGGCCGCATTCGGTGGTCCGCCATGCTTGGTCGAGTTCTTTACTCGAGCTAGGGAGCCCGCGATTGCAGCAAATAAATGAGTTTGAAGGGAAGCAGAATCCCAGATAGGAACTTTAGTTTCGTGGGTTGTGTTACATTGGTGTTGTGCATGTGTTCGAGATGTTACATTGGTGTTGTGTTACGTTGGTGTTACTGAGTTGTTCGAGATGCGTCGTGTTTACGTATAAATTGTTGTTTTAGATTTCGCAGGATGATGTTGATGACAGCAACTCCATAAGGCAAAGGACATTGCAGGAGCTCGGTCGCGTTACCGCCCATGTGTCGTCATGGTATTAGCACCTCCTGCAAATTAAAAACGGAGAACTTCGGAACGGAGCAAATTACAAACGAGAGCTATGGTCCGGGGATTGATCCAGAAATGTGAAGCAGGTATGCACGTACATTTGTAAGGTCGTATAATCCAGTGATCGTGTTGGAGCTGCAGGATAGTCCTTAAGCATCATTCGCGCAATCGATAAGCATTTGTGTGGTATGTGGGAAGCCTGAAGATTCGCACGGGGACTAAATTTGTAGCGACGGCCTTGTGGAGAAGGTACCACTTATTTACAAAAGGGGACGCATGAAGTTATGAATCATTCTTGGAATGCCAATAATCAATGAAAATGTGATGCGTCGATCGGGTTTTGAAACCCTGAGGGAGCCACGTGTTCGCTGTATTTTCAAACACTCTAGTGCATTAGTTGTATATTTGCGCACGTGCCACTTTTTATTTCATGTTTGGTCTGGCTCAAAAGAAACATGTGTTCTCACCTTCCCCAAGAAATCCTTAAACATGTCCTCTACAATGGGGTTTTGACATGACTAGATTGAATAATGAATATTTTGAAATACTGGGTTGGGTAGATGGATTTGAAATACTCAGGTCCGCTTGGGAGTTCTGCCGAGAAGGACATGGCTGGTTTGGAGAGGCGGCGTAGATGCAGATGAGCAGGGCTATTAGAGAATGAACTAAGTCAGACAAGGCAATAGGGGATACAACATAAGGTATAACATGTGAAATAGAATCCCAACGTAGTTATTAATGATAGGCTTTAATACGCATAGGTTTCACTACCTAGATAAAACATATGAGAAGGAAGATATTCTGATGCAAGTTAATCCACATTTGAATCAAACCCCATGCGCATTAGACCTTGTTAATTGCAACTGCATTGCAATATAGCGTATAGTGTCAGATACCATCAATACAGCAGAGACTTCGCTGGGATTGGGCATTGCCCTTGGCCTGCTGTACGAGCCCAGGGACCTACCCTCCAAGAGGCACTGTGCATCTTGCTCAAGGAACTAGGATATCGAAACCAATGATCCATACCCAGCAACCAGCAAGCCCAGCCAGCCCAGCCAACCCAGCCAGCCAACCCAGCCAACCCAGCCAGCCAACCCAGCCACCCCCACCACCCAGCACCCCAGCCACCGGTGAGGAGGAGTGTTTCTTTCTAACGAAATAGCCAAAAATAGGGGGTTGCCCGCGTGAGCGCGTCGCTGTTCAAAAAGCACGTGTTTTACTGTTGTTTTTTGATGCGACAAAAACACTGTAATTTATAATCAAAAAGTTTAAAAAATGTAAAAATGACGATTTGGCTGCAGAGGGGTGGCGATGTGGAAATGGCCGGCCTGGTTTTTGTATTGTAAAATGCGTTGTTTTTGGTTCAAGTCCCGGCGTTTGTGCTTGCTTGAAAGCACCTTCAAGCACCTCCCTGACCGCCTCACCGCCGGATCTGGTCACCGGCCCATAGTTCTGGAGCGTACTTCGCAGTATTGTCTTGTTGTTCTCTGTTTGGGAAAAATGGAGATGCTCAAGGCGTTGGTCAGTCCTGATCGCAAGAAGCTCAAGACTGGAAGTGAAGATTTGGCACTCCCAGACGCTGATGAGGAGGAAATGTATGCCACTTCTGCTATTGAGAATGAAGATGCCGAGTCAGATATCGGCCTCGAGGTCGACTTGGATTCAGATGATGAGCAACCAGCATGGGCTCGCAGGCAGGAGCAGCGAATGCTGAAACATTTGACAAACATGATGACAAACAACTTGGAAGAAGTCAAGCAAAACATCAGCCAGATCAAGATGCAAGTCCATCTTGCTGTGGCAACCGCAGAAGAAGCCATGACCAAGGTACAGGAACTGTCAGCCAAGGTGAGTGCATTTGACGAGCAGCATGTTTCACTTGCAGTCATGAACCAAAAAATCGAAGAAGCAATCAGCAAGATCAATGCTGAGATAAACAAGCCAGGGCTTCATATCGGTGGGGTGTCATACGCCAGTCGACACATCACACAAAATGATGACAACGACAAGCTTGCAAGGACAATGGTTGTTGGGAGTTTCCTGCAAGATAGTGAACGTGAAGTGGTCACGTCCCTGATTGCTAAACACATCATTTCTGAAATGGATGAGACTGTTGACGAGATCTATGCATATGCTTTTGGAAGCATTGGGTTCGTCAGGTTCAAAACTGCAGAACAGATGAAAGACTTCCTCAGGAAATTTGGAGCGCGTCCTAAACCTCAGGTTGAGGGTAAGAGCTTGTGGGCCACTGGGTCCAAGAGCCCAGAGGACAGGTTGAAGGCAAAACATCTTGGTAAGCACAAGAGGGTTTTGATCGAGGTGGGGCTAGCCAATGCAGCCGACATCAAGATCGACTACCGCCGTAGCATTATCTTGATCAAGCGCCGCCGCGTTGGCGAATGGAAGGGTGAAGGAGATGATGGCCACTTGGAGCTCAACGATGAAGCGCTCAAAAAAGTTGGCATCAATGTGGGAACTGCTGCGTTGCAAAAGGCAGTAGAAGAGCTCCTCTCTGAGTAGCAGTCGGTAGCAAATGCCGAACACCCTAGACGGGGAAATTCAGGAAAGAAACGATTGCATGAGCCAGAATTCAAAGACTTTGTCATCATATGCTATAATATACATTCTTTAATGAGCTTCGAAGAGCGGGTGGACTGGCTTTTGAGAGAGTTGGGTGATCAACATTGGGACCTAATAGTTCTGACTGAAACATGGAGAGCTGAGCGAGTAGAGGTTTGGCGCACTGAGCATGGGCATACATGGCTTGGAAGTGGTGGGGCTGAGCGTAAAAGAGGTGTAGGCTTTCTTTTACATAGTCGTTGGAAGCACTTGCGCTTTAAGCCCTTATCTGAACGACTTGGTGTTGTTGATTTGTGCATGCGTAATCACACAGTGCTGCGTGCTATAGCCGTGTATATGCCTCACTCTGGACAGCCTGATGATGATGTTGATGAAATATATGGAGTTCTTGAAGGGCAATCTTGTGAGGGCAAGGCCAAAGGCTACATGACAGTTCTCACAGGGGATTTCAATGCAGAGGTAGGCAGCTTCAGAGATTTCGATGATCCTGCAATCATTGGCTCTTCTTCTCTTCCCAATCGTTCACAGCGCGGTGCTTGGCTTCTGAACTGGTGCACACTCTTCAGGTACAAAATCGCTAACACTTTCAGTGGAGGTGGGGTAGACAACTTTTGGACCTACAGACACGCCGAAGTTACAAAAGTACTTGATTATTTTATGATAGATGCAGCCTTCTCTACACTGGTGCAGACATGTGGACTATGTCTGGGTTTGGACACAGGCTCCGATCACAGGGCTTTGTTTTTGTCCTTCTCGTGCAAAGCGAGGCGCAGGAAAAAGAAGGAAACGAACAAGAAGGGGGCAGTTTGGAAGCCAGACGCCAAATATGTCAACAAACTCTCGACGCTACTTTTTGAAAATCCTGCTGGCGGCACTTGTGGGGAAACGCGGGCAGGCTTCTTACATACATGCTTGTTGAAGGCGAAGGAGGCCACAATGCTAGCCAACGAAACTTGTGCTGATCCGCCAGCTTGTTCTGCACATGACGAGCAGTTGAACAGATTAATACAGGAGCGCCGTGGACTCCACACATCTGGCTTGCCTCGCTGTGAGGTGAATGCATGTCGCATCGCCTTGGGCAAGAAAATCCAACAAACGATCAGGGCGAAGCGGGCCCAGATCCAGACGGACAAAATCAACGTGATTCTTTCTGAAGGACGTGACCTGAAAAGACTGTCGAGCTTGTTGGCACCCCCGAAAACAAAATTCATTGTGGAGATTAAAAACAAACATGGAAGCACACTGAATGACAAAAGTGACATTGCTGAAGTATTTGCATCCTTTTATGAAGATTTATACAAATCTCGGAGCAACACTCGCAGCGCCAGCACTTACAAACGCTTGGGAACCAAGCATATTCCTCCATTCACACAAGCAGAGCTCAAATGTGCCTTGAAGCTGATGAAGGCGAGGAAGGCTCACGATGCAGCTGGCATTTGTGCTGAGATGCTTACTGTTGATTGCCCAGTGCTACACGAAATCATTCTCGAAGTTTTCAATGATGTGCTCAAAGCTCGGCAGGACCCGCCGCTGGAATGGCAATCTTCACGTTTGGTGGTGCTCTTCAAAAAAGGCGACCCAGCGCTACCATCAAATTATCGTCCGATTGCAATTTTACCAACACTTTGCAAGCTGTTTAGCAGGATGCTTTGTGGAAGGGTGAAGCCTACCATTGTAGGTCAACAGTCGGTCGATCAAGCTGCATATCGACAGGGATTCAGCACGGAAGACCACCTGATAAGTCTCACGCTGCTCTTGGAAGCAAGCCATGAGTGGAACTTGCACATGTGGTTGGGCCTTGTTGACTTCGAGAAGGCGTTCGACACTGTCGAACATGCGCCACTCTGGGGTGCACTTGAAGAGCTGGGAGTGCAAACAGAGTACGTCGATATGTTCAAGATATTATACCACAAGCAAGCTTCTACAGTTCTGGCGGGGGCGGAAAGCCGTGCTTTTCCATTAGAGCGAGGAGTGAAACAAGGCGACCCGGTAAGTTCTTTGCTGTTTCTTGCCGTCATGGAGATAATATTCCGAAAACTAAAATGGAAATGGGGCAAGCTGAATCGCCGGAGGACTGGGTCATATTTTGGAGTTGTCATCGATAATGAAGACGAACCGTTGACAAATCTGCGTTTTGCAGATGAC
>Ga0099797_101546_pt1 | contig 11854 bp, 3 predicted proteins | sample Uncmet_Sort48C_1_FD_89871 | JGI IMG/M metagenome (GOLD analysis project Ga0099797, IMG submission 89871) | Marine eukaryotic communities from CALCOFI LINE 67, Pacific Ocean - C012_Sort48C_1 | ecosystem: Environmental > Aquatic > Marine > Oceanic | place: Pacific Ocean: Monterey Bay | collected... | reverse complement strand
GCGTAACGTGGTGTATCACATACATTTTTACGAGCTTTAGACAATGTAAAACGGATCATTCTTGAATAAGACTATTATAATATTTATACTGCCATATCAGTGCATTTGCATATATATATATATATACGTATATATATCAAAAATATGTTTTGTTTATGGTTTGGGGTAATGGCAGAAATCATGTTATTCATGTATATATATTATATAATAATATAATAGTTTTATAGATAGATATTATAGTAGTGAATGTTGTTATTGTATAGGTGTTGTTGTTGTTAATAATGATATTATGTTGTGTTTTAATTTTAATTGGACACAATACTATGATGTATGATGATAGTAAATAATTTTAAAAAAATTATATTAAATAAAAAAAAAAGTGGTGTGGCACTGTGGTGTCAGAAGATTAATTATTCATTATTATTATATTATTTACTATAATTTCAATAATACTATGATGATTATTATGATCATCATCTGGATAAATAAGATGGTTTATTTAATTAATTATTATTAATAAAGCACTAAACAAAAAATAAAAAAATACCTGATGTTAACAATCAGGTTTGTGAATGTTAGGGATAATATAATAAAAAATAAAACTTGGTGGTAAAATAAAAAATAATAATTAAAAAATAAATAATTTTAAATAATGAATGGGACGGCACCACTTTTTATTTTCCTATTTGGTCAAGAATCATATCATTTTATTATTAAAATTATATCAGAAATGTGCAAACATTTATCGTATTTTTTATCAATCCAATTGGTAAAATCCTGGAGTTCTAATAATGACACAGCCATCTCTGCCTCTTTCAACGACCTTTTCATTTGCAGGGCCACCTTGACCTGCAAAACCTGCAATGGGGTCCCACTCTCCTAAACCAACAGCGGTAGGGGGTTTCCTATTCATGCCACCAGGAACATCGCTTTTGCCTAACAAAGTAACTACATGTGTAACGTCGTCATTCGCAAATGATGAGCCGCCGCCACCACCACCAACGATACCTGGTGTTGATCCACCACCACCACCACCAAAGAATCCACCACCACCACCTGCACCAAATATAGAACCATGACCACCTTGCCATTGTCCACCATCTTTGCCAATAATATTATTTTCATCACCATCCCATGACCAATTTTCATTTAGCGGGAAATGACCGCCTTCGCCTCCTTCTATTTGTGTACCACCTTTACCATTTCTAGGATCATCTGCCGTTTGACCACCTTCAAACCCACCACCTGGACAGCCATTTCTTGAGCCACCTCCACCGCCCCCACCAGCAACAAGAATAGTTTCTTTACCCCATGGACCATTTCTGAAAATTGCTGTAAATCCGCCACCACCGCCAGCAGCCCATGCGCCATTGGAAGCATACCCGTTGCCACCACCAGGTTCTCCGCCATATGCAATACCCATGTCGTATTTAGCTTCAGATAACGAATTTTTGTTTGGTATCAAAGTTCCATGAACACCTCCATCACCACCAGCTCCTACAACAATATCTAATGTTTCTCCTGGAGTGACTTTTAATATACCTTCAATATAACCACCACCACCACCAGTCCCACCACCACCGTTACTACCATACAAATGCCCACCGCCGCCACCACCACCCCACAACTGAAATTTTAACTCTTTTGTTTTACGTGGAACTTTGTAGGAGTGCCCGCCATGCACCCTAAAATAGCTAATGCCAAATGTTTTAACATGTTCCTGTCGATGCGCCCGTAAATCTTTTGCTTTAATCTCTGCCATGCATCGCATATTATCCTTTTTAATGTTGACCCAATCACATTGAACAATCCGTTCCTGGCACTCTTCTTTCTCATGTTCTTCACGCTCTTGCATCATTGCTTTATACCTATCCATACCGCCAATCCATACCATACCACATTTTAAACGACAATGCAAAGGTGGAATACGCCTTTTCGCACATTGCGTTTGGCAATGGACCTCTAAATCCTCAAAAACAACAGCCTTTTTGCAGCCTTGCGGACACATAACTTTTCTTTTGACACATTCATTTTCTTCATGCGTTTCTCTTGTTCCGGCCCAATCCCAGAATTCAGCACGTAGAAAAAGTCCACATTTTAAATTACATGGCAACATACGTTTTGGGCAGATATTTGCCACATGATGTTTTTGTTCCTCCATCAATAGCCATTCACCGCAACCCCATGTACATATTTGAAATCCTAATTTCTTCCTTTCCGCAGCTTCTTCGACAAATAAATGTATTTCGGACAACAATGTTTTGGAACGGGCTAATCTCTCCCCTAAACGTCTTTTTCTACGAGTCATGTTTTTTTTTTTCCGTTTATTTCTTCTTAGTCTATCATCTTCCTCTAAGACCAATGATAAACGTTCACGCCTTCGTTTTATTTTCAACAAATGTTTTTCCTCCTGCGTCATATCATCGTCATCATCATCTTGGTCGCTCTCAAAATCATCATCCAGCAAATTTTCACTAGCTAAAATAATGCTTTCCTTAATTTTTTTTGCATGGGCTAAAAAACCACCGACTCTCTTCGCATCTGCCTTGTCGCGCTCTAATGTCTTGCTTTTTCTTTCTAAATCCTCCAACGCTTTTTTTTTGCGTTGCAATGCCCTACTATCGTCAATAACTGCCTGTGGTTTAATCCATGTACAACCCAAATATTTATGATTATAAATCTCTTGCTTTGAAATTTTATGTCGCATCACTTTCCAACCACTTGGGCCACGTTTTTCAAAACCCAAAACTTGTTCTACGTCACTGAGAATGACTTCCCATGCCTCATCCTCATCTTCCTTCGTAATCTCGCTAGGTTTTTTCCATGTTCTCAAAGTATCTTTCTCATGTACATAAAAATAATCGTTTAGCCGGGTGTCAACATATTCTATCCAGCCTTTTTTTGAAAATGCGCGCAATTTTATGGAACGCCGAATAAGAGTTGCCCAAAAAAACATTTTACGATCATATTTTCTAAATGAATGCGGTTTCGTCAATGAGACTAGGACATCTGGAAGCGACTCTACACTAATTCCTTTGAATCCACTACCATTACTATCTACGGAATTTTGGTTCATTTCAATACTTTTATTATTACCAAGTTGCGGTTCTTTGTACATGAAACAAATGCCTGAATATTCATCAAAATATTCTACCCAACCACCATGTAAATACGGCTTATTTCTTATTCTTTTACTGCGTTCAATAATTCTTGTCCAATTGTTTGAATCAGACACAAAGTCTGTAAATAATGCCATTGGTCGGCCCAATTTTATTTTGAGTCGTTCAGCATCCTCTACATCAATAATATCTTGGGGTTTTGCCCATTGACAAAATGGTAACTTCGCACAACGAAACTCTTTTGTATTCTTGTAAAAAGTAGCACCAAATCTATCTTCAATAATTTCTTCCCACTTACCATCAAGATGTAACTGTTCAATTTCATTGGCTTCATTTAAAATGCGATGCCAACCTCGTGAAATAGCGTCGTACTCTATAATTTCAATCGGTTTTTCCCACACACTTTCTTCCGAATCATCATTAAAATAAAAAGTCATTCCAGTATCTGGTTCGCGAAATTCAAACCATCGTTTAATTCGTCGTACTTCTTGAGCTCTTAAACGCAAATCCAACCAATCTTCTGGCGGCTGATTTTTAACGATTTGTTTTCCACGTTCAATTTTTTCATATTCCCATAATTCATTTGGTTTTTTCCAGCTGCATTGACCAACAGGACTTTTGATGTCATAATAGAATACAGCTTGTGTTATATCATCTCTCAGCTCCTGAAAATGTAAAACGTTTCGCAACACGGCACTATGAGAGCGCATTTCAGCCCAATCATCATGCCTTTGCTTTCGTACTAAAGTCCATGCTCTTTTTCTTTTCTCATTTTCTAGCACAGGTTCAGATTTATTTAGCTGATAATGGCCAGTATCGTCATTATAATAAAATATGACAGATGTAGCACCATCTCGCAGTTCATGCCACGCATTTACACGTCGCATTTTTTCTGATCGCATACGCACTAGCCCCCATTCTCTATCCGACCATCCCCCCATTTCAGGGGCCAAGGAATCACGATCATGTTTCACCATTATTGCTGGTTTGTCCCATGAAGTTGTTTCAGTAACAACATCATGGTAAAATATTGAAAGAGTCTCACGATGACGCCACTCTTGCATTGCTTCAAATTCGCGAAGTAATGTAGAACCACCAATCATTTGATCCCATTGAGCTCTAGTTTGTTTGTTTACCATCCACCAGCCACGTTTTTTTTGCTCCAATTCTTTAATAGCTTCTGGTCTATGCCAAAGTGATTGCACACTAGTTGAATTAAAGTAAAATACGATGCCAGTTTCTTCATTTCTTAACTCTGACCAATCACCAACAGTGCGTAGAACCTCAGACTCACTTCGAAGCCGTCGCCAGTCTTCGGGTCGATCTTTTGCAACTAAATCCGTCCCACGCTTGGTCTTTTCTGCCATCAATAATTCCTCTGGCTTTTCCCAATGATAGCGATCATTGTCAGAATTGAAATAAAATAATGCTCCTGTCGGATGATGATGTAGTTCCTCCCATGGCCCTACAGCACGCATGATATCAGCCTCAGCATGCATCATTTGCCATTCTTTATCCGTCTGGGTACGCGTTAATGCTTGTTTTCGTCTCAAACGTCGATCTTCTTCATCCATTTCAGCAGGTCTCTCACTAAGTACAACACACGACTCAACATTTGTCCACCATATACCTTCCTCTTCACTTTTACTACTGTTATCACGTCTAACTTCCCATGGACCTATTTTCTCGATTTCTGAAGATAACTCATACCTTCGTGTCCATAAATTACGTTGTTGTTCTGCTTTAATAATTGTTTGCGGTTTTTTCCATTGCGTTACTTCTTCATGTTTATGGAAATAATAAAGTGCCCCAGTAACTTCATCTCTCCATTCTTCCCACGGATCGACAGATCTTAAGCGTTTCGACCTTTTCCGTAATTTTTCATAATCTTCAAATTCTTGTGTAGCTAGGAGCTCAAATCCATGGTGTCGTTTCTCCGCGCGCAAAAATTTATCTGGTTTCATCCAACTACCACCGTAACCACGAGTGCTAAGGTAAAAAATCACACCATGCGCTTCATTTCTAAACTCTTCCCACGCTGCAAGCGTACGCAGGGAAGTTGATGAACGCGCAACTCTTTCCCAATCATCAATGGTCTCGCCACCAACTTCATTTCCAAATCTATTTTGTTCTTCTTGCAAAACTGCTTGCGGTTTTGCCCAGTCACAAACGTCCATGTCCTCATTGTAATAAAAAATTAAACCATGCCTTTCTTCTCTTTTCTCATGGTATTCGTCAATTTGCCGAATAGTCTCTGATCTATCAATTAGATCCTGCCACCTACTTCGGCTCATATGATTAATTAAATTCCAACTATATTTTCTTTTTTCTAATTCCAAAAACTCTTTTGATTTTTCCCACTTGCTCTCTTCAGTATCCTCCGAGTAATAAAACACACCACCACTTTCATCGTGCCGATATTCATCTATTTGTCCTATTCGCCTTAGTTTCGTAGATTGTTTTCGAAATTCGTACCACTCATCTTTATTCATAGCAGTTAACCGCGCCCAGCCGTTCTTTAGCTTTTCATCTAGCATTCGCTGACGTTCTTTTTCAGCGAGTATAGAGCGCCCTTCTTGCGAGTCTTCTAAGGGTTGAAATGTTACCGGTCGATTCCATTGGCTTTTTCGCATTTGTGGATAATAATAAAAACTTTCCCCAGTTTCACCTTTATCAATAAATTCAAGCCACCCATGGGCATCTGTTTGCACCAGATCACTTTGCTCTCTTAATAACGCCCATCCCAATAATACCTTTTGAACATCCTGAACGACAGTAGGTGTATGTATTTGAGTAATGGCCTCACGTTTATGAAAGAAAAAGGTAAAATCATTTTCTGTACTTCTATACTCTGCCCATGCTTTACAAGATCGAACATGATCGGCTTTGTTTCTTATTGGAAACCAAACTTTGTCACTCCACTTGTTCATAAATCTTAGAGACGCATGAAGCTTATGCTCTCTTCCTTTCGGACCGAAAATATCATCATCCTCGGATTCGCTATCTGTCAATATTTCACTACCACTATCGTTTCCTTCCTCATCACGAACAGGTACTGGGGAAATTGGAATTGTACCATCATCCTCACTATCATCATCCTCACTGCTTGATTTCTCTGCATCTTGTTCATCTCCATCTTTAATTTCTCTACGATAATGGCGTCCCTGTATTATATCTTCTACATTTACTTTTTTTTCATCTAAAACTCTGGTATCAGCTTGGTGCTCGTTTAACAAATTATTAGCACAGTCAACGTGCCCACGCTTGATAAGTAATCTTAATGGATCAACACATTTAAACAATGGGGTACGACCACATGTATTTAAAAGGTTTACGTGACTTTGTTCAACAGCTGTTTTTATTATAAACAAAAATTCCGACTTACTTAATGGGGTTGAAACTATCTCTTCATGACCATCCATATGTACCCACGTAACAGTCTTACTTGGAGGCCCATATTCGTCAATAACATCTTCAACACGTCGTTTTAGTATAGGCGCCAAGCGTACTGTATCACGAGGATCAACGTGTTCAACATACGTGTGGATCGGAATTCCCGTGCCCCACGGTGGATCTGCCAATCCAGCCTTTTCTCTAGCTCTTGTTTCCGCCGCACCTTCTATTACTGTCACCAAGGGTTTTTTATCAACTTCTTCACGAAACCTCATTGCCGCATCGACAACCCATTCTAATGGAAATTGTCGCGTCTGATGACTTTTTAATCGTTCCGTCATCATAGTTTCATACAATTGTTCTAAATGTTTTTTAAAAGTAAAGCCAGTATTTCCAGCAACATCACCACCACTTAAATACCTTCGTAGGCGCTCTTCTTGCCAATCCAACAACCAATCTAATATATTGACGTGCCCAAATTGTGCCGCTAAGTGCACGCCAAAGTCACCATATCGGTCACGTGCATGAAAATCAGCTTTTTGAGCAACTAAAAACTCAACAATTGCTAACGAACCACCTATACATGCATTTAACAATGCCGTTCGTCCACAATAGTCACGGTTTTCAATATTATAACCACATTGTACCATTAAAATAACCAAGTCTAGATGTCTATGTTGCATGGCAACTTCTATCGCAGTTAGTTTTGCCCCTTTGAAGTACCGCCTTTCATTTGGGTCCTGTCCACCTTTTAAATACCTTCTGACTTCTCCAACATCGTTCGTCTCTGTTGCCTCCCAAAAATCTAATATTTTTGGTTTGATTTTATTACTAATTCCACCACCCCTATTTTCTCTTAACAAATGCGCCAGGTGAGGATTACGCTCAGGTCTAAACCCTGCTTTTACTAATGTAGAAAGAATAACATCGCCCCTTACACCTCGTTTCATGTTTAATTCAGCCCAATCAAGCCATTCGGGCGGTATGTAACGATTTTGGTCGTCTAAATGTGCACCTTTTTGCGCATTTTTTAACTCTTTAAACGACACATGCATAGATATTAATTGCATAAGATGGTGATTTTTTGCTGGAACAAATCCTTTTTTTACTAATGTTTGTAACAATTCTTCTGGATCACACCCAGCAAACATGTTCGATTCGAGCCAATTATACCATTTCATAGGTATAACGCCAGCCTCATATGTGATTCCAGGGAGATCCGCCTTAAGTTTCGTTAACGCAGCAGTTGCAGCAGCCATTTTTGCATTTCGTGTTGATTTGTCTATGCCTTGATAAATTCGATCACCGATTGACCGCACAACTTTACCATCTATTCGTTCCACCCATTCACCACTCATAGTACATTCAGCTACAAACATTTCAGCCGTCATACTAGTTGCTTGCACTCTTCTTACAATTTTATAACCTATAGTTAAATTTCTTTTCCTCGCTTGGCGTATTAACTCAGCCATAGGCGTTGAATGTAAATCTTCCATCATACTAGTAAATTTGGAAAACTTTGAACCATCCTTCTTGAAAGAGGCTAACAATGCTAAAAACTCGGCATATTCAATTTCACCGCTATCGTCGTCGTCTACTTCCTCTATCATTTTTTTAATATCCTCTGGTGTTACCTCCTCTTCCATCTGTTCAAATAATTTTCCTAACTCTGTACTATCTATTGAACCACTTTTATCTTCATCTAACTCTTGATACAAATGTTTCGTCATATCTAATTCCTGTGGGGTAAAAACAGATAAGAATCTGAGCGGAACTTTATAAGGATCATATTCAGAATCATCTTCTTCATCTTCAGAACTTGAATTTTTTTTTGCAGCCGTTTCTTTTAGTAGTTCTAGTTCCGTCTTTTCTTCCTGACTATTGTTATTTTTATTTACATTTACACCATTTTCTGGTCGAATGTTATTCTTCGACATATTGGTCCGTTACATTAGATGCTCTATAGTTTGCAGCAAAAATATGACAAATGAAAGACTAAATAAGTTTCAGTCATTTATACTTGTTGAATTGCAGTAGGAAGAAGAAGAAAAAGAAGTATAGAGAGTGCTACTAGTGAGGAGTGTGTGTTGAAAGTATTACGTGTATGTACCTCCTGCTAAGGAAAAGATGATGATGATAATAATAATAATAATAACAATAATAATAATAGACTAATAATTATTATTATTACTAATAAAAAATAGTAATAATAATAATAAATAATATTATTATAATATTAATTGAATTTATAATAAATAATAATAATAATAATAATAATAAAAAAAAAAAATAATTTATACCACACAACAATTTATCCGGGCTAGCTTAAGCTAGGCTATTATATAGCGGGCTGGCGTAGCTGGTAAAATTTATTTCTTCTGTAATTGGATAATAATTAATAAATAAATAAGATTAATTCAATTAATAAAAGTATAAATAATAAAAGTATGCGTTGTTGTGCAATCACTATATTAATACGTCTTGTTGTTGTCGTCAAGTATCAAATTTATTTCATACTGCTATTTTCAACACTTCCTCCTAATTTCAATAATTGCCGTTATTTTTTATTACGTACTATGTACTACTAATCTAAATCATGTTTATGTTAATGTTATTTATTTAATTATTATTATTGAAATTATACAATAGACAGGTTGCAAGTATAGTAAGTAGTAGCATAAAGAGGAAATCACGTCTAGCTCTCTACACAATGACAGTTATATAATTAAAAACTATTAATAAAAAACATCTATAAATGCTTATACTTTTATTTATTACTTGCCAGTCTTTATTATTTAATAACTAATATTATTATACATTATAATAATAATTGAAAAATAATAGTTATTTATTATTATTACTATTATAATAATAATAATATTATTATATTATTATTATTTTTTTATTATAATTTATGAACTACCTACTACGCTACTTATTAATTATTAGTATTATTATCATCATCATCATCAATAAAGAAGAGGAGGAGGAAGAAGAAGAAAAATGTGGTGTATTATAGGAACAAAATCAAATTTGCAGAATATACATTAACAGAACCTGCCAATTTTGCCAGATTGCGCACACTTACGCACATATATTCGATAAGCTGCGAATATTATAGATAAGATCTAATATATTAACAATCAATTATGAATTTCTCAATGTCAGACGATGACTATGGTGGGTTCTCTAACCTAGAAAGCTCGCAAGACGTATCTATGGGTTTTGGCGTTAGTGGTTTAACACAAAGACCTGCTGATGAAGACACGGACCCGTACAATTTTGAAATTAATATCAAAGGAAACAGCAATGCAGATGCGACGCCTTGGATGACAGAAGAAGAGAGACGGGAAAAATCTAAACCAAAAAAAAAAATTATTAAAGCCGGCGACACATCTGCAATGAATAAAGCCAATAAGTGGTTGAAAAAAGCAAAAAAAAAGAAAGAAAAAAAGTCTAAAAAGAAAGTAGAAACATTAGACAATTTATCACTCTCTGAGGATGATATGTCATCTGATTTAGACGGCAACAGCGGCCATAAAAAGCCAAAGAAACGCAGCATGCAATTTAAAGTTCCCACCGCTAGTAGTCGCGGAATGACACGATCAAGTGCCTTGACAAATTTAGGAAACGTACGAACTTTCGACGACGATGATGACTCAGATGATATAGATATCGCAGAGTCATTTTCAAAGGCAAAAGTAAGCCCAAAATCAAATAAGCTTCCAGGTGGATTAGAAGCGTTCATGTCATCGTCTCAGAGAAGCGATGATAGCAAGAGTTCGAAGAATGAAATTCGCTCAAAGAGACTTGAAGATAAATACAGTACAGTTGAAAGTATAAAAAAATCGTCCCCTTCATCTATAAGAAAAAGTGAAATTTTTGGAAATGTCATGTCGTTTGGAGATATGGATATGGCAGTGGAGACAGAACGGTCAGCTACGAAAAATGAAGTATTGGGAAATGTTGTTAGTTTTGAAGATCATATGAAAGAAGAGATTTCAACGGCAAAAAAAGTTACTAAGTCTAATGATAGCAACGACAATATTTCGAATAAAACAACATTATTAACGTCTAGTTATACAAACAAAAATAACAACAACAATCAAAATACTAATCGCTCCGAAGCATTTGGAAATGTAAAATCATTTGATGGTTTCAATTCTGTACCTGTAAAGAATGAAGCATTTGGTAAAATTCGAGGCATAGAAGATTTGGGTATGATTGATGGTGATGATGATGCAATTGAAGAGTCAATGGAGGAAAGCATTGGTGTCGAGGAACTAATTGACGATGAGATAGCTACAAGTAAATCAAGAAGTAATAACATTAATGAAAATAATTATAGACACAACCCAACACCACCACCACTTCAATCACAGGTTAGTAACGTTACCGATTATAGCATGGAGGATTTTGAACAAGATGGATATAGTATGGACGATTTTGAAACATCGATTCAAGAGAGCGGAAAACTTAATAACAATAATAGTAACACGAGTGACAAAAAATCACGCAAAAGAAATGATCGCAAGCCACTCTCAACAATAGATACAAATGATAATGATATAGCAAAAGTATATCGAGGTCCGTCACCACGGACAAAATCTGCAAAATTTCGAACATCACCAGCAAATGCAAACCTTAAAAGCAGCTATAGTAAACAAACGTTTACTCGTGAAATTGGAATCCAAGCTACCAGTGGTGTAGATATAGGAATTCAAGCTGAAATGGTTCCATTACCACCACTTGGTATGGATCCATATATGTATCATATGGGCCTAGGTCGACCACAGTTTGGTATCGGAAGAGTGTATGGTAGGCAATATGATGCTACTGGTATCCAAAACAACCCATATGCATATCCTAGATTTGGGGGCCAACAGTATTGGGCTCAACCACGAAGCACGCAACAGCAAACAATGCCACAATCTCATACCAAAACAGCTTCAACGCCTTTTGTATCCCAAGAAAATACTACCACCACAAATAATAATAATAATAATAATGTAAGCATTAATACTAGCGTTGAGGATCCGCCAATAGATAATTTAAAATCCAAAATACCACGACCAGTAGATGCATATGAAATCCCAGCTCAATTACAATCACAATTATCTCAATCAAATGATCTATTTAAACGACAACTTGCTTTGATAAGGCAACAAATTGACAAATCAAGAAATCGAGCTCTACAAGCACAAGCAGCGATGCATTATAAAACGTATGAAATTATTAAGCAGCAAAGTACTAAAACATGAAACATAAAAAAAGTGTAAAGTGAAAAATATACAATCGTCGTATTTAAAGTTTTACACGAGTATAATTTTATGATTAACTTG
>Ga0099797_101542_pt1 | contig 11869 bp, 17 predicted proteins | sample Uncmet_Sort48C_1_FD_89871 | JGI IMG/M metagenome (GOLD analysis project Ga0099797, IMG submission 89871) | Marine eukaryotic communities from CALCOFI LINE 67, Pacific Ocean - C012_Sort48C_1 | ecosystem: Environmental > Aquatic > Marine > Oceanic | place: Pacific Ocean: Monterey Bay | collected... | reverse complement strand
AGAAGGGCCACAACACACACACACACGCACCTTATTCCCCACATATACTAGATCCGAGGCTGCCGTGCGACAGCCAAATCGCTTCGCCCGAGCGATTGTTCGTCGTGCGTAACTCGCTGGATGTGTGCATGCTGTCACCAGCTCAGTCTCTGTGCGCCTGTCTCCATCTCGCGCACACGCTGGTCCCTCCCCGGCGCACATGCTGCACACCGCACCGCCTTGTCATGCTGCCTTCCTACTCTCCTCCTTGCCGCTACAACTGTAGTACACCGACCTGCGGAAAGAAAAAGACACCCTGGTCGTCACGTTGGACTTGCGGAGCAAAGAGCTGGCGGAAACGTGCGAGCGTCAGCTGAAATGTGAGGACGAGATCACCAAGACCTTGGCAGAAATGCGCGCGGTGCCGCACGATGGCCAGCATAGCAGCCGGATCGGCGCCATGGTGAGTGCTCTTGCCAAGGCTTTCGCGGTTCTCTCGATGGACCTGCTAGGCCGCCGCCAAAGCCCAGGCGCAATGTCCTAGATGAGGGGCAGCACACGCGTGGTACCGCCCGCGAGATTGCGAGGGCGCCCGCTAGCAGCACATCTCAGAGACAAGCACGCTGCGTGACTTGGCACCCACTACAACATTCCCTGCTGGTCTGACGTCACTCGCACGTGTGCCCGCGCGTGTGCGCGTGTGTGTTTCTGTCTGGGCTGGCCAAACGCGCGCGCAGCTGGAGAAGATGCAGCAGCAGATGGACGACAACACAGGCTGGCAGAAGCGCGTGCTCAGGCTGAGCGCTGAAATCACAGCGCTGCAGGACCAGATCGAGACGATGAAGACGACAGAGATGGACCTGATGTTCCGCAATGCTGCTTTGAAAGCTGAACTGTGCGGGAGGATACAGCAAGTGCAGATGATGGAGCGCGGCATGTCCAACCCTTCTGATCCGCGCTTCAAGATGTACAGCCGCATACTTTGCGAGATTGAGCAAAACTCGATGAAGGCGTACTCCCAGCACGCGCGGAAAATGTCCGAACTCGGCCGTGCGTCTATCGTGCGCTCATCGACGGACAATACACCAAGCACCAGCCCGACGCCCAAGAAAGAAGCCCCGCTCTACCGAAGATCTGTCACCTTGCGCAGGCTTGCCGATGGTTACGGCGTCACCATTGCTGGCGGCGACAAAACTGATGGGATTCAAAACCCAGCAATTGCAAGTAGTGGGTGTGATTTGACTGTGAATGCACGCTAGTGTTGGGCGAGCTTCCTGTCTTGCTGGTGTTAAGGTCCTCACCCATGCGCACGTGGGTGTGAATGTAGCGAGAGAGAAGAGCTCGGGATTGCATGAGCGCGTGCATGTTGGAGTGGGAAAGAGGGGAGGGAGAGGCAATTGCAAGTCTTGGACAATCACACTGTGCTGGCCTCAAATTGGCCTCCACTATCTGACCTTAAAACTCGCCCCATCCCGTCGTTCACTTGGCACTGTGCTTGCACGAGCAGGTTCAGCAAATTCGTCATGGGGGTGCAGCCGACCAATCAAGGCAAATATTTAAGCGAGACGTCATCATTTCCATCAACGGGAAAGCCTTGTCATCCTTTGTGCAGCACAACGAGATCGTTCAAGTCATCAAGGGTTCCACGGAAGTGACGTTTGAGCTACAGTCTCGCGTCCCAATAGACACTGACGCCCCTCCTTCAAAAACGCCACAACCGCCACAGCAGTCACAGTTGCCAACTTCAGCACAAGCCCCGGAGACTGTGGATGCAGACCCCAACTTGACCGTTGGCGAGCGGTATGTCTGTGCATGCTCATCGCGCGAGCCACGGACACTGTCGCATCGAATACCATCAGCTGCAGAAGCACGCGGGGTGTACTTGCGGGCAAACACACTGCTGCAGCGTGGTTGTTTGGATTCTTTGGATGCTGCATCCCCAGCACCTCTGCCCCGCTACCCCCCCCCCCATACACACACACACAAAGCTGTAGCTTGGTTGTTTGAATGAATTTGCTGGATGCCGGAAACCCAGCACCTCTCCCCTGCTACCCAGTGCGCCAAACATTTCTGCTTCAGCTCCATTCTTACCCAAACAACTGCTTGGTTGATTTTGCCCAGTGTCTCTGTGAGGGGCTATGCATGCGCTGGCACGGTCTGTTTCGTCGGATGGCATCACGACCGCACAAAAGGTGACTCGTACAAGAACACAAGAAAAGAGAAAACTTGATTTACAATTTCCGACTAGGCATCTTGGCATTCGTTCAATCTTGCTATCATAACGTTCTAGAATATTTTTGTTTTACTGCACCGCTCGTCACCTCCACCGCCCCCTCAATCTTTATTTTGTACATATTATTGTTTCCTTTGCTGTTTGGTTTCATGTCAATAATAATATCCGCGGAACAGGATCGCGTGCCATGATCGAGCTCGACCAGCCGTTGGGCCGCAACGATGGAACTGTTGACGGCCACTTTTACTGCCAGCTCAAGCCCAAACATGGCATATTTGTGCGCCCGATTAAAGTGGCACGGCTTGTTGATGGCGCTACCACAGAAGCCAGCACGAGCACATCTGCCACCTCGGTAGAGGCACCTTTGCCGTCTGCTGGGACAGCCCAACACGATGATGCACACGACGATTCGGGTGCGCTCGCCGAAGACACGTGCTCTGCCAACGCTGCCAACGCCGGCAACTCATCAAGCGCAACACTTCAGAACATCACAAACAGTCCACAACCCGAGCATAATGTCCCCTACCCGGCGTGGATGCGGTCAAAGTTTGCAGACGCGCCGTAGCAGCAAGCGCACCACCCACTCCTCGAGCGTGCGTTTCGCGTAGAAGATGATGGCGGACAGCCAATTTTGAGTGTGAAGCTTCCCGAAATCCAACCTTACTTCGTAGTTATCTTTCGAACTTGGGACGGAATTTCATCCTACTACCGGACGCCCACAGCGTTGTTGCGTCGTCGGCGTCGGCGTTTGTAATTACGTGCGTGTGCATTGCGGGAGGTGCGCGGCAACCGTGCATCTGGACATGAAATTTTTTCATTTTTGTTTCATTTCAAACTTCTTGAGAAAGGAATTAAAAAAGGAATTGAGAAAGGAAAAAACACGGGGGCAATCGATGGTGGTGGTGGTGGTGGTGGTTTGTGTGTGTGTGTGTGGGGGGGGGGGGGGGGGCGTCGACAATAGAGTTGCGCGCAGCCGTGACGTAAGGTGCGCCCCTCTGCACTTGTTTTTAGAGGTGCGTGCCACGGCATCGACCGTTGAAGCGGTTTGCCTATTGTGCTAGCAATCTTCCGGGTTGGGCAAGCTCTCAATGTTGCAGGCGCCGGTGTCTATCAGTGCATCGATCCCTTCCATGATGACGGGCATCTGAGAGGCAGGGATCAGCATTGCCGTTCTATATTGCCTGTGTGTATAGGTGAGAGAAGACCGACAGCAAGAGAAAGAGAGAGAGAAAGAGTGGGTGAGAGAATGAGTGAGAGAGATATATATACAGAGTTTTGTGACCACGTTGAAGCACGGATTGCACCCACTGTGGGCGCAGAACTGGCTGCGCGTAGGTGATTGCAACCTGGCGGCCTGGCAACCTGTGATAGATCTTTTGTGTCCACCTTTGCTTAAATGCAGCTGGCTATGCCGCGAATGTCTCTGTGGAGCACTTACCTGTGTACAACATTTGGATCCGTATTGGGTAGAGCAAAGGTCGTTGTAAAAACTGCCCGTTTCTCAAACACTTCGTCCTCTGGATTTGTCAGGATTTTCTCCGACACGGCTTGGCGTTTGGCTTTGCCGCCCCCTGCACCTGCCGGTGCTTCAACCACCATCTCCATCGACTGCATATGCACATTGGGCCATGGGCGTGCGCACTCGCATGAGCGCTGTGCAAAAAACAAACATTGCATGCAGGCTCCTGCAGTGCGTACAGTAACGTCCTTGTTCTTCCGCGCATGTGTGTGCTCGCGCTGTGAACGAACGAAAGTATCAACGTCTGCACCCGTTTATGAGGGTAGTTGCCACGCGCGTGCACGCACGTTCACAAACGCAACTCTTCGCGCCCTACAAAGTACCAGAGCAGTGGATAGGTGTTCAATGATGGTGTGTTGCAGGTGGTACGTACCTTTGAGAGGAGTAATATATAGTCAACTTTGTATGGCTCGCCCTACGAGCCAGGGTCGGCATTCAGAGCATACGACGTTGTATAGCATGGTCAGCTGTGTTGATAACCACGTCGCAGAGATTGAGTATCAAAATTATACACACACACACACACAAAGAAAAAGAAGAAGAAAGGAAGCTACACATGCAGTGCCACCAATACCTTTTCGACGGCGTCTTTGATATCCGCGAGCAACGAACGGAGTGACGGCGGTGCAAGCTGCGGCGGCAGATTCATAAAGCGCTCACTAGTTTGTTTGCCACAGTAGAACAAGGGATTTTGCCAGGTGCGATACCAGAAAGGCACGTCGCAAGCATGCACGCACACACAATAAACAGACGGGATTCACAACGTCTGCCCTGTGCCGCCTCTATTTTTTCCAACCTCTACGACCCTTGCATATATTGTGACGCACAGGCAGCAGCCTTACTTGATGAGCCAGCCGACTACGTTCTTCTCCACGAGGGCTGTAAACTTGTCCTTGTCGCTGGCGGTACACTTGCTCGTGATCCATTTGATGAGCTGCTGAACACCAGCAACTTTCTGCACGTGTGAGTGTGTGCGCGCGTGCGTGCGTGTGATAAGGGAAGGGGGGAGGGGGTGAAACGGAAGGTTAAAGTGCCGGCACACAAAAAAGAGGTTTGCAGTGACATGGTTTTGTGGGTGCCCAGAGTGGAAATTTCAACTGGCCATTTCAAGAGGCTAGTTTCAGTCTGGCAGCTTGAGCATGTATGCTGCTCACGCCATCCGCCTTTGCTGCAACCAGATGTGATACGTGCGCGCACGCGTTGTGTGAACGCATTCCACACACGGCACTTGTCCCGCGCGTGCGCACGCAAACACGCGCGCTAGATGGCCGCATGGCCATGATCTCACTAGTTGGGAACGTGCGCGTAGCTGAGCACCACCCGCACACGAAGTAGGAAGGGGCCGGAACGCACAAGGGAGGCCACAGCCCTAGTACACCAAGTAGGGAGGGAGGTGGAGCACAGAGGCGTTTAAGCAGCACGGCATGGCAATGCTGCTGAAGGCAATGGAGCAGGGGATGGAAAACACGCGCGCCGAGGCCACGGGTAGATGCCCGGCGAACCCCACCTTGTGTTCGTGCAGGTTGAGAAGGGTCGTCATAGAATACACCGTCTCGTCCACGGCGCTGCCATCGGCGTCCTCTGTCACCCCGTCGCCGGCAGCACCCGCCTCCTTCTCGGCCGCCGCTGCCTCTGCCATCTCCTTCTTGGCCGCCCCGGCCTTTTCCTTTTCACCCGCGCTGCCGCTATTGGGCTCGGCGTCTGGGGGGCAGACCTTGATGACGGCGCCCATTGTTGGCTGGGAGAGGATCACGTCGATGATAGTGGAGACGTTCACGTCTGATTTGCGGACCAGCTGGGACAGCAGCGGCTGCATGCGATGGAAGTCATCTGCCTCGCACGCAACAGATTCAAACTCGACAGGGATCATGTCCGGCTGGCCCTCATCCGAGTCGACATCGCTGCCCGCCTGCATTGACAATCATACAGTGCGTGTGCGTGTGCGTGCCGGCTATTGTTACTGTTTGCGCACATTGTGCGACGCGTGCGAAAGAAACAGAAAGAGCCGGACCGCCGATGCCGGCAGTGTGTTGACATCATCCCACCAAAACAACGAGCTATGTCAGAATAGCAGGGAAAACGGCAGATCTGTACAGTACACTGGCAGCCTGCGCAGCAAGACTGCGTTTGCATTACCGGTTGGCCATAGCCCACGTCCGATCCCCCAGATGAGCTGGAATCGTCGCTGTCCGCCATGATTGATGGGAAGAATGTGTTTGGCTGTGTGCAAAGCCCCAAGCGGCGGTGCAAGGAGAGCTTGGATTGTTGACTAGTGCCAAAATGGGCAGGCTGGTCTGCAACAGCGCAACAGCTCTTTTGATTGAGATGCAGGTGGAGGCTGCGTGGCTGACATCTTCTAAAGTGCAAGATAGTCCGTTTGAAGAACACAAATGTTGTTGCTGACCATAGGGGTAAATTTCTAAAGTGGTAATTTTAAGAATGTGGGCCATATTCGAATATTATGGGGAAAATATGGACAACCGAAGGCAAGGGAAAAAATTCCCTTGTGAATCCACAGATGTTGGTCCCCAATCGGGTCTATTTGCGGTTCAACGTACGCAGATTACGTTCTCATATAAGGGGTTTATTAAGCGCCGCCTCACAAAGTTTGCGGCTTGCCTTCTTTGCATCCAAGCTTTCGGGCCTTGCTCTCGAGCCTAGCCAAGCCGTCAGATTTTCACCGTCCGATGGTGCAGTTCTCCCTGTGTTTTCTAGGCCTGGGCGATTGGGCCAAAGACTGAGCTCATTGTGTCCACGTGAGGAGGCAAGTGGTGCAGCTCCGCTCGTACAATGTGCCCTGTTTTGCCTAATATCTTGAAATAGTGAGCTTACTCGCCGTACGAGCTCAAGTGTGCACACCGCCCTCCCTCGCCTTGTCTCAGGTCGACGGAGAAGTAGCTGTGGCACGCAACAAACAGCGCTCGCACCCAACGCCAGTGAAAAGCCAAGCCCCCCTCCCACACACACACACACCCTCTGTGTCTGTGCAAATCCGTAAAAGGGTCAAAAATTTCACCTCCGTTGCCGGACCCGGCCGTGCGCGCATCTCCCTGGCACAGGGCCAACCTTTGGAGCTCCTGGTGGGTGGTGCAGCATTTCTATAGGGTCTCGCCCTCGGGACGGGGTGGATGCCCAACGTCTCCATTTTCCTTTTTTATTTTTTTGTTTTTTTCTCGAAGGATGCCCCTCTCTGGCACGTGTTGCCACTTTTGGATCAGTGGGTTCCGGTTCCGGTTCTCAGAAGTGCGTGTGTCGCACTCGAGTGCATTGCTCGATACGACGCAGCCACTTTGGGCACCAGGGTAACACAGCATCCACCACCCCACCTCCCGCCCTTTTTTGATGCAAACCACGCCTACTTAGCACGCAGCCGCTCGAGCGCGCTCGGTGTGGCGCCAGCCAGCGCTGTGGCATTGCGTGATTACTAGCTTTGGCCGCCACTCGGTACAAAAGCAAGATACCAGCACCAAAAAAAAAAAAAAGAGAGAGAGGGAGGCCATTGCTGGTTGCTGGCCCTGGCGCTTTGCACTTTGGATCGAGCGCAGTACCCGAATGAAGCGCTTGCACAACTAACCCATGCCAAGTGCGCAGAGCACCAGCCTTGCGCCGCCATTCCAGCCGTGCCACGTGTGGGTCGCTGGCCCTCTTTGACTCTTGATTGACTTGGCGGCAAACTGCTGTCGGCCAGTGCTGCGAGCCAGTCATGAAATGGTGTGCCACCCTTTCCAGGAATGCCCGTTTCGTGTGTGGCAAACGGCGGGGGGGGGGGGGGGGGGGGGGGGGGGGGGGGGGGGGGGGGGGGGGCATGGCATGCAATGTGCAATTATTATGGTCCGTCCTTCCCGATGGGGGTTATTTTACTTCTCGAGGATGTTTGCATGGTCTACAAGCACGACGACTTGCATTGGCAACGCGTTCGCCAAGCCGCGGCTCCCGCGCCCGCACCCACGCATTTTTGGTGGTCGCTGAGTGGGGGTTTTCAGACTGAGCAGCGCTGCTTTGCTAACGCACACCTCCAAGCAGTAATTACTACTACCCTTTTCGAAAACTTTTCTAAGACACGGTCCCATTGGGACCAATGGGAGGGAGCGGGTAGCTGTTCTGGCGTGGCACGACTACATGTACGGGCATCGCGCACTGCGTTGGGTTGGGCGGGCATCGTGCCACTTTTTGAACGCATAGAGCTGCCGCCCCCAACGCACGGGTTCATCCACCCGTCTCTCTCCCTACCTCACTTCTTATAAGTTGACATCCGTTTCCACATTTGTCACGCATGATTGTCGTGTCGCATTGCTAATCATTTTGTTTTGCGTTTTGCTTTCCTCTCCCGCTTCTCTGCTTCTCTGTTTCTCTCGCCATGCACGCACACACGCACCGCGACCTCCGTCTCTGTCGGTCCTCTGTCTGCCTCTCTGTCTGCCTCTCTGTCTCGCCTTTCCCCTTTTCTCTCGTTCTGTCTTTCTATTTCCTCTATTTCTTTTCTCCGTCTCTGTCTCTGTCTCTGTCTTTGTCTCTCTCTGTCTTTCTATTCCATTTGTCGCCGATTTGACACCTGCCACAAATTTGTTTTGCAGGGCTTTCCAGCCTTGGGATGGTCGCAGCGGCGTCGAATTGAGGTTAGCACACGCACTCTTGGGTCAGTGACGATTGCATACTGTGCGCTGCGTTAAAGAAATTGCTTTGGTTCACAGCGTTGTGCGCGCACCGATCATGCGTCCTGCCGGCGGGTTTTGCACACTCGGTTCGCAACTTGACAATTCGATTCCGCGGGTTGGACGTCCAGTGTTTGTCGGCCGCCCAACGTGTGCGCAGCTCTATCCCCCTTGGGGTCATTCTTGTAAGTGCGTGTTTTCTCACTAGCATGTTTTGTGCATCAATACTGCTTTGTGGTGCTGCGTTCTGTGTTTCATTTGCGTACTGTAGACAGGCGTTTTCCTTGGATAAGTTATCCAAGGAGCAACGAAGAACCCAATCGGGGAAAACGTGCGGTGGTGCCAACGGGACAATCGCCATGATGAAGTTTGCTAGCGTAGCGCTGCTGTGCTGCGTGTCGGCGGTCAGCGCACGCTCTCCGCTCGATGCGCTCGAGAGCATCATTGCGGCCACTGGCCTGCGATCCAACTTGATTGCGATGGAAGTAGCTGCGGACGGCGAATGCACAAAGAAGTGCAACTACCGATGCGACAACGCTACGAGCTGTGTACCCCGGTTCGAAAGGTTTTGCAAGGCCGACGTCCTGCCCATTGCTGGCACCGAACCGACTACCGAGGAGCAAGCTAACCAGCTACTTCTTGATGCGCTTGCCGAGGCCTTCTCCCAGGATTGCCCAGTTCTTTGCGACTCGTGCCCGGACGGCTGCCCTAATAGCGGAGTCACGGACGACCCGAAAATTTGCAACCTGGACCCTGACACGCTGAAAGGGTTTTGCCACTCCGGTAACGAGATTCTTTCGGCAGATCTCCAAAAAAGGTGCCCAAACCTTTGCGGGACATGCGATCAGATTGTGACGACAACGACAACGGTCACCGCCACGACGGTGACAACAAAGACCACCACTATCACCTCGACCACCACTGTCACCTCGACCACCACGTTCAAGTGCCCAGACAACGTGCCTGACGCCCCATCGTGCGTCGCTTTTGCAGACGCGAAGGACACAATGTGTCAGCTCGAGCAGGTAAAGACGGCCTGCCCGTTCCTGTGCGACAGCTGCAAAGAAACGACCACAACAACCACTACAACGAGCTCAATGACCTGCGACGATGTCTGCTCTTCGGCGCCTGTTGTCGAGCCGTACTGCGAGGTGAAGAACCCGCTGGCAGACGTTCAAGTGAGTGTTGGCGAGGTCTTCAAATCTGTGTGCCACATGAACTGCTACTGCGGCAAGGTCGGCCATATGGACCTATCGGTCAACGACGAGATGGCGGGCGAGGCCGGTGAAGGATCAGGCGAGGCTGGCGAAGGCATGGACGCGATGGAGACTCTCAGCTTGCCTGCGCAGTGCAAGCCCCTCGAATACTACAAGCCGTGCCGCGACTTCTGCAACGGCAAGACCGACCCATTAGAACCGTGCGCGGGCATCCAACGCGCATCGGACTGCTACGCCGTCTCGGAATACGGCGGCGAGTTCGACGGCAGGGAGTACACCAACATTTCGGACACGTGCCCCATCACGTGCAAATCTTGCACGGACACGACAAGTTCGTCGACCACGACCACGACCACGAACACGACCACGTCGACGACCACAACCGCCACTACCAAGACAACGGCAACGTCAACGTGCCAGCTTTCCACCGCAGACGAGCCTGCGTTCTGCAGCGTTGTCCTCACTGAGCCGGAACTCTGCGAGGACCCGTACCAAAAAGCAGAGTGCAACCCGAACATGCCGCGCGACTCTGACGCTGACCAGGTGTCGTGTGTTGCCAACTACGTGTACTACGGCCTGTGCCCAAAAACATGCAGACGGTGCATGCCGTGCCACGTCCCCGAGGCCCGGATCTGCCGCCAGAAGCGCCGCGACACGGAGCTGTGCGAAAATCCTGCAACGGCCCCATACTTTACCAAGTATTGCCCGCTTCTCTGCAACTCATGCCCCCCTAAGGAGTCCACGCCGACTTCAACCGTGACGTCGACCGCCACCTTTACAGATGTCACCTCACCGAGCACAACCAAGGACACGACGCCTACTGCCACGCCAACCTCCACCGTTACTTCCACCGCGTGGGCCATGTGCAACGGGGTTCGCGATCCTGACTACTGCATGCTGCAGAGTGGCGAAAAGCTGACAGAGTTCTGCGGCATTGAAGACCTGCAAGGGCTCACCGTGCACGAGAAATGCCCGGTGCTGTGCAACTCGTGCATCGAAACCACCTCGACAACCACCACAACCACCATCACCACCACAACCACCACAGTTACTGTCACCACTACGACGACCACCACGGTCACCTCGGTCACCTCTTCGTCTACCAGCGACTCAACGTCCACCACAACCAGCACTGTGTGCCACGGCCAGGGAGACGACGCTGTCATCTGCCCCGGCAAAACAGAAGCCGACTGCAGCGACCCACTCCTGGGCACCATCCTCAAAGTGGTGAGTGTTGGCGTCTTGCCTGTACCGGCACCAAGCCTATTGCTGCAAGGCACCGCATGATCGCCTCTGTGTTTGCTGTGTTGCGCACGTGCATGTGGCTGCCTGCGCCGGTGCTCTCCCCGGTGCCTCGTGCTTTTCTTGTGTCGCACATGTGCATGTGGCCATCTACTATTGTGTGCTGTTTTGCTCGCGCCTCGTGCATTTCTGTCGCCGATCTCTGCTCCTAGAGGCGCACTAGATGATTGAAGCGGCATGGTTGATCGCTGCGTGCACACTCCTCTCATCCCAATCTGCATGCTCGTTGTGCCACCGACAGAAATGCAAGTTGCTGTGCAACACTTGCCCAACACTCCCAACAACGACAACGATTACCACCACAACCACCACCACCACCACCACAACCACCACAACAACCACCACCACAACCACGCCGGTTAATTGCTACGGCGCGGAAGACCCTGCTCAGTGTCACACGCGATACACAACGGGCATGTGCGACTTCTTTCCTGATGTCAAGGCGCTCTGCCCTCTGATGTGCGGCACGTGCTCTTCCACCACGACCACAACCATCACGACCACAACCACCACGGCCACAACGACGACCACAACGACAACAACAACAACGACAACCACGACGACCACGACTACGACCACAACGACCACGACCACTGGCCCCAACTGCTACGGTTTTGTGGAAGATGACAGCATCTGCCAGGTTCCAAACCCTGTGTTCTGGTGCGGGGAAAGCACGCCGTTGGACAACGGAAACACATTTGTCATCAACTGCCCGGTGACGTGCGGCACATGCACGTCGACGTCCTCGTCGACGTCCACAATGTCATCGACTACACTCTCCACTGTCACAAGCTCGTCTCTCTCTACCACCACATCAACAAAGACAACAACTTCAACTAGCACTAGCACAACGGCACCGCACTGCGCCGACCATCCGCAATGCAAGTTCTTTGGCGCCGACGTTTGCGTTTCTCTTACCGACGGAAAGACTGCATGGGCAACCAAGAACTGCCCAATGTTGTGCGAC
>Ga0099797_101545_pt1 | contig 11874 bp, 11 predicted proteins | sample Uncmet_Sort48C_1_FD_89871 | JGI IMG/M metagenome (GOLD analysis project Ga0099797, IMG submission 89871) | Marine eukaryotic communities from CALCOFI LINE 67, Pacific Ocean - C012_Sort48C_1 | ecosystem: Environmental > Aquatic > Marine > Oceanic | place: Pacific Ocean: Monterey Bay | collected... | reverse complement strand
AAGGCAGAGGCAGCAAGGATTGCTAAAGAAAAGAGGGAGAGAGAAGAAGCTGCTAGGAAAGCCGCAGAAGCGAAGGCTGAAAGAGAGAGATTAGAGTTGGTTAAAAAGAACCAAGCACTTTCTCATCATCTAGGAAAGATTTGTAAAAACCCATCATTTACCCTTATTCATCCTCCTCTAAAGTACTACTGGCTTGATGGCCGCGAACACCGCACTGGTGCACATCAAACACCCAACATGCCATCAGTGATAAGAACACTGAAATCGCCATCAAGAACAAGGGATGAAACTGATGTGCTATGGCATGCATCTGAATATGGCAAGGGTGAATACCGAGGTGATGCAGTTGTGATTGTGACAAGGGTGCCTCTTGAAAGTGAAGGTGAAAAAACACTTTTCCATGTTAATGTGATGGATGATAATAATAGAAGAGTTTCAGGAGGTACTAAAGGTGGACGCCCAAGGCTTTTCATTTCTTCAACACATTTGAGATTCATGACAGAAAACGGCCAGACGGGTTATTCAAAAAGGAATGGTTCAGTCGAGCATGGGGAGTGTGCAGGTTGTCTTATTGGTGTTATCTTAGTGAAAGATAAAGACTCACGTCTTTTGGATGTGATAATTAAGGGCGCAAATGGTTGGAAACGAAAGACGTTGGCTGATGAGGTAGGCGGTTGGGACGATCTGAATGGTGGAGTGTTGTACGCGTTGACACCTTGTAGTCAATGGTACCACGCCGGTCCGTCCTACCAAACTACAGGCTGGTCTGATCTATGGGGTGTGAAAGAACAACACATAGATGCCCTTCGCGCACTTCTTGATCTGCCCCTCGACCAGTTCTTGGATAAGTATGGGTAGCTTGTAAAAAAATGTTGATGAAAAATCTCACTCCAGTTTACGAACTTTCTGAGAGAGTATATAATTTCATAAGTATTCCAAATCAAAATTTCAGGCATCACTTTGATCATACTCGTATTGGTGTTCTTTTAGTAAAAGATGATGAACATCTTTTCAGTCACAAAGATGCCCATTGCGCTTGGTCTGCCCCTCAACCTGTTCGCTGAGTATGGAGTAGGATACATGTTTTAGGTGGCAATAGTCATATTAGTATAGTTCATTGTATGTTTGCACCAAGCCTCTGTCAATAGAATAGCTAGTCCTGTTTGGATTTGTTCTTTCGCTACCATTAAAACATATCCAAAGCTATCCATTACTGCCCAAACTTGTACATAGGGCAGGAATAGAAACGTATGGCGTTGAAGATGTCTTGCAAACTGTGCCTGAGCACAGTCAGGGGGGTAGCCCCAACGATCTACACAGAAGTGCAGATCTCATGACAATGAATTGTCATGTAACGTAATAAGATGTTCCTTGCACCATTGACATCACGATCGAACTCTGATGCGCAGGTTGTGCACTTAAACACCTTGCTGCCACCAAGAGTTGTGCTCAGCTCACCGCAATGACCACATGTCTTGCTTGTGTATGCCTCATCACAGGCAACAACTGACATGCCATTGTACATGTTTGACTTCTGAAGGAGGCGCTGTCTGAAGCGAAAGTGTGCCCAGGTTGCCATAGCACGAGCTGACTTTGAGTTCAGTTTTCGCTGGCCCCGTCGTAGCATTTGTGATGTCTCAAACTTGGGAAGCAGGACCACCTTGTAGTTCTCACACAGCCACTTGGCAAGCTTTTTGTGTACTTCATCAATCAGGTTTCTTATCTTAAGACGAACTCGACGCGCTGCCTTTTGAAGACTGTACCTTTTCTTGTGTTTGATGTCCTTTTCGGACCATTTGCTTTGCAACTTGTCTGCTGTGTGACAGAGCCTATATATTCTCTGAATGTCCTGCTTTCCCCATTCCCATGACTGGCCAGATGCATCATATCCTGTCATGAATGTGCGAATGCCTGGATCAAGACTGATAACACCATCTACACATGCAGACTGAATAGTCCCGAAAGTGCCTTGGTTCTCAGCACTTCTGACTTTCAGCTCCATTGGTAGACAGAGATAGTAATGACCAAGTCTTGTCCTTATCAGCGTACTGTCACACTCAAGTTCATCAGGTAATGTCTCTGGGCTCTTGAGATCAGTTGAATTCATGAACTTGAACTGGCCTCTTTGCCTTGTATTCCAGTCTCTTTTTCGGATTGAGATGCTTTGACTTTCATCCCTCCTTGACCTAAACTTCAGATCAAACCTCACACCTTTCTTTATGTTGGTATCTACTGCATGTACAACATCAATCATTGCTGCATCTCTGATTTCATATGGGGTTTCAGTCACCCATTGGTCTTTGTCTTTGAAATTACAATTATTAACACATGCCTTTCTAAGTGCGCCTCTGTTTGCTTTGACTTTCCTGGATTTGATTAGTTTGACACATTCATTGTATGTCCACCTTGCACATCCAAACCAGCTATTGAGTGTCTCCTTCTGCTTGAGGGTTGGGTACACTCGCACCTTCTTGCTCCTTTTTCCGCCGTCTTCTGTTTTCAGCGGAACGCTGTCCATTATGCCTTGCAACAAAGACTGCTGTAATGGCAAGGAGGTCATCTGCAAGCTCTTTTGTGCTTGTTTTGTCTTGTTCGTTACTGAGAACCACGAGTTTTGTCCCAGCCTTTTTGAAGATGAATTCCAGTATCTCGAGTCTGTATTGACAGAGTCTGTCTTTGTGCCTGACCACAACTTCGCTGACAGTGCCGCTGTAGACTTGTTCCAGAAGGGCTTGCAGGCCTCGTCGCTTGAAGTTGAGCCCTGATCCGACGTCTTTGATGACATTGTATTCTGGGTAGCTTTCTTGGAGATCTTCGACTTGCCTTTGGAGGTCGCCTGCTTCTTTTTGATGGGAGCTTGAGACTCGGGCATAGATGACTCCCTTTTTGTTGTCTTTATCTTGTTTCCCTTCACTGTCACCAAGGAGTTTTCTGAGACTGGGCATGTGATAGAGTCACTTTGAATTTGAGGACCTTCTGATTGCTGGAAGTGTACCTGTGCAGGTACATCAATAATTCCACAAATTGTGTATATTGCCATATATGGATGTATAAAAAAATGAGCGCGCATGACGAACCTTTGGCATTCCAACGCCGTAGTGATGCCTTGGAGATGTCATACTGCTTTTGTATTGTTGCTGCAGCTACATATTCCATGAAGTGGTGGCAGTGATTTGTTGTACCAAGCTTTGTGACTATGTGTGTGCACTGTTGCACTTAAAAGGTTGGGTTGAAAGAAACCTTTATGGGAAAAAACTTTCAAATTTGGACAGGTGTGAATAAAGCCAACAATAAAAATTAAGGTGTTTGAAAAGTATGCGCAGTTTCAATTTAACTTTGAACAACTTTTTTATTGGTTGTTGCATTCTGCCTCAACGGGTTTGTTTTTTTGTTTTGCGTTTTTTTTGGTTTTTCAGTTTTCGGCGAAATTTTGAGAATTTGCCCAAATTCGGCGAAATTCTCAGGCGCGCACTTGTCCAGTTGCTTGTCTGAATGCAATAGGACAATGCCTCATGGACAGAAGCAAACTCCATCAAGGAGAGATGCGCATGCAAAAGAACAAACTCGCAAGAGACCAGCACCGCCCATGCAAACCCTCGTCACATGGTTGCCACACAAACATCAGCTTGTATGCTCATATACGAAGTCAGACAAAGTGAAGCAGGACAAGCAAGAGGCAATAATGCAATGCTTTCTCATGATGTGCTTCTGACACTACAATGACGGAAACAAGGTCTTGGACATAAGCCCAACTCGCACACTCGAAATCGACATGCAAAGTTTGAGCGACAAGCTCCCAGGTATATGCACCAGCAAAGATGTGCATCTTCTGTGCGCCGCGAACCAGTACCATGCGATCATTGACAGTGTGCCTGTGATCAACGACAATGGGAAACACTTCCCGACAAGGGTGTGGATGCTCAACATCCGGGCAGAGGAGGATGGATCGCTTCAAAAACTCGCTAAGATTGCCAGAGTCAATAGCGAACTCCTCGCTTCCATACGACCGGCAACGGGACAGCGGAGATTGTCTACAGAACAGGAGAGCGAGCATTCGCCAACACTGCGCCAAGATCCGATCTCGGCCGAGAATTCGAATTCGGGTTCGTTCGGTGAACAACACACTTCGAAGAAGATATCTTCGAGTTCGACTCACAATTCGAATCAGCATGCTGACGCGCGACTGCCCAGCACGGCCGATGGTCAAGCTCAAGCTTCGGCTGTGACACATTCGTCAAATAAGCAACAATCTCATTTGCAACAACCTAAAGATGTCAATGATGCATTGCTCGATGTTTTTGACAATGTGATCGATGAAGTTGCTTCTAGAGCAAATGGTGCTAAAGAAAAACCTTTGGATCAGACCGGCACAGATTCATCGAACGTACCTCAAGCAGATTGCAGTGCTTCATCACATGCAATGCAAGACATTGCGAAGCCGACTGCATCAACTGGCGATGCTGAGGAAGCTGCCAATGATCAGTTGCTCAAGGTTTCTGACAATGGGATCGATGAAGCTTCTTCTTCTGAGAATGGTGCTAAAGAAAAACCTTTGGATCCGACCGTCACAGATTCATCCAACATAGCTCAAGTGGATAGCAGTGCTTCGTCACATGCAACGAATGGCCAGAATGGAAGAAAAGGACTACTGCAGCCGACTGGACCAACTGGCAAGGCCGAGGAAGCTGCTTCTTCTTCGATTGGTGCTGCAGAAAAACCTTTGAATCAGACCATGACACCACCCAGCTTGCACAATGCTCAAGCAGATGACAGCACTGTGTTAACTGGAAATGTCAAGGAAGCTGAATCAACTGGCGATTTCGGGGTTCCTTCTTCAGTGAATGGTGCCCATTCGAATTTGATGAGCAATCATTCCATGCAACCACCTGGCTGAACTGATAATGGATGTTGAGCTTGTGCAGGTACACAATTGTCAGGCACAGATCAGTCACTTCAACTTCAATCAACTGCTGAGTATGCCAATCTTGAACCTCCGAATAACAGTTGTTCATCAGAGACAATGCAAAGCACTTCGCCTTCGATTGATGTCAATTCCGATGAGTTGAGCACGCATTTCACGCAGCCCAATAATGCAGCTCAGCAGCTTCTCTCGACTGATCGACAAGAAACTGCAGTGCATGGCAGTGATTCGCAGAGAACATTGCAACACAACGAAGAGCTGGGCAAACAACTTGGTGATTCTGCTATGTTTCCATCAGGTGACATCTCCATGCAACCGCCCGGCTCAAACAACCTTCATGATCAAAGCCCTGGGCTGCAACAATTGTGGGTTGATGTGTCTATGTCTGGCCCTTTCGACGATATTGGGAGATTAAGTCCTTCAATGTTGCCAAGCAACTCCGAAACGCCGTTTCCATTAGATCACGAAGACGGCAGCTCACAGAAGGTTGTGCTGAGAGCACCATTGCCAGATAATCCACCAGCAGTCCGAAGGCAAAAGAAGGAGAGAAAACCACATTTGATCGAAATCCTTGAAAAAGAAATGGAAAAAATATTGAAGAATGGGTTCAGAGGACTTTCTCCAGAAGAAATTGCACAAGTCAGAGCAATGCAAACCGAGCTGGATAATCAGAAGCTCAAGGTGTGCCGATTGTTCTATTTTCCAATATTATGATAGCACCATGTGGTTTTTGTGTTCACAGGAACAGCTGAGAAAGAAAGAGATAATCGAGTGCGAGCGAAAAGTGGATAAAGACCGATCGGACGACGGAGTCTTGGTAGATCTCACAAGAATGGTTGATTATGTCAAAAAGGAAAGGGGTGAGCGTCTTGCTACAACAAATGCGCCTGCTTCGAATCTTCCAATTGCCATTGGACCGCCTGTCCAACACATTGTCGGCCATGGAGTCAGCAGAGTTGGCGGTGCAGTCAGTCAAGTCAGCGATGATGTTGGTCAAGCTGGTGGTGCAGTTGGTCAAGTTGACAGAGTCGAAGGAGTTGACAGAGTCGATGATACAGTCGGTGGAGGTGCAGAGAAAAGCAGTGCGACAGTCGGCAGAGTCGGCAGTGGAGTCGGTAAAGTCGGCGAAATGCACAGGAGTGCAAGTGAGTCTCCTCTCACTGAATGGACAGTCGTTGGTGTCCGAAAGATCTCTGCAAAAGTATCAGAAAGGCAAATGCGAGCAGGGATCTACAGGGATATTGAAAATGACAAAGCTTGTTGTGAAGGCAAGCAACTTACTACGGACCTTCGCAACACAATGAAGACGAAGCTCCAAAAGATAAAAGAAGAGCTTGAGAGCAAAGGCAAGACGGAAGAGGAAATAGCAGTGCTCAAAGGAGTTTGGATGCATTATGAGGGAATCTCTATTCTTTACGCAGGTATGCACACATTGCCTTTGTGATCTAAGATGCTTAGTAGCATGAATATTGACCTGCAGATCCAAATCAAATCGGTAAGGTGTTGGAGGTGTGGAGTCCGTTCTTGCTTCCAGAGCAACCGAAGGCGGAGCTGAGAGAGTTGTACTTTGGTTTTGTTAGGTATGCTCTTTCTTTATGATTCAGCTTGCATTTACACACAACGCCAAATGTTGTGCTTTTGCAGAAAGATGAAAAAACTGGAAGTACAAGCACGCGAGCAAGCAAGGCAAGATGGCAAAAGTTGGTACACTAAATTCCTCAACAAGGCTGAGGAGGCAGGATGCGATCGAAATGTTGGCAATATGCTGCCTGAGACAGAGAAAGATGCACTCATACCAACAAAACTTGAGGATCACATGAAGAATGACACCATCTGTGGCTGGAACAAGATGTTCAAAGAGTATTTGAACAGCTGTTCAAAAGAACATTGAAAAAACTTGGAAGATTCACCTGGCAACTTTTTATTACTTAGACTGCCCTTGTACCCAAGACCCCACATACATTAGGCGAGTATTTCTTGTCTTTTCTGTGACTGCAATCATTCCATCTCAGATTCAGCCAGAAGCCACATAAGAGAGGTTATGATAGCAAACTCCATCACTCCAATTAGATGGTGATCCTGATCGTACCTGTAACATGAAAATTCAAATAGTGAAAAGGTGACTAAAAGAGGAAAAGAGCATATGCATGCTGTAATTAGAATAAGCCTAAATGCATCCCATCTATCTGTTTTTGAAATAACACCAAGCACCCAAACACAAAACAGCAAAATGACAAAAGTGTTATGGAGTGTGTTTTCATTCTTCTTTGTTCTAATGTGAATCTCTGAATTTGCATCAGCACGCTGGTTGAATACTATACCAACCCAGCACAAAAATGCCACCAGAAAAAAAGCACTTTCTCGATCATGATACAGTAGACAACTTACCCCAGCACCAAAAGCAGCACCCACACTGCAAATCTTCATTAGCATCTTCGCATTCTTTGATTGGGCTATTGTGTTGGATATTGCTGGGCTCATTGAGGTGTTCTTTTTTTCACAAATTGAAACAAAGTGACATATAAGAATACTTAACAGCACACTGGAAATGCACACAATTTGAAAAACATTCATCTCTTTTGGTTTATTGCAACACATTTTGATTTATGATCGCAACAAATTCATTATGTGCGTTATGTGCAGCAAAAGCTTTTCGGTTTATCTTCATTCTGAATATTGACAAGGTCATTCGTACTAATTTCAGCCTTTTCAACTGCTTCAAGTGCTATGCTATCATACAACAACTGTGCTCCCTCATTCATCTTTGCACTTGTGAAGAAAATCTTCTGTTGTTTGAATTTTTCTGCCAGAATATTGATCCTTTCTTGACTTAGTAAATCTATTTTGTTCACCACAAGAAAGACAGTTGGTTTATCAAGTGCTAGTCTCAATGAGTTGCAAATGGAAACTGCCTCATTTGCTCTTTCATGAGATCCACATATGGCATTTTTCTGATTTGAGATATTGTGCTCATTTGGAACCCAAGCATCTATTTGAGTACCAATATCCTTTGTTGGATCAATGACCATGACAATAATCTTGCAGCCCCGTAGGTAAGTCTTTGTGAGGCTTCTAAATCTCTCTTGACCACATGTGTCCCACAAATGTAAAACAGCTGCCCCATAATTTGTCTCAATCTCTTTTGACCGGAATGTGCAGCCAATGGTCATTTCAGGCTCATTTTTTAGTTTGAGCATTGAATGTAACAATGAGCTTTTCCCTGCACCAGAGTTTCCAAGCATCACAACTTTTGTGTATGACCTTTGCATTTATGCCACAACATGTGATTTTATTTTGGAATCTTACCCTTGATTTGGCGCAATATGTAATTTCATCATGAGATTAGAACTTTATTTGGTCATACACACCCTGATGCGCACACACGAGGGGGGGGGGGGGGACATTCAGACTGGTACAGGGTCAATGAAGGTGGGGTCCCATACGCAAGGACTGGCAGGGGTCCCCATCCATAGTCAAAGCTGCCATCAAACATGTGCAAAGAGCAGTCCAGATGCTGCGTCAAGATCAGATTTCAATCAGACATCCTACAGTAGGTCAGATTGAATGAGCCAGATTCAGTAAAGGTGCGGATATGGAAAGGGTATGCCAGCTGTCAAAGAATTGTCATCTGCCCAAAATCTAAAGAAATGGGAATGATCTCTCGAACAGGAGCCTCATCAGGGTTATATGCACGCTGCAGTGCCTCACCATCATTATATGGATTGGACTTTGTAAATGTTAGTGTCTGGTTTTTAGTTTGTTTTTCCTCTCTGTGTTCAACTGTATATGTATATTTACACTTGTACCACTCAGATGCATTGTACTCTAGGAAAAAATGCATTCCATTAGAAAGAAAGAATGTATGTTCTTCTCCACTAACACGTTGATTTTTTGTAACTTGAATTTGACCAAGTCCTTCTTTGATGTCAATGTAGGAATACTCTCCCTTTTTTTGGTAAAAAATACCTTCAACGTTGTTTAAGTCATATGATGTCGGATATCCAATGCTGAGCCATTTCATATTAACTGCAATGCCTCTTGGAATCTGTAGCAATCTGTTACGTTCATCGCCAAAAGCTTTGGACATCTCTCTTACATCATTATCACACTTTTCCTTCAGTAATTCAGCATTTTCTGATCTTATTTTTTTCTTTCTTATAACCTTCCATTTTTCCGGAAGAATTTCTTCCAGGTCGTCATTTAAGTCTACATGTTTATGTATATGTTTGTACAGCAGATTCCAAATTTCCTTGTATAATGCTTTCGGCATTCGTTCATCTGTACATGCATCATAGCATAGCTTTGCCAGAGACCTTAGGTGTACATTTTCGTTGGCATCAAAACCTGCATTTCGCAACTCTTTATTGTGCTCCCCGTTACGAATGCCTTTCCATTTGTGTTCCAAATTTATCATTTCTACCCCGGTTTCAGCTTCCTCCAACATTCTCTTTCGTTTGTTTTTGGGCGGAATGATTTCTGGATGACGTGGAATATTGAATTCTTGGCTGGACATTATCATGAGCTAAACAAAAAAAATTAAAATAAACACAATTAAAAATGTACGCATTGCTAGACATGATTGGAAACAGCCAGACCAGGTAGGTGACATCAAATGGCATCTACAGAGGCGACTGGTTTAGGTGCATTGCTCTTCTACCAAACATATGTAAAGTATACTTTTTCAGCTGGCTCATGTGTGTAGTAATGAGGAGGGAAATTGCATTTCTGCTTATTAAATGCAATTCAACTTTGTCAGTATGCTGTCTAAACTTTAACAGCAATGTATTGCATATGTGGATTTGTCATAGATGTACCATTCACAGCAATGTTAGTGTCTCGTCCCATGTATCCATCCAAGCTTTCATCTGCTCATTTCCATTGCCTGGGACACTACAAGAGATAAGTGATGCACCCATCTTATATGACGAAACGTGTTTTACTATGTGATAATGTTTTCGTATTTTGCACAGATGCACACTGCCATTGGTAATCACTGCAGTTCATGGGTATAAATTCCATTGGCTGGCTTGTGTGTTTACAAAGTAAACATTTTTTGTGTTTGAAAGAGAAATGCTTACCAATGTAAAACAGCGCCCTGTCACAAAAAAACAAAAACAAATGCTTGAAGACATTCAAGCTGAGCTTGACCTATGCTATATTCCCACAAGTTTTGGTGCTGTCAGGCACCACTGTGTTAAAACAAACACACACACCCAAAAGGGTGCAAGGCAGGATGTTGTTGGTACAGTGGTCATAGGCTCAACTCGGACCGAATCTGCATGTCAAAAAAGACATCCACAGTTAATGCGACTTTTCAAAAAATTTATGAAGGATCATGCACCAGATTTCAAGTTCAGAACAGTATACATCAACATTGACACCATGTGTGATGCACACTTTGACCACAAGAACTCAGGAGAATCATTGCTTATTGGGTTTGGAGATTATTCTGGCGGTGAGACATGGCTCTTCAAAATGCAGGCTGATGGATCAATGAAGCCATATCAGTATGATATTTCAAGAAAATCAATTTCTTTTGATGGATCTAAAATTATGCACAGTTCACAGAAGTTCACTGGTAAACGATATAGCCTGGTGTTCTTTCGGTAATTACAATGAAGTCACAATATCTGCTTTCTTTTTTGTGTATGCACCTATTCCTACCCCTAATAAAACCACAGTTGCTGCTGCTGCTATTCCTACTATAACAGCTAGATCCATCCCCTTTGAGTCTGATGCATGCACAACTGGTGCTTTAGCCATTGATGATGGTACTTGTGCTGGTGCTACAATTTGTTCCTGTTCGAACTTCCGTTCGAAGAATCTATCATCAGAAGCATGCCTCATATCTATTTTATGCATGCCATTGTCCACTCGATAGTTTGTAATTTCTGGTTCATTTGCCCTCAATGTGGTCAGCTTCCATTTTGAGTCAGCATTATCACGATAGTAATGCACAATTTTACCACCATCTCCATCTGGTTCAAATCGAAAGCCATTAACACGAGAGCCAGCATTCTCATTGTGCCAAACATAAATTGTGTGTGGAGGTGAGTATGGTGGCATTGGAGACTTCTGAGGTGTTACCTCTGCTGGTATCGTCTTTTCGTCAGTTGGATTGTTGTCTTTGCTTCTTCGCCTATTGGCAGACTTGGTTGCTGGTACAGCAGCACTGTTAATTGGAACAGGGTTTTTGTCCATTGGTGCTTGTGCTGGTGCTTGTGCTGGTGCTGTGGCTGATGCTCGCACTGGTGCTGGTAGTGGCGCTGGCAATTGTACTTGCACTGGTAATTGTACTCTCACTGGCGCAGGAGATGGTGCTGGTGCTCGTAATGGTACTTGCACTGGTGCAGGAGATGGCACTGGCACTCGTTTTTGTGTGGGAGATGGCACTGGTGTGCGTGCTGGTGCTGGTGCTGGTACTCGCCTTGGTGCTGGTACTTTTGCTCGCACTTGTGCTGGTGCTGGTGCTGGTGATGGTACTTGTGCTCGCACTGGTGCTGGTGATGGTGCGTGTGCTGGTGCTGGAGCTAATACTGGTGCAGAAACTGGTACTCTCACTGATGTGGGTGCTGGTGGTACTCGTACTGGTGTGGGTGCTGGTGCTGGTGTGGGTGCTGGTACTGGTGCTGGTACTGGTACTCTCACTGATGTGGGTGCTGGTGGTACTCGTACTGGTGTGGGTGCTGGTGCTGGTGTGGGTGCTGGTACTGGTGCTGGTACTGGTACTCGTACTGGTGTGGGTGCTGGTACTGGTACTCGTGCTGGTGTGGGTGCTGGTGTGGGTGCTTGTGCTGATGTGGGTGCTGGTGTGGGTGCTGGTACTGGTGCTGGTACTGGTACTCGTACTGGTGTTGGTGCTGGTACTGGTACTTGTACTGGTGTTGGTGCTGGTACTGGTACTTGTACTGGTGTTGGTGCTGGTACTGGTGCTGGTACTGGTACTCGTACTG
>Ga0099797_101544_pt1 | contig 11876 bp, 5 predicted proteins | sample Uncmet_Sort48C_1_FD_89871 | JGI IMG/M metagenome (GOLD analysis project Ga0099797, IMG submission 89871) | Marine eukaryotic communities from CALCOFI LINE 67, Pacific Ocean - C012_Sort48C_1 | ecosystem: Environmental > Aquatic > Marine > Oceanic | place: Pacific Ocean: Monterey Bay | collected... | reverse complement strand
ATATTAATAACTTCAATGAAAGTTTTCAACCTTTCATAATTTTCACCATTTACATGGAAAAGTGCTCTAATACTAACTCCATGCTAACGTGCGATTAAAATATTTTTTTCAGCACTTTTCTTTAAAAACATAATTATACATGTAAACTCTCGGAGAAAAGTTAAATATATCATCTACCATATAGAATCTATGACAATTTATCAAAATTTTTTATGTTTCATGTTCAGAATGAAGATTTCTAGCTCCTGTTAGAATTGTTGTGATTCAAAATCGATTTGGATTTCTAGGCCTTTTTCAAGCATGTGGAAATGCATTGCAAAATGGGGTATAATTGACACAATATATCTCCAGTCAATCAAGATATTAATACAAAAGTAGGTTCGATTTTCATTTATACATGTATAAAGCCAAACCTAAGAGTAAGTTGATGACAACTGAGTGTCAGTAACATACTTTACTAACGACGTTTCAATTGCATGTCAAAGTACCCTTACTATGGAATAGGCTTGTAAAACCTTAATAAAAGTGTAAAAAAATATGCATTTTTTAGTGAAAATTCACTTTGGGTCTAGCGTTTCATGTAAATGTAATATTTATTTTGGTTGGAGTTTAGAGATTCAAGTTGTATATATAAAGAAAGGATGCGGAAGTTTATATGACTTTAAAATCTTGGGAATGATGTTTGGAGACGTAATGCAAATTTGATATATCTGATGAAATTTCTCAATTTTCGTACCCATTTTGGCGGAACTTTTAAAAATGAAAATAAAATTGGCAAAAATATTCATGTTTGAGGTGTTATATAATCATAGTATAAAGTTGGTAGTCTAATTTACATATTTTTGTTAGAGTACTTAAAACTATAGTATGGAGATTTTTTGTTATTTTCTATAGTAATGAAATTGTTCCTATGAAGTTTTTTTAATATATGAAAATAGCATCAACAAATTAGCATGGACGTAGCACCTTTAACATTTTACTTGTGAAAATTGTGTTTTTCTGCCATGTTTTCTGTTTTTCATTTCCTATCATATTTATACTTAATGTAGTCCTTTTCATATACTCAGTAGATTTGTAGTGTTTGATATATTTGATAGGCCAGATTAGGTATTTTTTGTACTTGAGAGAAGGCGTTTTTGAAAATTTATGAAATTAGTCTTAAAATAATAAATATATCATAAAAATAATAATAATAATTGAAATTAATGGCCTAGTGCACATTTATTATAGAATTAGACTAATAAACAACAAAAAAAAAAATCAGCATCACAAATATATATACGAGTACAGTAAATGAAGTAGTTAGCAAATATATGCATGCAGGGCTTTCTGAGGTAGATCGAAAATTGCATTTCCTGAAAAACAATAATATCGATGAATAAATTTATTGTATTAATTATAATATTGTCCACATTGACAATCACATATGTGAGTGGTGATTATTCAAACCTAAAAATTAAATTAACAATAGCAAGTTGTCCATCCCCATTTTCAGGTAAAGGCAACGTGGTGGAATTAAGATTTAATAATAATGATGCACAAGTAAATTTTAAAGTAAAAGAAAAATTTAATTTTCCAGATAAAATTGATGATGCTTGTCCAGTTATGGAAACTTCTATTATGGCAAATCAAGAAAACAAAACTGTTCTTAGTTTTACAACAGAATGGGGGTTATTGTCTGTCATAGATATTAATACAGGGAATTTAACAAGCTTTGCAAAGGGATCTTCAGCAGATCAATATTTATTTGATGGTTTTACCTCTATGAAAATAGCAACAAATTTCCAAGATATTCTTGGCGTAACACCGCATGTAACACAAGATGGATTCTGTTCAGATGGTTGCTTTAGATTTGGCATGCAAAATATACAAACGGGTGTATTTTCAGCACTCGAAGGTAACGGTCCTGGCGGTGCATTACCTTTTAAAGCATCTTCCAGTCAAACTTCATATCATGATGAGAGCAATGATATTTTTTATATTCAAGGGTCTTACCCATTGAATTCAATGGCCAGTTGTAATTCAGATGAAACGACTGATTGTCTATTGGCCATAGATACAAAACTTGGAAAATTAATAAGTAGTAAATTATTACCTGAAAATGTTGTTGTTTATAAATATCATTCTAATAACTCTAGTGCATCAAATGTACTTGCATTTGTATTTGGTTTTAAAAAAATATGTAATCATCCATATCAATCATATGCTTTTGTTCATTTAGATTTAACAAATTCCAAAATTATTGGTAAACCAGTTTGCATGGCAAAATCCATTACCGTGCATCAAAAACCAGAGATGGGAGCATTTAGTAATGATGGCAAATACTTTGCATTAGCAAATGGCGATACGGAAGGAAGTGCATTTCAGTTCTTATTATTTGATACCGAAACTGGAGATGCTGTTGTAAATTCTGAATTAATAGGATTAAAAAAAGCTTTACATGTGAGCAATGAAGTTCCATTAATGCAAGTATGGGGGATTTCATCATAAAAAATAAAAAAAGAGTAAAAATTAATTTGATATGATATAATATATATATATTATTAAACCTTTGAAAAAATAAAAGAGTAAAAATTAATTTGATATATTATTAAACCTTGAAAATAAAAGAAAATATTATTTTTTTATATATGATATATATTTTATATATTATAAATTTATATATATTTATTTTTTAAATTAAAATAGATATTTAAAAAAAAATTAAACTAATACACACGCACACCTCTCCTGGCTCTGTACTGATGGTTCTAATTATATTTTTTTACACATATTATAATATAATTGAAAAAATAATATACGCGCGTACTTTATTTATTATTTATACATAACAAATACCTTTTGTGCTGAGTGCTGCACTGCTGAGATGCACATGCTATTGACCTTGTATTTTTTTTAATTTTCGTTCCAACCACCATGCCCAAGCTATATATAGGCATGGACAACAACAACAAAAGAAAAAATATTATAATATCTTCTTACAAACTATTATGAAGAGGATCGGATCCTCTCTATTATACAAACCATCATATGTCAAATAAGATAATAATTATATTGCATAATATATTTTGCTGTTATTATTAGACGAGAGACTTACCACCAGTGTTGCTACGTTACTTTTGCTTCAAAATTTCTATTATAGTATTATTACATGTTTTTTAACAAACACAAAATTACAACATGTCACGTGTAATATTAATAAATAATCAAACAGCTGGAAACAACAAGAAAAAAATATTCCAATATAAAGTCGAAACACGTCATGCAACAGACCAAAATTTTCAACTGTGTGAAAAGGAGTTTCGAAATAATTTCGCTGTCGGAGTTGAATTAGGTGCACAACTTACAATATACCACAAGGGTAAAGTTGTCGTAGACTTGGCAGGTAAAGTTTTGGAAAAACCGTATAAACCCGAGAAAAAAACAAATGAAATTGGAGATAAATGTATTAACAACGAAAATAGAGAGTTAATGGCTACAATCATAGAATATTCACACCAGTCTTTGCAGACGGTATATTCATCTACTAAAAATTTAACTGCTATATGTGTTGCAAAGTGTGTGGAAAAAGGTCTTTTATTATATAACGACAAAGTTTGTAAACATTGGCCTGAATTTGGAAATAATGGAAAGGAAAATATAACTATTGCTGATGTTTTGAGACACGATGCTGGGTTGTTTCGATTTCATAGGCAAGGAAAGCCTGAAGATGTGATGGACCAAAAGAAGATGTTTAAATTGATTGAAGATTCACCACTGAACTATTTTAAATCAGTACATACGCCAAGACCAGAACCATTTATTGCTCCGCCTGCAGATGGTAAACGTCGTGGATATCATGGTGTTTCAAGAGGGTGTATTTTGGGTTGCTTGATACAAAAAGTGGATGGCCGAGAACTTCAACAATTTTTCAAAGAGGAAATAGTTAATTTATTGCCAGAAAAATTGAACGGAAATGTATATATTTCACAAACAGAGGAAGAGCAAAAGAAACACCATTTCGCTGATATGGCCCCATATCAATCTCGGTGGTGCCAAACTGATCCAGATATTGGTTTATATCTTGGTGGTGGAAAAATGGCAAAATTTGCAAAGGAAAATCAACGTGATGGATCGATTTTTTTAATGAATAGTGTAAGTTTTGGTTTTCCGAATTCAGTCATGTCACGCGCATTAACAATTGGTAGTGCTTCGGGTACTTGTAATGCCTTTGGTTTGGGAACATTAGCAGCTGTAATGGCAGGTAAAGGCACATTAAATGGTGTACAAATTTTGTCGGAGGAAACATATCATCTTGCACATTCGGCTATCACGCAAAAATATGATGATGTTTTATTAGAAGAAGAAAGATTTGCTCAAGGTGGGTTTGCAGAATTTCGTTTGACACATTTGTCTCGTGAAACTTCAGAGGGACGTGGATCTTTAATCGGAGGTGCTAATAATTTTGGTTTAAAAGGTTCCTTTTATGGCTGGGGAGGCAGTGGTGGTAGTGCTTTTTGTTGGAGTCCAGAATATGAAATAGGATTTGCATATACTATGAATGGCATGGCAAGTTTTACATTAGGCGGCCCAAGAACTACCCGGATCTTTAATGGGTTGTTTGAAAGTTTAAAACAAATGGGTTATGAATAAAATATGTTCTTATCATATTATTTTTATCTAATATTCGTACATTAATATTTTTTTTTTTATTTTACACATATATATGATATATTATAATTTACGCATATATATATATATACGAGTATATATAAAATAGATCTAATATGCATATAAAAAAATACGAAGTCGTACGGCTCGTATTATTTTTTACAAAAATACTTTGAGAGATATTATTAAAATTTTTATATTATATTTGCCTTCCACCAGTTTAAGCTTTATTGCCTTCATAGAAATGCAACCCGGCTTCCAATTGAAGAGTTATACCATCAATAGATACATCGTATTTTCCAGATTTTGGCAAACTAGCTTTTGATGCAAGATAATTTTTTACCTTTGCAACAGTTTCATCTGAACCGTTTGCACCAAGAGCTTCCTTTAAAGTTGCATCTGCTGCAAATCGAACGGAATCTGCTCTTGTCAAGGAAATCTCAATATTAGCTTCCCCAATTTCGCATAACTCACTGCCAATCACCACTTCATGTGATTGTTTACTTGCAAAAGGTTTTAATGAAGTACGAATGGTTTCAACAATTAATGCTTCCCTATCTTGAATAGCTACTTGAACTTTACTTGACTCAGCACCTTCTGATAATGAGTAAAATACATTGACCTCATCGCTTACATCCAAACCAATATTTTTACGGATTTTCTGTATTCTGTTCATAACTTCACGTGCTAGATATGTCTTACGCATTTCATCATCAATGCGAAGATCAATAATCAAAACAATATCTCCAAGCTTTGTTGAATCTGCTTCGTAAATAGATCTATCCCCTGAAAATTCACGAGTGATGATCAATTCACCAGCAAGAATAGTTTCTCCTTCAATTTCTACTTGACCATTCTTTTCATACTCAACAACTTGTTCATGTGTCAATTTCGATTTTTCATACTCCGCAATTTCTTCTTTGGACAACTTTGGTTTGCCTTTCTTTGCTTTGTACTTTTGCCCATCAACATAATTACGTACTTTGCCGAAGTTTTTACCTAATCTCTTGCCCAATTTTTTACCATCGGTACGAGCGGAAAATTTACACCATTTACTTTCGTCATCAGTCGTTTCAACATTCATAACATTTAATTCTTGATACAAATATTTTTCCAATTTCTTACATGCAGCTAATTTCTTTTGATCACGACTTACAATGATAACGTTTTTCAATGGCATTTTCATGGAAATTTTTTTCTTTTCCCTTACAATGCGGCCAAGGTCAATAACTTCCTGTAAGCATTCAACTTGCGCTTCAATCTCCCCATCTAAACGGGTAGGATCAAAACTAGGAACATCTTGAAAATGGACACTGGCAGTTGGATCCATTGTTTTTTCACTTGCACGTTCAGTTGCAAATCCACCAAGAATTCTCAAATGTTGATATAAATATTCCGCGAAAAATGGTGTAAATGGCCCCATTAATCTAGCTAAAGTCATCAAAACATCATATAATGTTGATAATGCTTTACCAGTATCTTCAGGGCCTTCCGAACCCTTCAATCTTGCTCTGTTCAAACGTACGTACCATTTTGTCAATTGTTCAATGTATCTAACAAGCCCAGGAACAACAGTGTACAAGCGATATGCACCCATTTCCTCATGTACATATTTAATTAAGTTGTGTAACGATGCTTGGATCCAAAAGTCCATCAAATTGGTAGATGAGCGTGCTAGTTCAGATGTCGGTGTAAACGATTTACCTGTTTCCTTTTGCATGCGTTCAACATTTTGAAATAAGAAACGGAAAGCATTATACCATGGTAAAAATAAATTTCGTAGTACAGCTTCCACACCTTCATCTTTGAACTTTAATGCTTCTGCTCTTACGACTGGCGAATCAATCAAATACAAACGCAATGCATCTGCACCATGTTTATCGACTATGATAGTTGGAGAAGTGTAATTTTTCAATCGTTTACTCATTTTCTTCCCATCTTCAGCCAATACTAAACCGTTAACAACTAAATTTTTAAATGCCGGTTTATCAAAAAGGGCAGTTGCAATAACCATCAAAGTGTAAAACCAACCACGGGTTTGATCTAGACCTTCAGCAATAAAATCAGCTGGAAAACCTTTTTCAAATTTTTCCTTATTTTCAAATGGATAATGTTGTTGTGCGTATGGCATACTACCACTTTCAAACCAACAATCAAGCACTTCTGGCACACGACGCAAAAGACCTTTTCCTTGTTGCGATGGAATTGTCAAATCATCAATATTTTCACGATGAATATCTTCGATTTTTTTGCCAGTCAATTTTTCCAACTCTTCAATGGAACCGACACAAATGGCTTCTTCACCATCGTCACTCACCCAAATAGGCAGTGGTGTACCCCAATATCGATTACGACTTACGCACCAATCACGTGCATTCACAAGCCAATTATGGAAACGACCTTCTTTCACATTGCGTGGTACCCAATACGTCCCTTCCGTATTGTTTTTAACAAGCTTGTCTTTAATAGAGGTAACATTAATGAACCAACTTGGAATGACACGGTAAATCAATGGTGTATCAGATCTCCAGCAAAATGGATAACTATGCTTTACTGCACTTTTTTTAATCAATCTTCCAGCTGCTTTTAATTTAGCACAGATATTCTCATCAGCTGCTTTCACATGCTGCCCAACAAAATCTGGAACTTCATCTGTAAATTTACCATTAGCATCTAATGGACATGGTATGGGCTCACCTTTTTTAATGACACCATGCGCCATGCAAACGCGGTAATCATCCTCCCCAAATGCAGGAGCTTGATGTACAATTCCAGTACCATCCCCATCGGTTACATAGGTATCGTTACAAACAACGAATGAGCCTTGCCCTTTACGGCTACTAAAGTAATCGAATAATGGAACATACTCTATGCCTTTTAGCGCGGAACCTTTGACTTTCTCCAAAATTTCAAATTCACCACCTTTGTATTTTTTTCCTTTCTTTACTCCTGGATACATTTCAACTAAACGAGTTCCCATCATGTAATATACTTTACCACTTTTAATGTCTTTAAATTTGACATATTCCAAGTCTGGATGCACGCATAATGCCAAGTTACTTGGCAAGGTCCAAGGTGTAGTAGTCCATGCAAGAAATGCTTCATTAGGATCTTTCACCAATGGAAACGATACAACAACTGCAGGATCATTCACATCCTTGTAATTTTGAGATGCTTCGAAATTGGATAATGGACTGTTTAATGTCGTACTGTATGGCATAACTTTAAAGCCTTTGTAAATCAAGTCTTTGTCCCACATGGTTTTAAAAACCCACCATACGCTTTCCATGTACCATGGCTCCATAGTTTTGTAATCATTTTCCATATCAATCCAACGTCCTAAACGATTGACCATAATGGCCCATTCTTTGCAGTAACGTGTAACGATACCGCGACATTCTGCATTATATGCACGAATACCCATTTTCTCAACGTCCTCTTTGCCTTGGATACCAAGCTTTTTATCAATTTCAAATTCAACAGGTACACCATGGCAATCCCAACCGAAACGCCTTTCAACACTATGTCCAGTTTGATGTGCCCACCTAGTAACGGTATCTTTAATAGTACCTGCTAAGATATGTCCATAATGCGGTAAACCAGTTGCAAAAGGAGGACCATCATAAAACGTATATAAAGGCTTGTCTTTGTTGATTTCCAATGATGTTTTAAATGCATCAATATTTTTCCAAAATTCTAAAGTTTTTGCTTCCTCTGCTGCAAAATCTAGTTTTTCTGGTATTTTTGTAATTTTGCGTAATTCTGCCATTTTTTTTAAAAAATCTTTCTTATATTATATTTATATATTTGTGTGTATATATATATATATATATATATGTATTTAATATTGAAAAGAAAATGAAAGAATCGAAATGTCTCTCTCTCTTTTGTTATTATATTTAAATTTTTGGATAAGATATGTCATTAAAAAAAATACATATTCAATATATTCATCTATGATTCATTTTTTCTATAATTACCATTAATTGTACAAAAATATTATTAATAGTACTAGTGTCTACTATTATATTGAAGAAGAAAATATGTGGACCGCGCATCACAACCACCACCACAAGAAACAAAATAAAAAGCTCTCGCTATACGCGTCTTTTCTTTTCCACATCTTTTTATCTATTTACCTGTGGTATTTCCATGGTTTCAAAACAGTACGAGGATAGAATATCATGTATCTTTTATAAAAATAGGACGACTCATATATCATATAGCACTGAATACCAGCAGATTACAGCCACTGTGCGAATATACTGTACTGTCTGTATGGTGTCTTGTATCCTACCAGAATATGATAGAGATATTATATCATACCTGGTATAGTCTATGTACATTAATAGCTCCTAATTAGTACTGTCTTCCAACATCCAACATATTAATATAGATATTCGACATATGGAAAAGGAATATATATAGTATATATATATATATATATATCGGATAGATATATACGAGGCCTCGTAAGTGGAATAGCTTGATATCGCAATATATATATACATAGATAGAGATACAAGGCAAAAAATTGCCAGGATTGAATTATTGTTGGTAGTCATATATATATATATATATATATATATATACATGGTATATATCTATAAATAAAAATTAGAATATAAATAATAATGGCATCTTTAGTATCTATTAGTGGTGAAAAATCATCCAATAATAATAATAATAATACGACAAATGAAGATGATACTAGTTTAACATCAAAAAAAGAAAATTTTCGCATGTGGAGTGAAGTTGATCAGTATGATGAAAGTCATGTAATTAATCAGTCTATAGTCATGCGTAGCCTTGATATGGTAACTGGAAGAAGTAGACGTAGACGTAGACATTCAACTGTTATTACAGAGTTTGAAAATGATTTATTTCCTACCGATATGAATTTAACAAACCAACATGTAGAGAAACTGGTCGAAGAGATTGTCAATGGAAAAAAAATTGATATAGTGCATGTACAAAATTTAATGAAGTCACTTACAGCCTTGCTGCGTACGAAGCCAAACGTAACAGAAATTACAGTACCAAAAGATGGTAGAATTACAGTAGTTGGAGATACGCATGGACAGTTAAGTGACCTCGTTTATATATTGACAAGGCAAGGTATGCCAAATGAAAACAACATGTACTTGTTCAATGGTGATTTTGTCGATCGTGGATTATTTGGTACGGAAGTATTTGTTATACTGTCTGCTTTGAAAATTGCAAATCCTAAATTTGTATTTTTAAACCGTGGTAATCACGAAAGTGAGAAATATAATGTTATTTATGGATTTGAAAAAGAAGTTGTTGAAAAATATGATAAAAAAACATTTCATCATATCGAAACATGTTTTAATGTTTTACCATTATGTGCAGTATTAAACAAAGAAGTATTTGTAGTTCATGGTGGACTGCCACGTAATAGGAAAATTACCTTGCGACATATCAACCATATACATCGAAACATTGAAATACCATCAAAGCCCGACACGACGGAAGAGCAAATTATGCAAGATCTATTATGGAGCGATCCAATGGACGAATATGGAGTAGAACCAAATTCTAGAGGTGCAGGATGTTTATTCGGTCCAAATATTACTAAAAAGTTTTTGAAGTTGAATAATTTTAAAACAATTATACGTAGTCATGAGTTAGTTGATGATGGTTATGACATAAAACACGATGACCAATGTTACACCTTGTTCAGCGCATCCAATTATTGTGGCGATGCGGGAAACGAAGGTGCTATTATGATCTTTAAAGGTGGTTTGCACTGGAACCATCATCCAAATGAGATACACCCATATATGGCACCACGATTAGCTATAGAAAAAGGGAAAACGATGGCTGAAATAGAGGAAGCTGAACGTCAACAATTAGAGAAAGAGAAAAACAAACGCCGCGAAGCAAGAATATACAAACTAACAGACAAATTAGCGGATTATATATTGCGGTTTCATGAAGATTTAGAGTTTCATTTTGTAAAAGCCAATGAGAAAAGCAATGATCTTATAACGATGGAAAATTGGGCAGATATAATGAGCGATATTTTAAAGGTGAAGTTGCCATGGTTAAAATTAAGACCTTATTTAGCACCTGATGTAGAAATCTTAGATGGGATGGAACATGTAAACTTTAGAAAGTTTTTAGCTAGGTATGTAATTGATTTTGATTACGATCATAGCTTCTTCGACAGCATCTTAGATCGGATCAATGAAGAAATACATAGAGTGGGAGATGATTTAAAAGTAGCATTTAAACGGTTTGATTTGGATGGAGATGGCAATATATCTTGTCAAGAGCTTGGCCTTGTTTTGACTGACATATGTCCAGATGTACATTTAGCATCAGAACAGATTGAACAACTACTACGTGCAATCGATGCAGATGGTGATGGAGCAATTGATTTTGAAGAGTTTATGAAAAAATTTGGCAATAATAATAGTAATGCTGCATTAACAAATGCGACATCCACAACGATGACGACGAAAAAGGATAATGATGATGATGTGAAATCCAGCGAAGCGGATCATTTAGATTGGAAGAAACGTCTGAAGCAACATTTGATACGTACGTTTTATGAAAATAGAGCTACGTTAAATCATGCATTTCAATGTTATGACACAGATGGTTCTGGCTTTGTATCTCAAGATGAGTTTCAAAATGCAATTAAAGCACTTTTAAGTGTTGAAACTTCGATTAAAGTTCCAGATATTGAAATACAATACCTTGCAAAAACACTAATAGAAGAATCAAAGGATGAAGGAGGTATAAACTATAACAGCTTTATCGAGAGATTTTCGAAGCAACAGATTACGTCCTAGGGATGATATGATACGTTTGATATCATATATATATATATCTGTATATATATATTATATAATTGAAATAATACGCAATTAATATTATAACTCAATTGCATATTATTTCTTTGGGTAAAACATCCAAACGCAAATGCATATTTCCTGCATATGAATATACTCGTAAGATTCATGAAAGCATATGTTGGAAAATTGTAATTTTCCTTGTTTTTACTAACTAATTTCGTCGTGCGTAAAAAATTAAAAGGACAAGGGTGAAAGGCCGCAAAAATATGATACGGTCTTTGTACGTAAAATATTACGAAGTACGAACCCGTATTTAAGATGATGGTTACCCGTATTTAAAATATATATGTTCGTAATATATACGTATTCTATTTGAAGAGTAGGAATTATTATGAGTAAATT
>Ga0099797_101543_pt1 | contig 11878 bp, 10 predicted proteins | sample Uncmet_Sort48C_1_FD_89871 | JGI IMG/M metagenome (GOLD analysis project Ga0099797, IMG submission 89871) | Marine eukaryotic communities from CALCOFI LINE 67, Pacific Ocean - C012_Sort48C_1 | ecosystem: Environmental > Aquatic > Marine > Oceanic | place: Pacific Ocean: Monterey Bay | collected... | reverse complement strand
TCATTGGGCTTGTAATTGTAATTTTCCTTATAAACCTCCTTTTTGAAAATACTGGGAAGGGAAGCTTAAATTGTATGGTGTGGATTGCAGTAAAGATAGCCTGCCCTTAATGGTTCAGGTGGTCGCCTAATGTGTTTCCAACCTTTTGCATTTTTAAACCATCCCTGACCAGCCACTAAGAATTCAGAATTTGCTTATGCCCTGCTTGTGCGAGTGTAGCGTTCTGTCAGTTTACTGCAATAGCGACACGGGGAGCCGTCCCCTGATTGACAGATCGAACAATGTAATAACAAAAACTAACAAAAAGTCCGATTCGGGATCTGATTAGATAACTTCCCCATATCAGCCCTTGCAGTTGTATTTGGATTGGAGTCGAATTTTAGGGCTCTCCAGTTTCAGTGAACAATGGCAAATCAACAAACAAAAACAATATGAGGTATGGGAAATGTGTTGTGCAAGCACAATATATATATAGAGAGAGACTTATGTGTTGTTGGTGCGTTGTTCGAAAATATGTTATCCCGGACAGTATATATATATATATATATATATCATATTATGCATGGGGGGAAAGGGGGTCGTGCATGGTCCTTCGGGCCCCAACATATTAATTTGTATCAAAGTCCCGAGGTTCAGCCACAACTAGACAGAATAAGCAGAGCTAATACAGCCCATCATGAATAGACCCAGCGCTTACTGATATGTCACGTGGTGAATTGTCCGATTCGGGATCTGATTAAATAACTTCCCCATATCAGCACTTGCAGTTGTATTTGGATTAGAGTCGAATCATCTTAGGGACCTGCGGTTTCAGTAAACAGTGGCGACTCAACGCATAAAAAACAATACGAGGTATAGGAATTCTGTTGCGGGAACACAACATATAAAGTTTATGGACTCCAGTATTGTTGGTGTTCGGGCATTGAAAATTTAATATGATGGTTAGATTGTTTTCGGGGGTGAGTTGTTCGAAAATATGTTCTCCCGGAAGGGCTGGCAAAAGAACACCCCCAAATTGTAACAAATCACAAAATGTTTTGATCTCATCGATTGTACAATGGTTTTCCCTGTTGTCACATACAGATTCGTTGCAACAAACAAGCCAGATGTATTTTTGTCACCTTTGGGGGTCCAATGGGGCGCCTCTGGGGCGTCATTGGGCTCCATTTGTCGCCTTTGGGGTTCCATGAAACGTCTTTGGGGGTCATTGGGGGTCACATTGCGATCACTTTGCGATCACTTTGGAAACAAGTTTCATTTTTTGTCAATTTTAGGACTTGTGTAGTTTTTAATGTTGTAAAAAAAAAAACGCGCCATGAAGCGTCCCAAGTGTGAGAATGTATAGGTATTTGTGGTTTTTCCCCCCAAAAACGTGTCATCGATTCCGTATGCATTTTTGTCGGTAAAGGCACTTCCCATAAATTCGTTTACCAGACTTTTGTGACGAAACCACAATTTTCACGATACCAAACTGTCCCGGAAAATCAATCTTAAAATAGAAGAATCATGCCCCGAACTTCTGTAGTCCCTTAAAACAATTCAATTGAGAAACAAGTACTAAAACTCCCCACAGTCACTCCACTTGTGTGCAGGACACGGTGGCGGATACATATATATGGGGGTTTCTCGTCTGTTTCGCTGTAGGTTTTGGCTCAAGGCCGTTTGGGCTCGAGTCGTTGGCCACAGGGGCAGACCCAGAGTTCGCCCTTCGCTTTTGCTTGGCAGAGGCATTCGCTTCGCATGGGCAGCAGCAGCAGCAGCAGCAGCAGCAGCAGCAGCAGCAGATTGATATTTGCATTGGGGACAGTGCTGACTTTGTATTCTCTCGCATCACTGGTTGAGAGTATCGAGGCTATTGAAAGACCACAGAGTGACAACAAGGAGGTAAAGCAGCAGTTGGTTACGGCAGATACTGGAATAAAGGACAAGTTTGACGAAGGCAAGTTCGACACAGACACCACAGACACAATGGCAAAAACTGGAAAAGGAAAGCAGGCTCTCTCGGTGCAGCAATGGCTGGCACCACAACCACAAACACAGAGCAGGCTCGTTTTGGACCCCGCTTCAGGCTTGTATTGGCCTGAGCACTCGTGGTGCCAAACCACAGGCTGCTCGGGGAACGTTACTCTACATGCCCTTATAACGTTCCCTGAGCAGACCTGTTGGTTCTGTGGATGCAGTTTCTTGAACATGGTGGACCAGACGTCTATCAAACAGCAACAAGCTCAGCTCATCGAGGCGGCTGGGGGTTTGCATATCGAAGAGTTCGCCAAATCAAAAATGGCCAAAATGCGTTTTGGCTATGCAACGAAGGGAAAAGAAAGTGTTGCCGATAAAGGTGCCGGTAAAAACAAAGTCAAAGGAAAGTTCGACAAAGGCAAGGACAAGGGCAAAAATAAGGCAGGTGGTCGTGGGCTCACCCACAGCAATGTGGACATAAGAACCTTGGCAACCAATCAGCAGCAGCAGCAGCCTATTTTCCAGGCAGGCACCTTGGCACAGGCGGTCTTTGCAAAAGTGGCAGCTGAGGCTGTGGCTACAGGCACAGGGGCAGATAACACACCAGCAAGTTCGAGGGCGCCTTCCGCTTCGCCTTCAACCAAAAAGAAGGACCCACAGGTGGCAGAGCTACTTGCCACAATGAATGGCTGCACATCCATTCAAGAGCTCAGGGACAAGCTGGCACAGATACAGACAGAGGATGACATCGAAGAGACCATTGCATCCAGCAAGTCGCTGTGTGCTGCCAACCACGACCACTCAACCGCGGTCGCTCAGGCATTCAGGAAAAGGGAAGATTTGGCTGCACAAATCGAGAATGTGAGGGAAGAGATCAGAACGGTGGAAAAACAATATAGAGACCATGTCGAAACAGTTCGTGCCGAGTATCGCTTGTTGCGAGACACAATAGACAACGAGCAGGACAAGTTGATTAACGAGCTCCAGACCAAGAAAGAGGACCTTAAAAAGCAGCACTCGGAGGCGAATGCGATTTTGCAAAAGGCACACATTGCACAGATGGAGTTCTATAATAAAATTTGGGCACTGGGCAGCAGCAGGAGCCTATGGAGGTGGAGGTGGACAAGGACCGCAGGCGACCATCTAATTCGCCACCTCGCTCGACACAAGCCTCAACTCCAACAGAGGTGCAGTCCGGCAGTTCGTCACCACGAAGGGCAATTGAGGATGCAGCGAAAGATCAAGATAACGATGGGGTCTTCGAGGAGGTTCCACAGCAGGAGCAGGAGGACAAAACTGACAAAGACAAAAAGGACAAGAAGGACAAAAAGGACAAGGACAAAAAGGACAAGGACAAGAAGGACAAGGACCGGTAAAGTGCCACCAATCCAGAAGAAGCACTCCAACAAACTAAGTGGCTCGTCAGGGCACCAAGAGTCAAAGCCGAGTGAGGAGGAAGAGGAGGCACTGCTCCAACAGTCACCTGGCGATGGAAAGATTGAGGTGGATCCAAGGGAGTGGCAGTTCGTAGTCAAGGCGGCCACAGACTCTAAGTTGATGGCAGATGAGACATACATGGCGAATTTGAAAGTGGTCTTGAACAAGTACTCCATTGCATTGGAGAAATACACAGAGGCTGTACAGACACAAGACCAAGATTTCTTTTCTAGGTTCGTTGCGAGTGGCAGCGATTTGCAGGCTGCAACATCTTGAAGGTGTTGGCCCCCGTTTGCTGGCACAAGTTTTCATGGTTGTACTAAGTCTCTCTCTGGGGGTCCCAGAGCGAGCCAAACAGCTTGTGACCAGAAGGTGCTTCCAGTTTCTAGTCAGTCAAACTTCTTGGACAGACCGGTCTTGGAACCATCCAAGAACCAAGGAGAGGCAGTGAGGAACAACAAAAGCAAACCTTCCCCTCCTGGGCATACCAGCGTTACCCAGTGGGCCCAAATATACAATAATTGGGTTAGCAGGGTTTCCTCCTCTGTAGCATGGGGCCGCCCCAGTGCAGATGGAGAAACCCAGGCGAACCTAATTAATTGTATAGGTGGGCTCAATGGGCAATGGCATGGTCCCCCATGGAGGGATGCAGCTGCAAACGGAGGCGGGTCATATTCACCTAATTCGAATTCGGAACCAAATTTACCCAACCAGCCAATAATAAATACACATAATAAAATAATGTTTGGTAACTTTAAGTACCCAAATTCCCAAGTTACCGAATGGGCCAAATATGTAAAAACACATTCCCAAATAATAAATAGCAAGTTTTGTTTGGAGGGTAAGCTCCAAACAAATTTAAACGAAAATAAAAACAATTCGGGGGACCCATTTTGGCCCGGTGCGCCCGAAATAAATAAAGAAAAAATGGGCGATAAGGCCCACATATTTTGGGAACAAAATGGGGAATCCCCTTGCCCCCCTAATCCAAAAACTCCAACAAATAAACCATTGGTTTTCTACTCAGTGGGAATATATAAATAATAAATATAGGAAAAATAAAGGGGATAATCCCGACCAGGCTGCAGACGTGGAGGCAGCTACACACAAACATGCCAAACCAAATGGGGAGGACAAGCTCACCCTTACAAAAAACATAGGGGATAATCCCAATATATATATATATATATATATATAGGAGGCAGGATGACTCTAGAGGTCCCACAATTATACCAACATTCACAAGAGGAGAATGGCAGGGCAAAGAAACACACAAAAGAGTATCAGTGTCAAACCTAGTTAGAGTACAGGAGTATGTTACATACAACACACTCAAGCCAGTCCGGAGGAAATCCAGCAACACAGACATGATAGAACTAGTAGAAGATAAGAAGATAGAGGAGCAGAAGAACAACACCAAGAAGAAAACCAAATCCTGTGTTAAAATGTTCGCAGGAAACTGCTCCTCGTTTAGTGAAAAAATGAGAGAGTACATAATAAGTAAACACAAAACCTTTGACATGTGGGCCCTGGTAGAAACACATGATACCAGGGGTCAGGAATCCTTTTGGAATAACATAGGCTTCAAGACGTGCCTCAATAAGGCACAAGCCACAAGTGAACATGGATCACATGGTGGTGAAATAGTAGCAGCCAAAACATACATGAACACCACACTAATTAAACCAGAAGTATGGCAAGTTATTAAAGAAGTATCACCGGTACAGCTCAGGGTAGCTGCCATGATAGTAAAAATAGATAAGACAGAGTTCATCAATGCTACAGCATACTTCAATGTATGGGGAAGAGTTTAGTACAACCAACATTGCTATAATACAACAGTTAGCCATGTTGCAAAATTTACTGAACTTGCCTCTACTTGCATTTGGAGATTACAATATAGACATATTAGATATGAAACAATCAGGATTGCTCAAGGCACATGGCATGCATGTGCTGGAGTTACCAGGAGGCCCTTCGGTAAAGTTTGGGCACAGAAAAATAGACTACATAATATATTCTGGAGGGCTACACCAGCTCATCAGGAACATGCACAGAATATATAAAGTACCATATGGCCCACACTTCGGCTACAAAGTGACCTTTAAAGGGAACAGCTGTATTACCGGGCTCAGAATATCAATGCCCAAGGAACTGCCCTTACTGCAGTTCCAAGAAGAATATGACAAAACAGACAGAGAATTAAGAGAACAGAAACTGAATGAGGCCAAACAAATGGCCAATACACTACTACAGACGCAGAAAGAGAAAACAGGGTATGCTATTCTAGGGCAGCCCCCGGTAGAAATATTGATAGACAAAAAGACACCGGAAGCAACCAAGAGCGCTTCTAAGGCAGTAGGTGAACATTTAGCAAGAAATGCCCTCACCACTGAAATATTTGTACTAAACATAGCCAAAATACCCAAAGAACAATACAGACACTATATAGGTAGGAGTCAATTCCCAAAAATGATGCAAGAGGCCAAGCCTCCCAAAGGTGTACCAGACTTTGTCTCCAAAGAAGACCTAGTATGTAAAACAGGCATACTGCAAAACACAATACATAAAATAGTGCACATTAAGGCTGAACCTAAGGACTATAAGGCCCTGGGTAAGTTTAGACGATACATATACAACAATGTGCTGCAAATAAATAAAGATTGCATGTTTGCAGGAAAACAGTTTGCAGACTATCTAGAACAACAAGAATGGGTTACACTTCATACTATGCTGGAAGCATACAGACCCAAACTCATACTGCTATATGAGGAAATAAACAAAATACTTAGTAAATTAATTAAAACCCTCATGATACATGTGGGATATGAGAGTAGTAGACAGTGGAAAACATATGTCAATGAATGCTTTGACAAAGGTGGAGGGAGAATGTTCCATAATGTAGCAATAGAAGACAAAGCATATTTGTCAGTCACAAATGAGCACTTAGGAACATATAGGCACTCTCCTAGACAACATCTAGAGTACCAAGCCAATACATGGAGCCCTCGGTGGCATAGGGCATCTGATGCCATCAATAAAGGAATTAAAAATATGCTCCACACCATAGTTGATATGGCAAAAAGGGACACAGAAATAGACAATACATATAATATAGAAAAATATGACCAAGGACTTAAAGGATACCCAGATAAATCAAGAGGTATAGATACATGGGCACCCTCTGAATTGAGAGCGCTGCCCACTGAAGGAAAAACACTTATGGCTGATGCAATGGAAAAACACTTAAAAAGATGGCACAGCCAATACAGAACCTCATCAATCTCAATGCCATGCTGGGAAAACCCTCAGGAGGCACAGGAACAGTATGCAAGACACCCATGCTGTACAGAATAACACTCAGATCAAGAAATAATGTAGGACAATGGGAGGATGAGATGACAGGAGACTATGACACAGCAGGCACAGGTAAACCTGCCCTCGTTGCAGCTGCATATAGAGGGCTCCAGGCTGAAATATATAAATATACAGAGGAACAGGCTATATGAGTTTTTCATGATTTTGAAAAGTTCTTCGACACCATAGACCTAGAGATCCTCATTCAAAAGGCCATAGAACACAATTTCCCCATTGTGGACCTAGCACTAACCATGCAACAACACATGGCTCCCAGAATAATACAATGTGATGGGTTCTGCAGCAGAACGATCATAACAAACACATCCATATTAGCAGGGTGCAAGCACTCAGTAGCACTTACCAGACTGCTGTTTCTTACTGGAATGAAACAGTTAACAATAGATAACCCACTAGCTGCACCCCAAGTATATGTGGATGACACAGCAATGATAACAGCAGGGGATAAAGAAACAACATACACAAACATGGCAAAAGCAATAAAATAATTTGCAAAAATGAGCAAGAAATTAGGACTCAAGCTCAGCACCAAAGGTGTAATAATAGCCAAGCTACCATCTGCTGCAAGGCACTTGGTGGCAGAACTCAAAACATTAGGTATCACATACAACACAGCAGACACCACTAGAGATTTAGGAGTGGACTTCTCCTTTAGTAGGAAACCAGCAGTAAGGAAATGCATTCTTAAACAAAGAATACTAAAATCCAAAGGTACACTCAATAGAATATACAGAATAGCCAAAGTAACAAGAAGAGCTAGAGTATTGTTCTCAGGGGCTGGGTACTCCAAGTCCACTTGGGGTCACCAGGCATCAGCAATCACTCTACAAGAATGGTCCAAAATAGGAGTAGCTGTTGCTAATGCTGCTGGCTTTGGCAAAGGCAGATGTAGGTACTCAGCACTATGCATAGCATATGGCCCAGAAGGACAACCTTTCACAAGGGCAATAAAAGAAACATTCATACTGTGGTTCAAGCTCATTTTACCACTAATTAAACAAAACAACCCAATACTGACACACATAGAAGACTCATGGAATCAGATACAGCAGGAAATGAAACAACAGGACACCGCAATCACCCTAGAACAAGGGCTTAAAAGGGCAGATGGTATTGCAGCCCATATAACAGTGATACTCAGCAGCCTTAAATGGAAACCAATACAGTATGATGGATGGGAAGATCCACAAGGAAACACATGGCAGTTACATGCTGATTTTGATAGGCCCTTCCCTATTATAACAGTAATACATGCTATTATTGACTCATACCATGAACATATGGTACCAGTAGCAGCCAAACACTTTGAAGGCTCATCCATCATAAGTGCAATAGCGTCGGAAACCACACTTGCACACAACAAAACACTTAAAAACAAAAAGAAGTTCCCTGAACTTGCAATACTGGAAACAATACAGGCAGGGGCCTGCTGGCCCTGTAACAGAGTCAATGATACACTTGACAAAGGCGCAAGCTGTGCCTTATGTGGGCTACAACATACAGACAAATGGCACACATACTGGACATGCCCTCATCTACAACAAGCAGAAGATGAGGCAATAACTAAATCACAACACCTCATAGCAGAACTCAATGAGGAAAAAATAGCATACTACAACAGAGCAATAATACAAAAACATGAATTAGACCCAGGTTCCCTAGTCATGCCCTTAGATGACTATACACTGGAAATAAAACCACACAATAGGGACATTGCAAGATGGGACATAGGAGCCCTCTGGCCCTCAGGATACTATTTCGGGGACGGCTCCGGGGGAAGATATTCCCAATATCCGACACTCACAAGGTGTGGAGTAGGGGTTCATTATGTGGACCTCAACAAAACACCAACATATAATATGTCCACCCCGCTCCCAGGCGAGGTGCAATCCAACAACAGAGCGGAAATATATGCCATACTCATAGTAGTACAGAACATAGAACTAGCAGCGAAAATAGACTTTTTCACTGACAACAAAATAGCTAGAGATACATATAATAAAGGCAAAGACAGAGCTAGGCTTGCCAATCATGCAGACCTATGGGCGGAAATATTCACACATATAGAAGACAAATACATAGACCTAACAGTATACTGGATACCCAGTCATACAGACAAACATCCAGAAAAGAAAGAAAAAGCTCCATCCTGGATGCAAGACTGGCATGTCAAAGGAAATGATGAAGCAGATACCTTAGCAGGAGCGGCGGCTGCACTTCATGAAATACCAAACAGAATTGCACAGCCGATAGTTCAAGCATGTACTAACCTCCGGCTCATACAAAATAGGCTCATACAAGTAACAAAAATGTTCCCACAAAGGGCACACAACAAAACAATACTCAAAAACATAATATATAAACCAACATATCAAGACAGAGTACTCGAGCTAATGAGTGCCTCCAAACATGACTGCATACTCCACAACAACAGGATATACTGCCATCAGTGTGCTACAAGCATACACATAAAAGCACCAAACATAAGGGACTTCCTAGAGTCATCCTGCCTACCTATAATATATACATACTCACATGCAGTGGGACATCTACACACACATCACACACACAGAATAACAGTGTATGGTGGCATATACATGTGCCTCAAATGTGGGGCCACAGGATCCAGAAAACTTGTCAAACTGGCAAGAGAATGCAAGCGGCCAACGGCCGCAGGCAAAATAAATATAGAAGCATATGCCAAAGGCAGGCCACCACCGGGATACGATGGCTGGCCATACAAACGAATACACTGTAATGATAATATCATTATAAATAATATACAGATGCAAATAGACAGAATACGCAAAGCATATGAACAACAATATGCCAATCCAAGTACTGAGTCTGAATCCGAGAATTCGGCATGGGAATGCGAGGAAATACAAGACACACATATGGGAGGGTCCAGTTCTGAATCCGATTAGGTGAAGAAATGGCATACTCCCGGCAGTCGTGGAAGGTGAGGCTTTTGAACTTCCGAGCTAGGTCTCCTGTCTAAACACTGGCAAACAAACAAACAATCTGTTTCGCTGTAGGGGATTTATACCAGGACCGTTATGTAAACGGGGGCCCATGGGCCCGAAGGGCCCCATGGGGCCCATGGGGCCCAATGGGGCCCATGGGGCTCATGGGGCCCATGGGGCCCCGTTTACGTAGCGTTTACGTAACGGTGTTGGGGTAAGGGAACAAACGAGAAACGCCCATATGTATATATATATATATATATATTTATATGTATATATATATATATATATATATATTTTTTTTTTTTGTATATATATATATGTATATATATATATATACATATATATATATATATATATGAGCCCCGGGGCTTTCATCAGACATTTCGGGCCTTTCGGAAAGGTTTGGGAGCTTGCAAGTATTGCACGAGTGCTTGCAAGTATTGCAAGTATTTCACGGGAGCTTATTGCAATAATGATGCTGAGTATTGCGAGTAGTGCCTGGGAGCCTGCAAGTATTGCAATAATATTGTTGGTGTTCGGGCATTGAAAATTGAATATGACTGGGAGCCTGCAAGTATTGCAATAATATTGTTGGTGTTGGTTTTCGGGGGGAGAGTTGTTCGAAAATGTGTTCTCCCGTAAGGGCTGACAAAAGAACTCCCCCAAATTGTAACAAATCACAAAATATTTTGATCTCATCGATTGTACAATGGTTTATCTGTTTTCACATACAAATTCGTTGCAACAAGCAAGCCAGATGAATTTAAACACGTCCCCGACTTGTTTTGAAGGGCCCGGGGCCGGAAAATCGGGTTTACGGACCCGGGGCCGATTAGGGATGTCCATCACCTATATATATGTGGGCGTCCGAAACAAAGCTGTTTGATTTTGTTTAAAAAAAGGTGCCGATTACGTAGGGCACCAAATTGAGTTGCAGAGCCGGCCGGCCGCCGCCGCCCGCCCGCCGTGCGCCGCGCGGCCGGCCGGCCTGGGCCCCATGGGCCCATGGGGACCATGGGCCCCATGGGCCCCATGGGCCCCATGGGCCCTATGGGCCCCATGGGCCCCATGGGTGCCATGGCCCCCATGGGCCCCATGGGCCCATGAAGGTTTATGGTTTTATATTTTGTTGGCCGGATTATGTAGGATCCGCCGGTCTGTTTCGGACACCCACATATATATATATATATATACTTGGGCCTCGGGGCTTTCAGACATTTCGGGACTTTCGCAAAGGTTCGGGGGCTTGCAAGTATTGCATGAGTGCTTGCAAGTATTGCAATTATTTTCACGGGAGCTCTTTGCAACAATATTGCTGGGTACAGGGTTTGCCTTGGGTTAAGGTCAGCCCTAGGGTTGCTAGGCCCCCCTTGGAACCTTGAGTTTTGGTAGGTGTTATATTGAATGATATATAAAATACATTTATTTCTTTGTTTTCCGGTAATATTAGCACCTGGTGCCCTTAATTGTGTGACCTTCCGCACTGTAGTGCCTGCGAGCTTGCAAGTATTGCAAGTATTGCTTGCTGATTCTATCTAGTGCTGCAAGTATTCCAGGAGTACTCTAGTTTGACTTTAGTGGCAGCACCACGGCTGGCTCATCTCAGGTAGTGTGTCCCAATATTGCATGAGCGGTTCGTTGATTAGTGCACGAGTAAGGTTTATGCGGATTCTGAGGATGTTGCTAGTGATTGCTTTTTGCACCCTGATGACATTTCCTGCCCTTCCGAAGCCCCAGATGTTGAGATGTGTTGTGCAGCAGAGGCTGAGTCAACTCGTGTAAATTTGCAGCCGGAAAAGTTGACAGCCGCTTGTTGTGGGTACGTGCAGCTACAGTGCTTGAACAAAACCGCCCTCAACGGAAAGATCGGTTACGTGCCGGGTGGTCTTACGGACGACAGGTGTGCGGTATATGTGGCTGATGAGGGTCAGCAGCTAAGTCTTCATAGATCAAAGCTTCGAAGTCTCCCGGATGAGGAGGTCACCGAGTTGAAGGGTTCCCGTTCTTGCTGGCTGCCGGAGTACGACCAGCTTCTACAGGATGAGATTGTGGAGTATAATCATCAATATTTCCACTCGTCGCCGGTTGTGTGCTCACCAAGCGATGCTCATAGGAAAGCGCAACAGAGGAATGGC
>Ga0099797_101541_pt1 | contig 11887 bp, 16 predicted proteins | sample Uncmet_Sort48C_1_FD_89871 | JGI IMG/M metagenome (GOLD analysis project Ga0099797, IMG submission 89871) | Marine eukaryotic communities from CALCOFI LINE 67, Pacific Ocean - C012_Sort48C_1 | ecosystem: Environmental > Aquatic > Marine > Oceanic | place: Pacific Ocean: Monterey Bay | collected... | reverse complement strand
GTGTACACTTTCTGGAATTTGCGGTGCAAACAGCCTTCGCACATGCAGCGGTGGTGAGAGATGCATCGGACTCCCGGTTCCGCTGCCAACGCTTTCCATGAGGGCAGGTGGTGAGCTATAGAGTTGCCAGGGTGTTCCAAGAGCCTAGGTTCGCGCGATGTCTTTCTAGGCACTTTTTGGCGGAGTTGTCGGCCATGGCGGTGTCGTCGATGCCGCGTCGCCTTAGCAGTGCGGGCGTTCGAAGATGTATTCCAGGCCCTCTGGTCGCGAAGAGGATCTGAGCGGTTTCGGGGAGTATTTGGCTCCTGGAGTGGGCCTTGTTCTCGCCGCCGTGAAAGTGGCACAATTCGGGGCAAAGCTTGCTACCTCCGAGTTGTCACACTCGTCTTCGAGGCGCTCCGCTTGAGTTAGGACGTTGAATTGCGCTCCACGCTTCAGGTCCCATGGCTCGGCGGTGCCTGGAATGTGGGTGTCTCTGCCCACTGAATCTGAGGACTGCTCGTGACTAACACTGCGCACACGTTGCCTTTTGACTTCCCTAGAGACCAAAATAGGTTAATGTTAACCTATAGGTTAAAATAACCTATATAGGTTATTTTAACCTATAGGTTAATATTAACCTATTTTTTTGGTGCCAAACAAATAACCGATAGGTTATTTTCAAAAGGTTAAAATAACCTATATAGGTTATTTTGAAATTCCAAAAAATAGGTTATTTGCAAAATAACCTATAGGTTATTTTGCAAATAACCTATTTTATTTGCAAAATAACCTATTGAAATAACCTATTTTTTTGTCAATGTATTGCGTCAACTTTACTTTCTATGAGTTTCCGATGCCAGCTTGAGCTAAAATGGATACGGAGTGTTGTATAAATCTACATGTGTCCCCATATATATATATATATATATATATATATATGCAGAAGACTGCATCTTACAAACAGACACACACAAGACCAGCCCTGCATCATACAGACAGACACACACAAGACCAGCCCTGCATTTTTTTTGCCACAGGAGACCATGCTGAGAGTTCACAATTTGTGCTTGGAAATGAGCTTAAGCCACTTGGCCGGGTCTTTGACGGTGAGGTCCAAAGCATAGCAATACCTTACCAATGCTTTGTCCCCCACCGCCCAAGGCTGGATGCCCTTGGCACAAGCCATTATAAGTGCCCTCATTTTGCCCATCATGTCTTCGCCCATGTAGCACCAAGTGAGCTTCGGGTGCATACACCTTTCGTTCTTGCGGTATGGATTTTATTTCAAGTATATATATATATATATATATATATACATATATATATATATATACAGCCATGCATTACACGAGACAATGCGAGACACATACACAGAGGCATCCAAAAGATTATTTGTCTTCCAATCGAACACACACACCACAACACACATCGGCTCCCCATGTATGGGGTACATTACATGTCGTTGTATATTATGTCACACAACACACATAGAAACACACACACCAGACATTCGGTAGATAGATGCTTGACCCCCCTTTCAATAGCACTCTCAAGATAAACCTGGACAAAAGACAACAATGCATTAAAAAATGAGCTTTGGCCGTCATTCCGAAGATCGGCATCCCTCTTTCCTTGCAATCCTGGGCCAGATCGCGCCACACAGACAAGTAACCAAATCCAGTGACAATCAAATCCTCAGACTGTGTCTCGTCCAATGCATAACTATCGGGGGAATTATCGATAATAAAGTCGAGGTGCCGAGATCCCCTCAACACCAACTCGACATTGTTATGCAGCTCAATCCGTGTGTTCATGTATCGCTGCCAGATCTCATGCAAGACAGGTCCCAAACACTTGACTTCTGCCGCCCTTCCTTTGAGGATGGGTTTGGCAGACGACTTAGAACTGAACATAGTCATCTTAATGGCTCCGTACCGGTGCTTGGACCCCAACTGGTCATACATTTCAAAAATCTGGCCCATGAGAAAAGACAAGCGAGCCTCCGCATCGCCGAGGCCTGCTGGCAAGACCTGATGCACCAACAACCACAAGACCGACCCAAGTAAGATTTTATCTATCCCCAAATGTTTGCAATGCATCCAATCGGGGTAGACAGACAGAATCGTGATGCCCAAGGACTCATTAAATAGTGGGCATTGTGAAAAAGCTGTGGCCAACCAGGCAGCTTTTGTATAGACAGCATCCGGCCACTTAGCCCGTGGCCACCTGAAATCATACCATTTTAAAGTGGTAGTGTTCGCAGGGCACCAGGCACACGGGCACTTGGAATTTGAGTTGGGCAACCTCAAATTTTTGTAATAATAATCCAAGTCCCCAATGACGGCCCACAACCAGATGGTGAACCCGTCCATCAACGGTTCACCCGCCATCTGGGCAGCATACCCAGTGAGGGGCGAGCCGTCAGACTTTGTCTTAGGCCAAAACCCGGTCGAACACGCTTTCAGGGACCACACAAGCTCCCTGAAAAACGTATCGATCGTGTGATGGCCGACAAAACAAGCCTGGAGGCTCTGATGACACAGCCAAATCATATAATTCCGAGCAATTGTCGAGCCAGAGAAAGGGAGCATAGACGAGACAGACCGGGCTTGTAAGTTCGCTAGAATCTTCATTACCACAACACCAAACCTAAACATCAATTTCAAAAAAAAAATATATATATATATATATATATATATATGTAATTTATTTATGATCTCATCACACAAGACAACATTGCATAACATCTAATGGATTTTGTATATAGCAAAACAAACATACTCTATCTTTCGTTATTTGAGGTCTTTTTACTTTAAAGTATATTTAATTCAGTGTACTTTCCGCCTTCCGACCGCCGCCCGCCCGCCGCCAGCCGTGGGCCCCATGGTCCCATTGGGCCCCATGGGCTTATGGCCAAACCGAAATGAAATTATACACAAGATAGTCCACATACCCGACTCATTGGGTGGCTGGGGTGGCTGGGGTGTGGGGTGGGGGGGGGGGGGGGGGGGGGGGGGGGGGGGGGGGGGGGCGACCACACAAGACTTCCAATATAGAAGACAAGCACAGTTTATATACAAGACAAGCTGTATATATCGGATTGGGTTGCAAGCATACCAGATGTCAACCATTTTAGTCCAAGTCTTCCCTAGGGCGACACCAGGTGTGCCGTCCCCATGCAATTTGATCGGAATTGCAGTCTCCTGGTGCCCCTGGATGAGTCTCACCGGATGGGACAAGTATTGAGCCCCATTCGACACGCTTTTCCAGAATAATTTGATGGAGTCCACACCTGTTCTTGTAACCGATGGGGTATCGAGCTGGACCCTTATTTTTTGTTGGGGTGTGGGGTAGGGTGGTGAGGAGATTCATTCAAGTTAGCGATTTTCGGATTTTCGATTTCCTCATGTTTTGTTGTGGGTGATTGTGTGAGGGTGGCCACAATATTGCTTAGACCTTGTTTTTTGTGTGATTTAACAATTCGGGTTTGTTGAGATATTAAGTTTTACACCTGGGCACACATATGCCTTCCAGACGTCAGGGTAGTTGTGGTAGATACTACTGAACAATTCATGAGGTAGCAACATGACAGAAAGGCTTCCATTGGCAGATGCATCTTTATATAGGATTCACATGATATATATATATATATATATATATATATATATAAATATGTATATATATATATATATAGTCAGGCAGATCTATATAGATATGCAAACACACCGTATGCGATCATCTTCACATGCATCGTGTAATATATCAGACTCCACATGAATAATATAGTCGAGATGTAGTATAATAATATAATAAATATATATATATATATATATTAATATACTATAATAATCCAGTACACCTGCCAATGGAAGCCCCTGAAACATATGTGTCGTCCTGGAAAAGCACCCCAACATTTTATTTTTGAGTGGTACCACAAACCCCCATGGGCGACACAACTGTGGCTCCGGCAATTTTTTTATAAAGTCTCGCCAGCAGTGGTTCTCATAACATCCATCCGTACCCAAGTTTGCCAGCCCCTCCAGTTGCGAAATATCCAGGACACCGGCCATAGCATTCTCAATATCGGTAAGGACGAACTTCGCGATTCTCTGGACCAGTTGGGCGGATATCATCCCCCATAGACACATCATAACCAGGTTATGGGTACTAACCCTATGAACCCAATAAGACCCAGCTTTGAACATGTATTTCGAATTGTATTTCGGGCCCGAGTTGTTTTGTAAGTGCAGGTTAAGTATTGAGGCTTGTATAAAACATATTGCATTCCCCAACAAATTGTTTCCAATAGGTGTGCATTTCATATACACACAAGACAACCTTTTCCACTCATATCGGAATCAATAAACTAGGTGTAACCAAACAAATAAAGACACATAACAAATCATTTACAAACGACGACCAAGTGCTCAGCTACTCGGGACCTTTGCAAGGTTTTCGCCCGCTTTGCAGTTTCAGCTTTCTGCCTCTGCACATGACCAGCCCGGGGACCTGCACCATCCATGTCGATGGGCTCGGCCGGTTTCCGCTTGGATCGCGGCGGCATCTCCACACAAGACAACCAGGCGCCCTCACCCCCCCAAAAATGTGTTTCAGCCAATCCTTTCATGCATAAGCCACAATGCACACAAGACGATTGCAAACATATTCAATAAGATTGCAAGCATTACACAATACGGTTGCAGACAATGCACACAAGACCATTCCAGCAACACACACAACCATCACCTTTACTTAATCGAAGCGGAAAATATGTTGGTCTGACTTTGAGGTTATATGCAGAAATCCCATTGGGCACACAAGGACATAATTCGAGGATAGATGGTGATGTGACCAGATGTAACCTAGGAACATAACCACACACAATTCCATAGAATAGGTGCGCGAGTTTCCACTTCAACATTTTTTTAGTTACATGTCAAAATCTTATTTTTGCACACTGTAGACTATATGGGCTGGTCGCCTCATATGTAGCCGAGTGACTTGCAGAACTCAGACAGACTAGATGCCCGACACACTTATATGCCAAGAGAAGACTCAAGGCCAAAGCTCTTATATGGCTCTAGGCCGCGCGACATGCAACCGCTACATGTCTTACATAATGTCTGTGTTGTTGGCTTGTGTGTTTATTGTCTTCTGTTAAGAGGTGTGTGTGTATCGTATATACATATGCATACTTGTCTTTTGATATATGTAGAGGTTGCAAAACTACTTTGCCTTGGGTACACCCGCCAAGACATACACCACACTCGATAGCCATCCGAAGAAGACCTTGCCATCTAGCTTCTTTGCGGTTAAGTACCACACAAAACACGCAGCTAGAGCTTGCACAAAAATGTACCGACACAATGTCCAGACTTGTTCTAGCTTCCTTGCGGTTAAGTACCACACAAAATAGGCAGCTAGCGATCACACAAAATCGAGAGCCACAGAATGCCCAGACTTGCACAGAGATGGGCGGTGCACTGCTCCTATAATATATATATATATATATATATATATATATATATATATATATATATATATATATATATTTAATATTATATGACCCAATCAAAACAATATAAATATGTATATATATGTTTGTGTGTATGTTAAAGCCAATAGATAGGACAAGATTGGGTACTATAAGATTTACGTATTAGACAAGACTGAACCTACTAAACTATACATTGTCTAGGTACTACCTATTCGGTACTATATATATATATATATATATATATATATATATATATATATAGACTACACTTAAGATAGTTGGTCTACCTATTAGACAAGACTGAACACCAGACATGTGCACTCACAAGGTAAAAGCATTCATGCGAGCACTAGCAGTATTGGCGGCCGGCTTAACCAATACCTTGGCAGCAGCCACAAGGTCGTCCAAGTTGCCCACATGCTGCTTCGCATCCCCCATAAGCTTGTTGACGTCTTGGATGGTGGCCGCCTCACCATCCACCTTCCGAAACAACTCCAAGCTGTTCATATTACCCTCCACCTTCTCGAGCTTCATGAGAGTTTCCTTATTAAAGACATAGCAGAATAAGGTAACAACTTGCAGAATCGTGAAAAGCACATGAAACCTACAGACATGTAACTTTATGTCAAATTGGGATCATGCTTTTATAATATGAAATTGAAAACAATACATATTATACATAGATCCAGAATATCCCCGAAACACAACCCAAGACTTGCCCAGACAACCACCATACGAGCAGAATAAAGAGCAATAGAAGGTCTATAGGTTATATATATATATATATATATATATATATATATATATATATATATCACACAGCAGCATAACAAAGACAAATAAGGTTTAATCAATGCGAAGACATTTCCTATTTTAAGACTAAGGTTGTTTGGCATATGCATCCTCCAAATCGATAAAGGTGCGATTCCCCGAGAACGACAAATCGTTTCTGATTGGCACTAATTGCCTATAGAAACCTGTAGCCGTCTTGTTGAGATTTGCACAAATGTTGATGACCTCCTTCACCTTACCCCATTGCTCTTCTGTGACCGGCTCCTTCCGGTCCTGGAGAGCCAAAGGGGCTTGGTCTTGGCGGTCAGTGAGGGCAGCTTGGCCCTTAGCCTTAATCGCGTCTGCCTCGCTGTTGAACAGCTCGTTTTGGCTGCACATGTTTCTGCTGCCAATCATGCCCTTGAAGACATCGCTTAGAGCATTAAATGAATCATCGCCGATGCTTTTGTCCTAGTGCATGCACACTATCACAGAATAGATTAGTAAACATATAAGAAGTTTTCGATTTACGGTGGGAGACCGACATACAGAACAATACAGTGTTATATGAAAGGAAAACATGAAAATGTTATAGACACAATTAGTTGGAAATACATCCCCTCGGTTGTCTCATGACGATAAACACTTCCGTTAAGCCACTACATATTTTCATGTTGGTTTAGTCATCCCCGGAAATCGAAATGTCCCTCGCATACAATGAAAATCATAAATCAAGAAATCGAGTCCTGATTCACACCGACTTTGTTTTCGGCGCCATGTGAATGGCTCTCTTTCATATAGTTGTAGCCCAAAAACTCGTGCCCTTCTTCATTCCACTTCCTTTTCAATACACCTTTCTGGATGGCGGCATCCATGCCAGCCTTGTAGATAAAAAACAACATAACCACACGAGGTGTGTACACTTCCATTGAACATACAAATGCACACTTTTACATCGTGTGCACTATAAACACTTTCCTCCTGTTTTGTTGGGGGGAGGGGGGTATAAAAGACTTGCCGAGTACGAGTGCAAAGCACACACAGAGACAAACAAATATAACGAATCTAAGCACTGTTGCATAGCACACACAGACTGGTAACTAAAAAAACTAAGCACACAGACGAATGATACCACCCACAAGATGTGAACACCATGCCCGACACACACACACATATTTTGCCAACTATATTTACTTACATTACGAGGGTAACCTCACCACTCACAACGAATTTCTGCAACATCACTTCGCGGGGAACCATTCCTAAACCATCCTCAACGTCGATCTTCTCTGTTTTTGAAACCATGTGTTCGAACCTGGCAGCCTGAGATTTGTCGAGCACATATTCCCGACCTTCGAGTTTGAACAACTTCTCGATTGCTTCGTCCCTTTCTTTGATGTTGGACAACCCACAGAAATAATTCTTGAGGCCTTCCGGGAAATTTTTATAGGCGGCATTGAATTTCTGGAGCTTCCTCCTGCCGTGTCGCACACGCTTTTGCGGCTCACCATTGATTACAAAACTTCTCGGATCGGTATAACACTAAACATTGTGAAACTCAACACACGATACCGACACACACACACACTAATTATGCAACAAGACAATGGGCAAACAAGACAAAAGCATCGGTGACGATTCATTTAATGCTCTAAGCGATATCTTCAAGCAGATGTTACAAAACCGCAATATGAGTTCCCAAAACGAGCTGTTCAACTCTGAGGCAGACAAACCACACACAAACATATATATATATATATATATATAATATATATAATATATAATATATACATATATATATACATATATAATATATATATATATATATATTCTATATGTATATATATATATATATATATATATATATATATATAAAACAAACTACACTCAGCTCATCAGGGTATACAGACATTGCAAGACAATGCAACAACTTGCAAATAGGGACAATAAATTTGCACAAATATAAATGAGTTTTACAATACCGTGAGAAGGGGCAGCAGATGAGCCAGCTGCCGAACACTCAGAGTCCGACTGCGAGGCCTCGCTGGAATCGCTGCCCTCCGCTTCCAATTTTGCAGCTTGTGCCAGCAACTCCTGAATCATGACAGCCTTGGCTTTTTTGCTGTTTTCCTTTTATATATATATATATATATATTGTCTGGAACGGATGAAGACTCGGATGTACTGATGTTAGTTTCTTCGATTAAAATAAAACTACTTTATCTAAGACTTCGATTCGGAAGCAGTGGGCATATATGTGTGCATACAAGACAATGTGCAATTCACATAAGATTATGTGCACACAGTATATGCATCACATCGACATGTTTGCTGCATACAACTTATACCATGTCATGCAGAAACATAAAAATCAACATGTTAAGCTTATCACAAATACAAAAAGACACTTATAGATTTAAAGGGGTAAGTGTGCATTCCTTTGCCGCCGCTCGCTTCAGAGGAGTGTTTCCCCGTGCAAACCTTCCGACCTTTGGCGAAGACGCTGGCGGTGCTGAGTTGTTTCGGGATCGCTTGGGGGGGCTCCCTACTATAGGCTCATTCGTTGTGGATTTACTATCCTTCTTTCCCTTCTTGTCCTTCTTTTCCTTCTTTTCCTTTTTCTCTGGCTCTTTCTTTGCTCCTGCTTTTGGCTTGTCGTCTTTCTCTTCCGTCTTATCCTTCTTTTCCTTCTTTTCCTTTTTATCCTGCTCTTTCTTTTCGGCTGCTGCTTTTTGCTTCTCTTCTTTCTCTTTCTTCTTCTTGGCTGCTTGCTGTGCCGAGGCATCAAGCATAGCATCTGCTTCAGTCTCGAGCTTCTGCTGCTTGGTCTGCTTCTTACTCCACCGCCGCTTCTTGCTTGCCGGCTCCTTCACCTCCACAAGCTCAACATCGGTCGAGGCGTCTGCATCAGCTGCTGCTACAGCTGCTTCGGCTGCTGCTTTTTCTTCGGCCTGCTTCTTGGCATGCTCTGCCTTGTCTTTTTCTTTTGCAGCCTTAGCTTCGGCTTTTAATTGGGCTGTTGTTTTTGCTGCGGCTTCTTCTGCTGAGACAGGCTCTTTTGTCTCGGGTGTTGATTTACCCTTGGCTTTACCGGCGGCTTTCGCTTTGGCTTTAGATTTGGCTTTACCGGCGGCTTTGCTAACGGCTTTACTGCCGGCTTTGCCGGCGGCTGCCCCGGGGGCTTCGGGGGCCTCCGTTGGAGCTTCGGGGGCCTTCGGGGACCCGGGGGGGGTGGGGCTTCGGGGTTCAATTTGAGTGGCAGCAATTGGATCCCAAGAAGATGGTGCCGCCAGAGATGGGAACCTCGGTGGCGACACAACTTGGGTATCAGCGATCACTTGGATATCACCTTGGGGACCCTTGGGTATCAGGGGTTTTTCATCCGAGTCTTCACCAGTTCCAAAGTATTGTTCAACAAGAGAGCACTTAGGAGACGGGACACTTGCAGGAGACAGCTGAAGCGGCTTCTCGTCAGAGGTGGCCACGGGCGACTCTGTCAGGGGGTCCACCAACCCAGTTGACATGGCAGCAAACTAAGGGCAGAGAATACAAAGACCTTGAAAGACCTGGCACTGTTGCACACACATACAGACAATGCAGCCACACACAAGACAATCAGCACTTTAAACAATAAAAAATCACCACCCGAACCCCAAACCATAAAGCAGAAATAAAAAAACTCACTCACCCCACGATTCAAATCGTAAGTACAAACAGAGTGAACATATCCGGCGGGCGCCAATTTTTTTCAATTTGGAAGATGTCTCCCAAACGACACCTGCAAACACATGCCCAAACACATGCCCATTGGGCAGGTGTTGGGCAGGTGTCGTTTTTTTGTCGTTAAAAACACCTGCCCAACACCTGCCCATTGGGCAGGTGTTTGGGCATGTGTTTAAAAACACCTGCCCAAACACCTGCCCAATGGGCAGGTGTTGGGCATGTGTTTGGGCAGGTGTTTCAAAACACATGCCCAAACACCTGCCCAATGGGCAGGTGTTGGGCATGTGTTGGGCATGTGTTGGGCATGTGTTGGGCATGTGTTGGGCATGTGTTGGGCAGGTATGGGCAGGTGTTGGGCAGGTGTTGGGCAGGTGTTGGGCAGGTATTGCTAAAAAAACGTTAAATTAGGCCGATACATGCCCAACACCTGCCCAACACCTGCCCAACACCTGCCCACACCTGCCCAACACCTGCCCAACACCTGCCCAACACCTGCCCAACACCTGCCCAACACATGCCCAACACCTGCCCATTGGGCAGGTGTTTGGGCAGGTGTTTTGAAACACCTGCCCAAACACCTGCCCATTGGGCATGTGTTTGGGCAGGTGTTTTTAAACACCTGCCCAAACACCTGCCCAATGGGCAGGTGTTGGGCAGGTGTTTTTAACGACAAAAAATGACACCTGCCAGCACCTGCCCTATGGGCCGGTGTTGGGCAGGGGTTGATCATGATTTTTTCGGATATTGTCGTCGATTTTTTTTGTGGCGCCCCCGAACAATAACTTACCTTATATATATATTTGTTATGTTTGCTGTCTCGATTGTTAATTTGTGTAGCGGTACCCCCCATAAATATATGATTGGTTGCATGAATTCCATGTTGTTGGTTCGCCGTTTGCATCCCATTTATACCATGCTAAAGCAAAATATGCTTCCACAACACACATGTGTAAATGTCCCACATCCTTTGATTTACACAGAATACACGTGCTACGTCATTTTGCATGAACACCACACACACACTCTAAGCACGAAATTTACGTGCTACGCCATTTTTTATGAAAACCACACACAAACTCTACAATAACACATATCCATGCATTATAAGTTACTATGTCGGAGACCAGCGAACAATACAACACCAACTTTATCTATATATATATATATATATATATATCATAATTGCATCTCATAGGGCTCTATGGTGTTTAGCAACCTTTTTAATTTGTTTTGATTCGACATTGTTGCAAAGTCCTGGGCATCTTCGATGAAAGTGCGGCCTCAATTGATAATGGAGGCACCAGACAACCAAACAATTCATGAATCTGATTTATAGCAATGAATTCAGAAATAAGAATAATTCGCACATGTTGTATGATATAATATGTCTACATAACATTTTCAATTTGTTGGGATTCGACATTGTTGCAAAGTCCTGGGCATATTCGATGAAAGTGCGGCCTCCACTGAGTATGGAGGCACCAGACAACCAAACAATTCATGAATCTGACTTATAGCAATGAATTCAGAAACCAGAATCATTCGCACATGTTGTATGATATAATATGTCTACATAACATTTTCAATTTGTTGGGATTCGACATTGTTGCCAAGTCCTGGGCATATTCGATGAAAGTGCGGCCTCAACTGAGTATGGAGGCCCCAGATCACAACACAATGCATAAACTTGATTCAGACTTGCAATGAATTGGGAAACAAACATCATTTACCTTTGTTGTATGATATAATATGTTGTTAACATTTCGTAGGGCCTTAGGGTGTCAATATCTACATGCATGCACAACCCCCACCAATAGGAAATAATAGGGCCATCCATAGAAGACCAGACATTGCAACACACAAGACCAGACCATCACTTATAAGAATCGGACTGCCTCCCCTCGAATCATGACG
>Ga0099797_101540_pt1 | contig 11900 bp, 4 predicted proteins | sample Uncmet_Sort48C_1_FD_89871 | JGI IMG/M metagenome (GOLD analysis project Ga0099797, IMG submission 89871) | Marine eukaryotic communities from CALCOFI LINE 67, Pacific Ocean - C012_Sort48C_1 | ecosystem: Environmental > Aquatic > Marine > Oceanic | place: Pacific Ocean: Monterey Bay | collected... | reverse complement strand
AACGGACCATTTTCGGACCCGAAATTTATTAGAACATTGCTAGACAATCCTCCCCTTGTAGCTCCCGAACCGGTGGCCGGCCTTGTATTAGGGAGCTCTGGCAGGGGGGCCGGCCGGGGGGCGCCGTCTCGGCCATCTTCGCGACCTCCTCGGGCACGATCTTCTGGTAGCCGAGCTGCTCCAGCAGCGGCTGCAGCTGATCCTCCGCGGGGCGGCCGCCGCGGCCGCCCTACTACAAGGCCGGCCCCCGGTTCGGGAGCTACAAAGGGATGATTGTCTAACGATGTTCTAGTAAATTTCGGGTCCGAAACTGGTCCGTTTGGAAGGGTTATGGCCGATTTTGAGCCTTCTGGACCTCACCAGTCAACTGCTGAAAGTCCATGGTTGCGAGGCAGACTAGGACGAAATCATCTCAAGCCAGGATGATCTCATCCCAGCACCGGGACGATTTTCATCCTAGAAAAGTCCCCCGTGCAGCGTCGAGGCCCGTGCGCGGACTGGCCGGCGCGGAGCGCCAGCAAAAAAATAGGCCGCGGCGAGAAAAACTGCCGCGGCCGTTGTTTTTCGCCGTGGCCTATTTTTGTTTGCCGGCGCTTCGCGCCGGCCAGTCGGCGCCCGGGCCCCAACCCTGCGAGTGGGGGCTCCCCTAGGATGAAAATAATCCCAGTGCTGGTATGATATCGTCTTAGAGTGTTGGGATGATTTCGGCCAAATCACCCTATCATCCCGGCTGCCTTGCAACCATGGATTATGACCGATTTGGAGCCTTCTAGACCTCACCAGTCAACTGCTGAAGATCTTCCGATAATATATTTTTTGTTACGAGGGCTCCGTAGCTCATCTGGCCATTTTCAGCTGTTTTTTCAGCACGATTTCTCATGATTTTCAAAAAAAAACAAATAATTTGATGAACTGTGCAAATGAAACAATTTGCCACAGACGAGCTCCAGAGCTCTCGTCGGCATCTGTCGAAATTTGTTCCTCGACTTTCCGTCAGATTTCCTATCCAAAAGGTCCGATTCCATGACTTTTTCCGCTTGACCATCCGCTCTCCGGTGCATCCACTCCTCCGCAGCTTTCTAATAAATGTGCAACCCAGGGAGAGGATGGGGAAATAGAAAAAAGTCATTGAATCGGATCTTCGGGATGAGAACATTGACGGAAAGCACAGAAATCAAATCTTACTACTCCCCGACTTAACCATGCAAAATCGAACCTAACTGGGAGCAACATCAATGCCGCAGGGCCTGGGACAGAGGGGCCAGCACGCACCTAACCGGACACCCCAAAACTAACAGGGCCAACCTTGAGTGCCACGCAGTGCGGCAAGCAAACTTGCATGGTTCCAATATATTGCCGAAACGATATGAGAATCATGGAACCCTTAGAATTCCTATGGTTTTAATGGAATTCCATGGTGCACACCTATTCAAGAGCAACTCAAACAAATCCAGAATTGCTTCCGTTTCCTTGGCGCCAATGCTTTTTTATGTGGATTCAAATTGCACTTGAAGACTTGCAATAACATAATTGCTTCCTTTTCCTTGGCACCAATGCGTTTCAGGAGGATTACAATGCCTACGCGCCAACAATCATCAGGAAGGGGAGACTAGGTGGGTGGATTAAAACGTAATCACCAGCAACATTTACAGTTGCAATCACCACCCCAGTGAGCGAACTCACGCAGAGAAACAAATGACAGCGTAACTTGTTGAGAAAACTGCTAGTGAACCACGCAATTGCGATGTAGCACCACATGCATTAGCACTTCAAAACCTGCTGTCTGGCACATGATTGGAAAAGCAATTCGCACAAATCAAAAACGACCCAAAACAAGCAGAGCAGGAAACAAGCAAACAAACAAGCAAGACAAGCAAGCAAGCAAGCAAGCAAGCAAAGAAGCCAGCGAAGAAGCAAATGAGCAATACTGAAATTCAATGTCTAAGTCGCAACTTGAAATGAATAAGCAATCCACTTTTCACGATTCTGATGGAGGTTGAGCAGCACGGCTTGCGCAAGGCGAGCAGAACGCTGCGCAAGGCAAAAGCCTTTTTGTAGGGCTCACCGAAATGCACCCAAAGACGCCCCCCCGACCCAACCACGCACAGAATCATCAACGACACGCACTGCGACAGTCAATAACGGCTGGGGCCCGCAACTTACACAAGCGAAATTGATACGCATGAATGTTGACGATTCCCTTTGTGTCAGTAAGGTTTGGGCAGTAGCCCCAAATGCTTATGATGCTGCTGAAAGCATTTTTGCAATGAAATCTATTCTGCACGTGCTTCCTCGTGCATCATCGCTACAACATTCTTCACATATACCTATGGGGCGCGCAAGGCAAAACGTATTTGAAAACAAAGCACAAGCAATAACCCAAGTAATATAGAGGCGTATCTGACTTAAGAGCAGCTTTCCAAATCAGTCTGGACGCTCATGAATGCCCCCAGAACTCGATAATAACACTGCAAAACTATTGAACAACTTGTTTGCATTCTGCTTAAAGTATCAATGGTTCGAATTAATCTCTTCACTTGCGATTGGGTGAAATATTTTATGACAAAACCCTATCTTGCACTTGCGCACATGCTCACATTAGCACATGCTCATTTGAAATGAACTCTGTAATGGACTCGTCCAAGTTCACGATTTATCAAGGGGCTGCGCAAGGCAGAAATGACAGCAAAACCAACACAAATTCGTTGACAAATTCGTGACTATTTCTTGACCAACTCTGTGGAAAAAAGTATAGTTCGCGAACAATTACATACACGCATCGGTACTTAAAATCAACTCTCCAATGGACTCTTCCAAGTTCACGAGTTATCAAGGGGCTGCGCAAGGCAGAAGGAGCAGCGGAACCGTAACAAATGCTTAGCTATTTCCTGATTCACTCTCAGTCGCTGACATAAATTAGTACAGTGGCGCACTTGCAAAAACATACACAATGTCATGTTCAGCTAAAGGGAAGGAAAGGAACCACCTTCAGCGCTGCGTTCGCAGAGCTGGTCCGGCAAACGAACGGTGGCAACCTCGCCTGGCTGCCAGGCGCAACACAAATCCATCATCGCATTGCCCCAGTGGGCACCTCTTAGACGCTGCACAAACATCAAAATTCTGTATTGCTGCACTCGCACCCGTGCAACTCAGAGTAATTGCTTCGCACACAAACACATTAATGCGACTCTGACCTGGTGCAGATTCAGAACTCTTCCAATGAGGAGAATATAACCTGCCGTAACTCATCTCTGAAGCTTACACAAACATGCATGTGAAACACATGCGTAGCAATAGGAGAGCTCCAACAAAATGGAAATCTGAACATAAACATCTTGCCACGGAAAACATGACCATGTTCTGGAGGCTCACGAACTGCAAACATGCTCCATTTTCCCATTGTCAGTGGTCCCTAAATCAGGGTATCACTGCAGCAGCAGATCTCAATAATCAGCAATCCACCGCAATCTCACAATGATGCGGATCTTTTCTATCAAATGGGGGTTTGACTCTGAAAATGCATAAGCATCAAAATACTGAAAACATGCTCAAATAATATGAAATATGTGCTCAGACATTCACATATCCCAAACTCCTCTCTCATGTTTTCATCCTTCATCCCAATGATGTTCAGGACCTGGTCTCGGAAACATCATACCCTCGAGATCTTCCCCTATCTCGACTGCCTCACTGAAATTTCCTCCATTTGATCTTCTCGATCCACCTCTTCCGTCTTGCACGGTTCGTCTTCGTGATCAGCTGCTTCACGAGATCTTTATCATTGTTCTTTTCCTTCATCAGCTTTTCAATGTGCTCCTTATTTTCATATGGAAATCTCTCAGCCAGCTCTTCCACGGTGTCTCTCCGATATCTCTGACTCTCCTTCTCCTTGTCCTTCCTTCTCTGAAGCTCCTCATCCAATTCTTGTTGTCTTTTCTCCTCTTTCCTTTCCTTCTCCTCTTCCATCCACTTGTTCCTTATTTTCTCCTGTCGGTTCTTTTTCTTTCGCTCCTTCTCATCTTTCCTTTCCTGTATCACTTCCTTTCTTTCCTGTTTCATCCTTTCCTTCACCTCTGCCTTTTCCTTCAGGATCTCATCCTCCTCTTTGAGTCCATAAGGCGTTCCGGATACTACCATCCTCAGTAGTGTCGTATCCGCATTCATCTTCGTTAATCCATCAGCCAACATCTGTTTTGTGTCCACCCATCTCAGTTCCACTCCACCTTCTTGAGTCTCCTCTAAGATGTTCAGTGCATCAATGTAACTCCTCTTATCTTTCATTCCACTCCTTGAGAATCCTTGTGATTTTATGTAATCGAATATCGGCTTGTTATCCGCAACTGCCGTCGCCATCACCATTTTGGCTTCTTCTTCCAGTTCTTTTGTCTTTAACTTCCCTTCCTTTGTCAATTCTCTCCACATGACTCGTGTCCATATCATCTCTCCTAATCCTGTCACCAGCGCCATTGCTTCTGCCGCTAATGTCGATTGTGTTCTCCTCTTCAATTTGAATGATTTCCATCCCAATGGACTACATTCACTTCTCACTCCATCTTTCATCTTCTGACTCCCGAGCATCATGACGTATCCTCCTTGTGAATAGCAGTCTTCGCTGTTCGCCCAGCTCGCATCTGTGCATATCATGATCATTGCATCCTTCTCCTCCATGTTGCTCGTGTATCTTATCTTGCTTTCCTTGTGCTTCTTGGCCTTTCTGAGAATCATGTTTGCAATCTCCAAATCGCATACTCTCACATCATCTCTACATTGTTGTAGTATCGCTATCTCAGCTGCCAAGTCCGGTCGACTGCATTCTACTATCCAGTTCAGTGCTCCTATTACTCGTCTGAACTCTCTGCTCTCTTCCTTCGTCACTCGTGCAGTCTTCTCCTTCTTTCTGCTTCTCGTCATTGGTATCTCGGCAATCTCATTCGTATACTGTTCTTGATCCACCTCGATGTTTCCATCTTTGTCTTGTCGGATCCTCCTTCCAAGAAACTCTGCTTCTTCAATCTTCCAGTGTTTAAATGGTAGGATCTGTCGTAGTCTCTTCAATACTACGTCTTCGAATCTCTTGCTTCCTCCAGCTATACAATCATCTACATGAATCCCCAACAATCCATCGACTTTCTGAGTCTCTGGATTCCGATATACGAATAGACATCTATCAGTCTTTGAGACCTCCATTCCTAATCTCTCCAATGTTTTTCTGAAATGCCAATACCAACTCACTGGGGCATCGCATAGTCCATATACGGATTTCTTCAATCGTATCAATGATCCGTCTTCCACTCCAGGAATTCCTCCTGTTGGTAACTCTGCATATAGCTCTCCATTTGGCCTCTCCATCTCATCTCCTTGTAAGAATGCACCTTCCACATCCATCACATTGAGTGCCCATCTCTTCATCGCTATGAATGCCAATATCACATTCATTCCTGCTTTCGTCATCGTCGGACTACACTTCTCCAGACTCATCAGATCTGGATCCAGAAATCCTTTCAGACACCATCTCGCTTTCGCCTTTGGATATCCGTCCTCTTCCAGATCTCCGGTCGTCAATACAAATCTCGACTTGATGATTCTTCTTTGTGGTATCCTCTTTCTCATTGTTCTTGCTTTATCGGGTCCAAATATTTCCAATGCATTCGCTTTTATCAACTTCGCCCATTCAGCTTTCATTCCCATGATGGACTTCGCCTTCATCATTGGCTCCAGATTCTTCTCACTCACTTCCTTTCTTCCTTTCACTGCAATGTCGTTCAGGTACACATCGTATTCCACCAACATAGCATCTTCATCAACGAATGGATCATACTCCGTTTCGTCATCTTTGTCTGAACTCGTCTTCATTGATTCCTTTGATGATGATGATGATGTTTGTCCACTCGACGATCCAGTCCCTGATCTACTTCCACTCGATGACTCCTCTGGTATCGGTGGTGTCGGCATTGCCTCAGCTGCTCTCCTCCTTGCTTCTGAATCCTGTTCCCATCTTCGATGTCTCATCTCCTGGGTCTCCACCTCTCTCTTTTCGTGTATCGCGCTATCTGATTTTTCAATCGCGCGCTCCTTCACTCCTTGTCTTGCTTTCGCCTTCTCCTCTGCAATTCCTGCTTGCATCCTTTCGAATGCATCCAACCTCTTCCGTAATCCTGTTCCTGGTCCGACCACAGGTTCTGCTCCTCTCGTCAATGTTGCTATCAAGTCCTCCTCGTCCATCTTCTTGCTCGACTCTGATGATCCAATAGATCTTCGTCTCTTTCTGTCATCAGAAACCTCACTTCCTTGATCGTTCGTTACCTCCAGCTCCATCAGTCCATCGTCTCTTCGCCTTTGTACTTCGTCTTCATATCGTTGTGCTTCATCTTCTCTTGCTTCTTTTCCATCTTCTCCGAATTGATTATCTGGTGCTCCTGGTTCATTGGACATATCCACAAACACAGCTGGTCCTTTATCCTGAGTCACCAATTCTCCCAATCTTTGCAATTCAGGAAGTATCTTGTCCACTGCGATTCGTTCCTCCTCATTTGCGAATCTCACATGTTCCGGTGCACATCGATATACTCGGCTTCCTACACTTATCCATAGTTTTCCTTGATCCTCTGTCTTTCCAATCACGGTTCCTGGTCCATGCCATCTCGACGTTGTTCCAGCGGCTCTTTCACTTCTCCAATAGTACACTTGATCTCCTATCTGTATTCGAGCCATCGTTGGTCTTTGTCTTCCTCCTACTGCTCTCCTCACTTTCTTCCAATCATCTGCATCACATATTGCTCTTCTCGCCGCTTGTCTGAAATTGTTGGCTCTCACAAATGCTGTCTCTTCTTCCTCCAATGCGCTTCGGATTCCTTCTGGTATTGCCTCGTCGGGTCTCATCGATATCACCTCCATTGGAATCTTTACATCTTGTCCAAACACATGCTGTGTCGGTGAGTGTCCATTCACCCTCGATAATCTGTTCTTCTGGCAATTTATCTGATCTGCCAATAATTTCACCTCTTCGTGCGTCGATATGTACATCTCTTTCGCTGCTCTGCACCATGCATCCTTCCACAATCCTCCATGCCTCTCACATCTTCCATAATGCCATGGAGCATATGCTGCACCTCTTGCGAATCTGATATTTTCTTCTTCACATAGTTTGATCACCTCGTCTTCGAACTCCATCCCTCCATCTGTGTATATCTGAGTCGGAGGTCCATATGGTCTACACCAGTATCTCTTGAATTTTCCTCGTATCGCCTCTGATGACACTCCTTTCAACAATGGTACACATATCTGGTATGTCGTTCCTTCATCTACCATATTTAGAAATGGTATTTCCACTCCTTCAGCAGTCGGTGCATGAAATACATCCATGTTCACCTGCACATTGAATGTATCTGTGATCCTTGGTTTCGATCTCCTATGTAATCTCGGCAACTTCTCTGTCTCACATTGATCACATACCTTGAGATCATAAAATCGTTTCGTTCCTTCCAATGCCACAAGACTCGCTCCTGCTGCTCTCATCATTCTCATCATGGTATCCTTTCCTGGGTGTCCCAAATTTATGTGTACTCTTCTGATCATGTCCATCACCTCCTTAGTCATTTCTTGTGCATCGAAAATCGTCTCCAACACCTCTTGATTTTCCTCCAATTTTCTTTCCACCACTACTGCTTTCACTGTCTTCGTTATTGCCATCAACATCTCTCTTGGATAATGCTGTGCCCAATGTGATCTGTTTATCGTGTATCCAGTTTCGCTGCATTTCGTCATCCCGGAAATCTCCTGATGTTTGTGTTTTCCGTCACATCGTCTCGTCAAGTATCGTTCAGCGTGTCTTCCTACGTTCGTCATTATCCTAGTCGTCTTTTTATATCGTCCGTCATTGTTGTCGTCAGGACCTTCCAATCCATACATGCATTGATCCAGTTCCAACAAATCAACTCTTGTGTCACGCATAATCTGTTTCATCATTTCTAAATCCCATGCTCGACTTCTCACTGGATGCTCCATGATAAACGCCACATCATGTTCCAAACACCATCGCATCACTCGGCATGCAAATCTTATGTGCTTCTTCCCTTGAAATTGCAATCTATTCCAATCTCGCCACGACATCTTCTTCTTATTAAACAAATCTTGCAATCTCGAGAATGCTGTGCATGGTGGTGATAACATCACAACATATGGCATCTCCTCATTTAATCTCCTCATCACCTCTTCCTGTTCCTTCTCCTTCAACAAATCATTGCCTAGCAAAATATCCACTGCTCTCGATGTTTGCAATCCATGTCTCTTCACATGTTGATCTGATCTTCCAATTGACCACAACTCCATCACATGAGGTCTCGCATCACACTCATCATGCTGCACTTCCAACACATGTATCGACTCCTTGCACATCAGCAATGCATCATGCAACTGATTCATGCTCTGCATCTTTTGACTCTCGACTCCATCATCACACTGTACAAATCGGTTCGTTCCTATGATGTGGTCATCCGATGTCGAACTCTTTCGAATAGAATCGTTGTTCTCGCATGAACCCTTTCGGGTAAAATCTTTGTGATCGCATCCTTTGACATCATCTATCCCTCGAACTCGAATCCGTCGTCGATCACCATTCCCATTGCGAGCTCCTGATCCAAATCTTCCCATGATACCTGTGATGCATCGTCTCCAAATGGAGTCTCCATCACCTTCTGAGCGACTTCCTTCATTCTCTTGTCCATCTTGGCCTTCTCCTCTTCCTTCTTGATCATGTCCTCGGCCATGTCTTCTTCGCTCTTCTTCTGCATTTCTCGTCCTCCTCTCTGTCTCTTCTTGCCTCCGGGAATTGGATCCTCGTCCTTGTCCGTCTTCCTCGCAATCTGCCATGCCAAATCTCGAGTCCTCAAATCGAGTAGCTCCACCGACTCGTATCCTGCTTGAATGAATAGATACTCGTGGCGGCTCTCTATCGCATTGATCACCAGAATCTTCCATCTTGCCGCTGTGATCTCGGTCTTCTCTCTCAATGCTCGAAACTCCTTCTGCTTCGCTCGGACCGTTGCTTTCACTTCCTCCAGTCGTGAATCCTTCTCCGCATTCATGTTCACGATCCTTTCTCTCCTTTCCAGGCATCCGAGTATTCCGTCGTAATCTCCCTTCTGCTTGCACTCCATCATCTCCTGAATGATGTGTGTCATCGGAGCCTTCTGATCGACATTGGTCTTCACATTTGCCATCCATGTCTCGACCATCGCATCCTTCTCGGTCTTCCTTTCGTATGGCGTCTTCTGAAAATATCCCTTCGAGGATGCTCCACACTCTTGTTTTCCATCCTTGTCTCCTCTTTTTCCTTTCTCCATCTTCACGGGCTTCTCTGTTGACTTTGTCATCTCTGCGAGATTCCTCATCACAAACTCTGGTGCGTTGTATCTGGGTTGCAGACCCATCGTCATCCTTTCTCCGTCTGCTCGCACCTCGCATATCTTTGCCATCTTCTTTGCCGTCATCCCTTCTGCAATGAATCGGACTGCCTCTTCTTGTGTTATCTTCGCCATCTCCAGTCCTCTCCAACAATCCTTCTCGCATTCGTGATGGGCCCATCCCGTTATCGTTCGAACTCCTGTTCGATCTCCTCCCATCACCACATTGCATGCTTGGCATCTTTGTTCGTTGTTTCCGTTCATTTTCTTGATCCTGCCAATCACGAAATCCTTGCCTCTCGTGCGATTCACCGCTCGCCTCATTCTGTATCTCATCAGGATTCCGGCAGCTCTCGTTCTCTGATCTCCTTGATAGGTCTTCTCGATTATCGCCAGCTGCTCTTGCAATGTTACGAATTCTCCATCCACCTGCTTCCTCATCAGCGCCATCATCTGCTCCTCCTCGAGATCTTCCTCCTTCAGATTCTTGGCAATCGTGGCCTCGCACATCGCATTGATCATCTTTTGTTCCTCCAAATCTGCGAGTCGCATCATGTCCTCTTTGCTCATCCGCTCTCCAAACATCGGCATCTCTGGATTCTGCCAATCCATATGTCCTCCTCCTTGTTCCGATGATGTCGCTCTCTCCTCTTCTGGCGTCTTGCGGATCTCGGCTGTCATCAATCTTGCCGTATGTGCCTTCATCCTTCGTCGACTTCTTCAAGTCCTTCTCCTCAGCAGTCTGCAATCGAATCAAATGGTTTGCGAGAATCGCTTCCGATGAAATCGAAATCTCACTGGAGCCATCACAATACAGAACATCGTTGAGCATCTGTTCATGTATCATTCGCATGGTCTCCGTGTCTCCTACGTCTCTCGCATAGTCGTCTAAGGGCATCACATAATGACCCCTTTCGTTAAATCCTAAGTCCGTCGTCATCTTGACAGGTCGTCTCATTGTCATGCTGTCGTTTTCCGTGTCAATCATAACTCCTAATGCTCTCATCAGTTCCTTACTTATCAGTAATGGCAGATCCTTCCTTCCTCCACTGATTACATACGTCTTCAGAATGTAATCTTGTCCTCGCAATCCTACAGGGATGTATGCCACTTCTGATGTCGTCATCTTCTGTCCGTCACCAAATCGGAATCCTGCCACTCTGTTCTCTTTCATCGTCGTCAATCTCCTTCCTGTTTTGCTCAGTGTCTTCGCGATCTTATCGAGTGTCATTTTGCCAATCACAGTTTTTCTGCATCCGGTATCCAAGACTCCACCCCATTCACTTTTCATTTTTGCTTTCCGTCGCTCATCATCCTCTGCAATCAGGCAATCAACTTCGACATGCATCTCATCTTCGATCTCCTTTATAATTTGGTGATCTCTTATCCTTCGGTCCGCCTCGCTCTGGACAGTCTTTGTATCCATGTCCATCCGTTGATCTGCATATCGCGCATCTCCACACTTTTCCCTGCACAAAACAATCTTATCTTTATTTACTTCATAATCTTCATCTTCCACTTTATTGTATGAAGTGCTCGTTGTCTTCGTATTCTTCTTGAATCCTCTTCCTTTCTTGTCTTCCCTCATCTTGGTTCGAACTTGAGCCCATGTCTCCATCACATCGGCCATCTCTTCCTCAAGTTCGCCGTCCTCCTCATCAGGATCTTCACCCTCGTCCTGTTCCTCCTCATGAAGTGTCTCAAAGACTTCCTCGTCCTCATCATCGCCATCACTTCCTCTTCTCGAAGTTGCTGATCTCGCCATTGATGATACACTCTCCAAATCAGCTTCCAGCACATCATTCTTCTTCTGAAATCTCCCGGGCTTCCTCTCACTCATGGAATTCGGAAATAAAAACTTCACCGCTTCACATACTTTTCCATGACTGTAATCACCCTTCGTGTATCCCATCACATCAGCAATCTGGCTCGGATTCAACATGAGGAATTTGTTAATCATAAACCATCCTCGAGCTTCTTCTTCATGGTTCGTCACAACCTCCTTCATCTTCCTGTGAAGTAGTTCTTCTCGTTGAATCATTCCTCGGTAGCTCTCTGACTTTTGTATTGGGCTCATATCATAGTAATTCGACAATGCTTCACCCAGCATCGCATACTTCTGGGGGAGGTATCTCTCATCCATCAGCTCATACACCACAATTTCCGACTCTCCCTCAACGTCACTTGTAAATCTCTTCTTCAATGATGGTGTATTCAATATCGCATCAGTGATATCCTCCTCGGCCTTGCCTCTCAACAATCCAACCAGTTTCGCTCCCATCTTCTCTGGTCCAATTGTGCTCGGCAATCCCAGCAACCACATCTGGGATCTTCTCTTCCACATCTTGTATCGTCCAGGATCACTTCCATCAAAAAGCTTCTCCTTCATGTCAGTTTCATCATCAGACTTCACCATCGTGTCTTTGATGTTCTACTTCTGCTGCTCTCCCAAATCCAATCAATGATCTCGTAATCAATGATATCGCCGTGGATCGTCAC
>Ga0099797_101538_pt1 | contig 11902 bp, 12 predicted proteins | sample Uncmet_Sort48C_1_FD_89871 | JGI IMG/M metagenome (GOLD analysis project Ga0099797, IMG submission 89871) | Marine eukaryotic communities from CALCOFI LINE 67, Pacific Ocean - C012_Sort48C_1 | ecosystem: Environmental > Aquatic > Marine > Oceanic | place: Pacific Ocean: Monterey Bay | collected... | reverse complement strand
AGCATGCAAACAAGTAAAACAGGCAAACAGACATGCGACACAAACAAAGAAAGCTAAGCAAACAAGCAGAACAAACAAAACAGCAAGCAAACAAGCGAGCGAGCCAGCACGCAAGCAAAACGAACAAACAAGCAGGCAAACACACAAACAAACAGAAGCTTGGGCAGGGGTCGGTTGATCGGTCGGTCGGTCAGGGGGATGGGTGGGCGGGCGGCCAGGGCAAGGCGGGCGGCCGGGGCGGGGTGGGGCATTAACAACATGTGTACTAAAGAGGGAAGAAGTGACATCGGCGGGCCCGGCTAGGACTAAAGAGGAAAGACATGTTAAGAGGAAAGAAACGATAAGAGGAAAAAAAGGTGAAGAAAACGGCAAAAAGAGGAAAGAAGCGTCAAAAGGAAAAAGCGGTCGGGCGGTCGGGCGGTCAGCCGTTTGGTCGGTCGGTCGGCAGGTAACGAAAGCAGCAAACACAGCAAAAAAGCAAACACGCGAACAAACAAGCAACAAAAACAAAGGTAGGTCGGCTGGTGGTCAGTCGGTCGGTCGGTTGGTCGGGCGGTATAAACGAATCTTGGACTCCAGAGGAAAGAAGTGATATTGCAGGGACTGAGACTCTTTTAAAGAGAAGAGAACCAGTACGAGGAAAGAAGTATTGAGGGAAATGGGTGGGCGGGCGGGCGCTGGTCGGTCGGTCGATCGGTCGTCGGTCAGCAAGCAAACATTCAAGCAAACAAGCAAGCACGCAGGCAAACAAACGAGCATCAAAGTTGAGTTCGGGCACTGGGATTTGTTTGCAGACCCCCGCCAGCAGCAATTACGCTTGCCAACAGGCAAAGAACGGCTGCAGTGGCCTAGCAACCCGAACCATACCATCGTGGATAGGGGGGGCACTCTCCCAACCGGAGGGGCAGGGGGCGCACGGCGGTTGGCGGCTGCACATGCATAATTATGGCCATGCCAAAGCAATGACATGCTGAAATCGATTTAATCGACTTAAAAAAATAATGGGTGAGTGTAACACGTTTCAGCATACTGTACTTAAAACATACAGGTCTTACTGCTCAAAAATGCCACGTTTGTGATGAGTGGTCAATCAAACTGGCAGCATGTTGCGAAGCCTCTCCCAATTACCGAGTTGTTTTCTGATATTGTGGAAAGATAATTCGAATAGATGTGAAACTCATGATGTCGCAAACAATTTCAACATAAATTTCTCATTCAGATGAACTGAAACATGTTAAACAAGTGTAGTGAAAACTCATTTAATATGTGGAGATCGCTGCGATAACATAGGCACGATTGAGAATTAACAAAATACATGTCAAACTTCATTTATTTTATGGATGACCCACAACCTCTGCAATGTTGGTCTTCCTTTCACAATGGTACCGCAACGTTGATAAAACAAATTGTCGAAATGTCGGTGGACATAACTCAAGACTGGGCTCTAAGAGCCGTTTTGCGATGTGTGAAGCATGAGTATGGTAAGGCAACACTTCATGGCCAAACATGCTATCAACCCAGTGAAAACCGATGCTGGGAGTCTCGATATCTTGATCACTGTCTCTCGTCAGAAAACGACCTGCACAAGACAAACAAAAGGTAAATAACCAATGCCAAAGCGCGATCATCTTGCAGACGTGCTGCGCACCACACCGCTGCACAAATCTCTGCCTGACGCCCCAATGACGGAGCGGGTCCCATGGTGGACCGAACGTGTAGACCGTCTCTCCGCGAGCAAGCGAGAATTGAGCAGGCATCGACGCCCCTTAGGCACATCTAACTTGAAAACGGAGACATGCCTCAACGAGGTTCACAGGGGACTTCAATCCAAGCAGCTCGGAAGCCAAACCTCGAACGGCGCAGCAGTGAAACCGATGTTACCTCCGAAGAGCGTTTCGGATGCCTCAGCTGGCCTAGAGATCTCGGGCGACAGCAATTTGTCAAAGGAAGCTCTAGATGGATCGCCGAGTCCTTCACCTTGCACACAGACCCACCAAGGCTCCAAATGGCCCTGGCTGCTTGCGCGCCCACTCGACTTGGTCCCACCACTTGCAAATGGGCATGCACACGGGCATGAACGGACGCACATGCGACTACAGGCACGCGGGCACACGCATACGCAGGTACGCAAGCGCACAAGAACTCACATAGGCATACAGGCGCACAAAGCAAGAAGACACTCGGGACATGCAGAACGCGCAGGACATGCGGGCAGAGGCATGCGCAGGCACACAGACGTGCAGGCACACAGGCATCCTGGAAAATATTCAGGTACCATGAGCAGGCACACACGCACGCAGATATGCGCACAGAACTTGTGAGCACTTGCGCGTCCACACAATAACTCTCACACGAGCACAACCAGGTCGTTAAATGTGCTTAGCATCAGCTAGCGTCATCTTGCGCACTATTGACAAGCCAGGCGTCTCAAGAAATCCGACGAGTCCCTGCATTCAAATAATCTATGAGAAACGGAGTGCGTTCACATCGTGATGGCATTCAGCACTCCACACAGATGATTGATTACAACAAATCCCAGAAGTAGGAGCTCATGGTGAAGCAAAAAACAATATTAACAGCGCGCTGCTGCAACTCGGATGGTCACTGCACCGCATCACGGACTCTGGCTTGCGCGCTTTTGCTTAGCGCATACGCTAGCAGCAGTCCAATATTTCCCTTTCCGACAATGTTGCATTGCACAGCGATAGCTCTGGAGGACATGACGCTGCAAGCGGCTGAAAAGGAAACTGAGGCATCGCAACATCCAGTCAAACTTCTCGTACGAATGCGGACGTTTTGCGACAAAGGTGGTTCAATGATGTGGTTTCGTGTGCGAAAAATAATGCACGGCTGCTCCACGCAGGATTCCAGGCTGACCTCGTCAGCCGTTCAGAGAGAAACACACAGGCCATTGACAAAAGTACGTCCCTCGAACACCAAAGATGCCCTCTGAACTTACTATGCAGATGGAGCTAGGCTCCACTGATGGGCTGAGATAAAGGCAAAGATTCGACACGATCCCTCACGCAGCAGCCACCGCTGTCGGCCTCAAGCAGCACCCACCTCAGAGAGAAACAACAATGCATCCGTCGCTTTAGCAAAACAGGCTGGAGCGGCACTCAAGGTTGATTCCTGGTCAGTGCCACGATCTCCGCGTCCTCGCGCAGCGCTTCGCTGGCGTATTTCACGCACTCGGGGCGCTGCCGCACAGCCTCCAACAAGATCTCCTTGTCGTTGCGCAGCGCTTTGCCGGCGTACCCCAAGCACTCAGGGCGCTTCCGCACGGCTTCCAGCACGATCTCCTTGTCGTCGCAGAGCGCTTTGCCGGCGTACTGCAAGGACTCAGGGCGCTGCCGCACGGCCTCCAGCATGATTTCCTTGTCGTCACAGAGCGCTTTGCTTGCGTACTGCAAGGACTCAGGGCGCTGCCGCACAGCCGCCAGCATGATTTCCTTGTCTCTGAAGAGCGATTTGTCGGCGTGCTGCAAGCATTCAGGGCGCTTCCGGATGACCTCCATGATGATCGCCTTGTCCTTGCGTGTCGCTTTGCCGGCGAGCTCCAGAAGCAAGTCTAGCTGATGTGGGGCGGCGGCTTTGACAGCTTCCCGGATGAACTCCTTGTCGTTGCGGAGCGTTTTGTCGGCCCACTTGAGTAATGCGGGCTGCTCCAGCACGGCCTCCAGCACGAACTCCTTGTCCTTGCGGAGGGCTTCGCCGATGTCCTGGAAGCACTCAGGACGCTTCCGAACGACCTCCAAGACGATCGCTTTGTCATTGAGAGGCGCTGGGCCGGCATGAAGCAGAAGCACTTTTAGCCGCTCTGGGTTGCCAGCCCTGACAGCTTCCATTATGAGCTCCTTATCGTTGCGACATGCCTCGCTCGCGTGCAGTAGGCAATATGTGTTTTTCTGCACCGCGATGCGCACCACGGAGTCATCGTCCTTTGCCACATCCGAGAAATTTTCGAAGATGCCGAGCGCGCGCGACTCATCGGCTGCTTCCAGCCTCTGAATGAGAGCTTGGCGCTCGTCCTCCACGAGGACGAGGCCCTTCGACGCTGTGAGCTTGAGCACCTCGCCCTCGTTCGGTGCAAGGTCGTGGCTGAGAGGAGCGCCGTTGAGGAGCAGATTGATCGAGCGGCTGGGTCTGTCTCCCAGCTCGTCCAGCAGCGCCTGTCGGAAGGTCGCGCAGGAGAGCACGCGATCGCTCAGGAGCAGCTCGCCGGTGAGCGCATTCGTGACGCTGAAGGTGGCGGTCGCCATGGCTGCGGCGGGGATGCGGAGGCCGACTCGCGAGCCGTCGTGGCTACTTGGAGCCACGGTGGCTTGAGCCAGACTGGCTACGGAGGTTTCATTGTGCTCTGACTTGTAAAACCCTCAAAATCCAAGATTGCTACTGTCTGCGAGACAGCTCAAATCCAAGAGAGTGCACGAAACCAGTCAAATCCGAGAGAGTGCAGTCGCACCCTCAAAAAGATTGTTACTGTCCCTGATACAAACAAATCAAGAGATGAGTGACACATACGGGTGGCCGAACAACTTCGTGCGAGTGCAATGACATCTTCACGATGGCCGCTGCGTCGGATCGGTGGTTATAATAAAACGAACCCGTCGGCCATCGGCATCTCCGGGTCGAAACAAGAAATTAGGACCGCGGGTAACCTGACGGGTGGCAATGAACTAATAAGCCGTACAATGGTTCTCGCCAGCATAAATTAATGAGCACGTCTCCACCAACCGAATCGCACCAAAGTGAGCGGAATTGCTCCAAGTGACCCGAGACCAGCTGAAACATGGTCGCGATCCTCTTCCGTGAAAACATATCGTGGGCACTCTCACCGCTGATTCAGCTCAAATCCTCAGGCGGTCTGCTGAGACATCCTCGACAGTCGGGCCTGCTTCTTTTGCGCCTGCGCATACCGCTGCCGACTCACCATTTGCATCTCATTGACACTCCGGTGTCGCTGCTCGTGCACATCCAGTCAGATCAAAGCACGTCAAGATGAGTTTGGGAGCAAAGAAGTCTATGAATCTGCGCCGTCAATGCTTGTTGGGTCTCGTTCACTGACCTTGCGTCGTTCTCGGTGACAGATCAGTCGAAGGGATGAAAACCAGACTCACAGAGAAGGTTTGTCTGTACCGGAGATGGGATAACAAAATGCTGCCGGCGACGGGAAACAACGTTCTTCCTTCGTCGTCTAGCTCCGATGTGCTTCCTTTCCGAACTTAATGTTTTCCGCAGAGCTCGACACGTTCTCCCGATGCCAGACAGTCTTCACCGACACATTCCTCCCTCACCCGTGCCCCTCTGACCGCAACCATCTCAACGCTCGAATAGGTCGGCGTCCCTCCGAGTTGAATGGCGACGTCTAAGTTCGAACGTCGCCATAAGACTTAAGAGCTCCAATTCACCTCAACACATATGAATTCCCACAACTCTTTCTGACTTCCCTGTGCACAGTGCTCGTCAACGGCTCTCCTCACAAAGAACTGCATTCCGAAGCAGCTCAAAACGCAGAATCTTTCAAGATCCGTGTTCCGAACTGTCAGCGTACGTCAGTTGGCGTCAACAGGCAAGAGGCGGTCTTTTTCAGGAGTCAATCCCATTGCATGAATACAAACGTCTTTCAATCGCTTCTAGGCGGACGCCCTTCCCGTGTGGGTTTGAAGGGGGGGAGCCCCTCGAGAAACGCTGGGGGGGGGGGTTTGGGGGAGCCGATGAGTGCCCCGCCACAGGGTCGGTTGAGAGGACAGCCAGATCCAAACACAGACCCGGAAAAGTGCAGATCTTATTCCCGAGCCGTTCAACGTGGCATAAGGAGGGCCACATCGGGTCTTGGACCCAGAACCGAGCCGATCAACGTTGCCATCCGGAAGTCGTGGAGGATCCCCTTGGATTCTGGGATTGCCTTTTGTTGGGGCTGGGAGAGGCCGCCGCCCAGCCTCGGAACTCCTTCCCACGGCCCAGTCCACACTGTTACCACACTGTTAAAGCTCTCCGTGGGTCGTCCAACGCTGCGCCTCCAGAGAACTACTGGAACACGGAGGGAAGGGGGGAGGGGCAGAAGCAGTTGAGCAGCATCCCTATTTCTTCACGTCTTTTTACAGCCACTGTTGCCGATTCCATGCCTTCTGGAACCTGCCATCCAACTTGGGAAGGTTGTTCAGCTTTCGTCACAAGTCGAGAGAACTCCGTGGTTCATCCGCGACCCATTTTTTTCCACATCGGGAAGCGGACTCTACTCAACTCTTTCCAACCTTGAAGCCATTCAACCATCCCAAGTTCAATGGAGAGGTCTACAAGGTCCGAAAATAACTATAAGAGATCCAAACTAACCTCAAAAAGGATTGCAGATTCGAGCCCAAGGACTACATCATGCGCAAATCCCTGCAATCAAAAGCGCTCCCTTAACTTCGTCACGGAGTTCGGTGGGCGGAGCCCCTTCCAGAGCACACGGGAGTTTCTCCATTGAAGGAGGTCTGCTTCAGAGATTGGGACGATCAGATTCCCAGAATCCGCAATCAAATCCCAGTGGCCAGATGCGACGCAGTGGGCACCTCTTTCTGCGCAAGCACATCGGCCACACCCACAACGGGGCCAGAAAGCCTGAGCAGCTTCCCCGCGACATGCAGAGGCAGAAACCCACAGGAGATCGTTCGCAAGCCAAAATGCAGACGGTGGAATCTGATTCTGCAATTTCGGATTCTACCGTAGCCGTCCCCGACTTCCCGAATCAGACCTCGGAGCCTAGCAGCCTCCCCCTGGTAACTCTGCGCCAGAAGTTCGTTGAGCTTCCCGGACGCGCGGCGTTGTCCAGATTAGGTCTGCTTGGGTGTTCTGGACGTATGGCTTTGGGTGAATTCCACAACCCTGGCTGCCCAGATGGCCGTCTTTCTTACAAGACAGTTCCTTCAGAAACAAATTGGCTCTGTGGTATGTTTTGATGTACTCTTGTTGTTCGCCGGTTTGATTCAAGTCCTTGTCTTAGGTGTGTGTAGTGGAGCACCCGAAAACTCCAACCATAGAACAACACCACAGAATAACTACCAACCAACTCTGAAAGATTCAAGGACTGGTGGGACGTTCCGGTGTACTTGCATACAGAATCGTATGGAGGCGATCGCAGCGGAGGTTTGGGTGACTGCAAGGATTCTCGGAAATTTGGTGTGGCCGATTCGAGCCATTTGGAGCAATGGTCGATTCGGTCGATTTGGACGGAAGACCAGTTTGGCCCCAGAACCGCACAAAATAATCAGACATGTTCGAAGGCGACCCTCCCTTGAGCTCGTCCAAGAGCGCCCACAAGGACGGTATGAAGAAACTCCTGGTCTCAAAAACGCTGGGATTTCGAATTCTGTGGATACTCGGAAATAACTCCCCAAATCACGCTAGCTGGAACCTCCAAATGACGTAGGATGTATCCTCAGCATTTCGTAATTAGTTCAAGCCAGCACTGTCTGCGACGAGCGCTCTTCTGACATGCCGCAAGTATGATTAGATGTGAACACAAAACCAAGACATGTCATGCAAATGCATTGAACCAATTCGTTTTGCCGAACTTCCAAGCAACTACAACATAACTGTTGGAATACGAAGAAAACAACAGCCAAAGAACCGACACAACTTTTACTTTAGACAACATACTCCCGATTTAAGCCGGGTAGTGACATTCAAAACCGTACGACACGGCGAAGCTGCGCACGCCAATGCGTGGTTATGCGCGAGTCCATACGGTTCCATACGAATCCGTTTGAAAATGCGCGCTGCGCTTCCGTATACAGCATCACAACTGTGGTTATTTCTTTGCGGGTTGTGGACAATCACCACCGCGGCAAAGATCGCAACGCAATCACGCGGCACAACATTTCTTTTGAAGCAGCCGGTCAAGCCCTGGCGGCCAGAGGGGGCCACAAAACTTTGAATGGCCGTGAGTCCGTGACTCATCGCACGTGCTGTGCACGATTCAAGCGGCTGGATGCCCGACGAGAGGTCGCAAGCTTGAAATACGCACAACACAACATTCATGCTTAAAACGTCTGGGTGAATAATACAATCATACAATGCATTCCATGCAACTGCACAGTATAGCAAAACCTGTGCTGCTGTTAACAACCGGGTGTCACTTGTACTGCGAGGAGAAAATTAGAGCCTTGCGGCCATGAGGACGACACAACTGGGGCTCAAACCATGTGCTTGCCCTGCTCATCAATGTGAGCAAAAAGATAACTGCTCTTTTTTCCGTTGCTCCCTACCATACCCATCGTGCGGACACTGCCACCCAATAACCTTTGCGACTCTCGGGGAGAGCTCAGCCTCTCCGAACCGGCCCAGGGCCTTCCTTGGGCGAAGCTCAGAGGGGCTGGAAGCCCCTCCAAAAGACTGGGTGTCGGCTGAGGCAATGGTCTCATTGGAAGAGGCACGTTCGGGAGCAAAAAAACAAATCACAGCACCATTCGCAGGTCAAAATTTGCCAACCAGCCAGCTCCCAACTGTGATGTGACCATTTGGCTGCTGCTGGAGAAAAACGAGGGGCCTACAAGTAGTGGCGAGCGCGCGCGGCTAAGCTGCATGGCAGAAGGCTAAAAACGCCTGTGCCATGAGAATCTACAATTTGCCGGTGTCAGAGACCATGGCTCTCGCAGATACCACAAGAGGTCTAATCAATGTTTGTGAACTATGTATTGCCTCCGCAGGCTACGTCTCCGGAGGAGATCGCGTCTATCCCCTAAACCCCGCCCTGAGTCTGTTGCAGGGCTCGGCTCCCGAAACCAGCGCGGCTGCGCACCACTCCGCAAACCTCCCCTTGCGACTCTGGGGGACCGCCGTCCCCCGGTCTCCCAAACCTCCCGTAGCAAAAAGGTTCTTGAGGATAACATGTCGGCTCGTTTGGAGTCAGAACCTTTTTAGGGCGTTGATGTCGCTTTATAGGGATGCTCCTGTCATCTTATCCTGAGCTGCTTTTAAGAACTGCACTGCTCACGATTGCTCATAACCAACTGATATCGACATGCGTGTGGAAGCAACTAGAAGAAATGAAAATAATTTCGCGCCCGGCGTTTGGCTCATCCTTCTTGTGGGTATGACCAGCAAACATCTGCAAGACGCCACTATGGCTCCGAAACAACACAGTGGTCATCATTCTTTGAATCTCGAGCGGAATTCAGAATGTGTACTTCCCGGGCGTTGATTGACTGCTCGATGGGCTGGTCCTCTGGTGACAACGAGGGATGGGCTTCAGGAGGAGCTTTGCCAGTCCGAGTGTTGCAAGTGCAACTGAGATGTTGAGTTGCTTGCAAAGCGGACAAACACTTTGTGACGAATCACGAGGATCCTTCAGCGGCATCATGTTTCGGAGTATATCAATATTTCGATTAGGACGTCACTGTTAACTCAGAATTCAGGGCAATGCAACATCAACGGCTGACCTTATCCTGCCTCAACAAACGAAAACACAACAAGAACGAATACACCAACATAAACAATCGGGCGCGCTGACGACTCTACAATGCAGAGACTGCATGAGTGGCTAGCAAAACCGGAAATGAAACCAGAAGAGCCGCTTCAAGAGCAAGGCTTCAAGACATAGACTCCGTTAGAAATCGCAGGGTTGGCCAGGAGGAGCGCATTCCGCCACGAGGGAAACCCGTGGGCAAGATCCAGCCAACACAAAAGACATTGCAAAAGACATAAGATGTCACACGGAAGTATGACGACAGCTCGCTACACAATGAAGACTCACGAATGCACCAGAAATTATCCTCTCCCAACCTAGGCAAACCTACTGGCAAGACCACCCTGCATAAATGTCAGTGCCAGCAAAATGACACCACCGTGAGGGCTATAACCCTGCATGGATACCACTGATCATGCAAGATGGCAACCGTTGCGCCTTCCGCTGTCACAAAGTGACTTGCATGACAGTGCAGTGGCATCTGCCGTTCCAAAAACCCGCACTAGTTCAGCATAGCAAAAACAAAATGATAGCACCTCAGATACCATTCCACAATAAACTGTGCAGACCTATTTAGCTTTTAAGCGACAGCAACGACAGACAAGCTGGTTCACTGCAGAGCCCGCATTTCTGCGAGCTCGCGACGACGTCCGACGGGCTTGCATGGGATCGGCCCCTTCTGGAGCATGCGCGATGAAATGGGAAAAACGTCGTAACCTCGGCGTCAATCGGGTCGCGGTTGCACCAGGCGCGTGGCTTCGGGGACCAGGTCACACTGATTGTGTCTTGACAGTGTATCCGTCAAATTTGAGTAAGAAAGATCCGATCTAACCACAATACTATGTTCCAACAATGCCGCAACGCATGTGGTTTTCAGCAGACTGGGAGGCCTTAGCGACCTCCTGTACTTCTGGTTGCAACTCCCCTTCAAGTTCGAGAAGGCAGCCATTTCGGACAGGCTGAACTTGGGCAGAAAATCACGTAGTTGGCGCACGTCTTCCACGATATGATTGCGCCTGCTTGGCCGAGCGTTCCGGAAGGGCGAGCTTCAGAAACGGTCCATTGGTCAATCAAGTCCGTCACATTCGGACCGAAATTGCGGAACAAGTAGCCTTAGTAGGGTTCGGGATTGCTCAGCTCCACGCCCACGATGCGCTGGATGGTTTGGTAACTTACCCCAGCAAGCTGCACTTGCAGAGAGACCAAATAAACGGCAGCTGCGCGCCCTTCACGTGGCGCATGCCAGTCATGCAGTAGAATATGAGCAAGTAATCGGTAACTATGCTCAACTGGGAGCGCTGGAGCTGTACAGGGCAAATCGCCTTGTGCAGCTGCCATGATTCGCGATCACGAATGGCTATGCAGAATCTGGGTCCTGGCGCTTCCAAGTGGATGATCTCGTTGACGTCAGATGCTCTCTACAGATGTGCAAACAGCCCCAGCGTCCTGCAAGATCATCTACGCCTCGGCGGGTCTGCCATGCAGATCTTGATGTGCAGTGGCTCGGTAATGCGCTGGAGCCGAACAACTAGAGACGCAACAGCAGTTCAACCGCCATGGGAGCCAGGCGCAAAGTAGCCCGCAACTTGGGGGCGCTCTCGGCAACCCCGAGCAGCCCTGTCCCAGGTGCCTGTGCGCGGAAGTGACGACCACCAGCGCCCACTCTTCTGCCATCCGAGCACAACACTGTTCCCCGAAGCTTCGGCCAATGCGGACATCCTGCCATTACACCTGGGCTTGGCTGTTAGGCTGTTCCCACGTTTCAGCGCCTTCCATGCGCGAAGCTTCTCATGTTTGCGACGCGTGGAGGCCTTGCTGCCAGAATGCAGGTTTCGCTGAGGGCCGGCAGAGGCCAGAACGCCGTCGGCTGCGTGCACTGAGAGGCTGTGGGGAGGGCGAATAAGGCCTTGCAAAGATACACTGTGGAACTTGAAACCCGGAACGCCGTTACGGCTACCTTGGCCTGCGGGCGCGGATGCGCATCTATGCGTGTCGAGCCAGTCGGCGCGCCGCAGTATCTGCGGGTGTCTGCAAGACTTCCCACTCAGCATCGAAGAGGCCAGAGAAATTCTTGCGAACTTCGTGCAACTGCTGCGCCTCACCAAGCGCAGGCTGCACGACCTTCTAGAATGACACCGAAGCCAATCGACCCCAACAGCGGTTAGATGGGCCTAATAAGGCCAAGCCAGTTCGGGAGGCCAAGATACGGATTTGGGAGCTGAGGAACCTTCGACTCGGGAGGCCAAGTCGGGAGAGCTGGGGGCAAAAAAACATCATAATTTATGTCACTTTTGAGCCGGGGACAAAACAAGCGCTGCAATTTGTGTCACTTTTTAATTGAAGACGAAACAAGCGTTACGATTTGTGTCACTTTTGAGCTCAGGACAAACAAAGCGAAGCAATTTGTGTAACTTTTGAGCTCAGGACAAAAACAAACGATACAATTTGTGT
>Ga0099797_101537_pt1 | contig 11925 bp, 15 predicted proteins | sample Uncmet_Sort48C_1_FD_89871 | JGI IMG/M metagenome (GOLD analysis project Ga0099797, IMG submission 89871) | Marine eukaryotic communities from CALCOFI LINE 67, Pacific Ocean - C012_Sort48C_1 | ecosystem: Environmental > Aquatic > Marine > Oceanic | place: Pacific Ocean: Monterey Bay | collected... | reverse complement strand
TTGTGCAAGCTTGCAGGTCAATGTTGGCTTGTGGGGTAATCATTGCGAGTGGATACCGTGCGCAAGCTGTACCTGTCACAAGATTACAACGTCTGTCCGTCGCGTTTTGCGTGATAGCCATGCCACCAACCCCAGCTGCTAGAGCTTCATTTCACGAATCCGATTCGGGTGCCGCCGAAACCTCTGTGCTTTGAGGACGGGTGAAAGACACCTCTTTGTTTTGAGCACAGGTGAAAGAAACCTCTCTGCTTTAAGCAGCAGGTGACACCTAGAGGGGATGGGGATGAGCTTCCTCTATTCTCCAACCAATGATCGTACCGCTGCCATTGACACGATAGCGAAGAAAATGAGATGATGCAGTCTACACGTCTAGAGGAACCAAGCGTCGAGAGCGGTGTGTGAGCACGAAGGAAAAGGATTGTAAGTGTATGTGCACAAGACCTTGGGTTGTTTGCAGCATGTGTAGGACGAGCTGCATATATGCAGCTTTCATGATCAGTAGACGTAAAAACAACTCGACTTTGCTGTTTCCCAATAACGCATCGCAACGTGGTTGTCCTGTTGCCTAACAGCTACAAGGTAATTTTTGTGAATCCGCGCTCTCAATAAGGCAAAGGCAACATCATGATGTTTGGTGACGAGAAGTGGAAATTGGGCATGGAAGGTATCGCATTTGTCTCTTATAACTTCAGAAATAGACACAAATACATCTGCCACATTTACCATTTGTGGTTCGTTTTGTGTTTGCTGCTGTCCATTTGTGGTTCGTTTCGTGTGTGCTGCTGTCCACATCTTGTCACCGCAAGTTGTGCGAATGGATGGAAGGCGCAGGCATGTTAGCGCGCTTGTATGATTTCAATCGTAAGCCGGGGAGTCGTGCACTCGTTGCTAATTTTCTCCAAAAGCACTTCAAGTACGACGACTGCCCAGGAATGTCGCTGGGACCAGAGAAGGTCTCTGGGGTCAGGGTGAGGTTGTGAACAATCTTTTGGTTCCTACGAACCATACATATGCACTGGTCACATTGGCTGGCAAGTAGACTTTTCAGACTTTCATGTGGTCTTATACACGCTTTTAGGGAACCAAAGTGCATCACTTTGCACGATTGCCTGATTCAATCCCGTGCATTGTTTAGGTGGATGTGGCGGTCCCTCACACAGTATTTTCGGAGTCAAATTTCCAGTCTTGTAGGTAGGGGAGTGGCTATAGTACGGCGCAGTTTTCTTTAGTGATAAATTGTTACGGGAATCGAAAGTCTGCTGCACCTAGGCCTGCCTTTCCATTCGACGACAGCAGGCGCCTGTGCATTTGACCATACAAACCGCACGCAACCTGCCGGTCCTTCAAGAGGCAGGTGAACCACGCAGGTCCCATTCTAGAAACCCAAGTTACATGCCAACAAACGGCAGCTTTGTCCACACAGCAGGCGAAAGCAGCGGCGCCTGGCTTTTGTGTGCACTTCGCGGTGAGCGTCAGAATGCCCACCAGCTCACCCGAGCTCATTCCGACCACCCCGAAATGCGCCGTGCTCTTTCCCATTCGACGACACCCCAAAAGCCGCCCCAGCAGATTTCAGTGGAGTTCGACGATGGTGCTCGTTGCGTGGTGGGTGGATTTTCATTCTGACTGGCGCAATGAGTGCATGGTGGTCCGCGCTTGGGAATCTGCAAAGCTCATGGCACCAATCAGCACCTTTCGCGCGCTGGAGGTGCAGGCTCCTTTTGGCGCTGCCATGGGGATCTGCACCTGCAGCGCGCCATCAAGGCGTGGCCGGGCTCCCAAAACCCTGTGCACCACTGTCCATCTATCTCGTGGACAGGAATGTTAAAAAAAAAGAAAGCCTGCACCTTGTAACGCTAGTGCATGGCTCGCCACACCCCATGGCTCGGGCGGGGTGCAAAAATCGAGTTTCCCGAATGTCATTTCAGGTCGAAACAACTTTCGGATTGCAAAGCCGATGCCTCAAGGTGCTTGGAAATGCATTCATTGGCATTTCTGGCACCCTGCATCGCGCCAGTTTTTGGCGCCATGGCTTCGAGAAGAAGGAGAAATTTGCCACAGCCGTTCAAATGAAAGCCGAAGGTTCATGTCTGATCGAGCCCAACACCTGAGGAGAAGTGCTGACGTGAAGCTATGGACCAAGCATTTTGGTAGATGAGGCTCCATTGAGCGCACCTGGTGCATTCGGGCATGAGCTCCTAGGAAGGCTGGGGGCTCTTTTCATTGTTGAACCACTCTCATCAACATGTCTGGAGTTGCACGGCGTGCCTGAACTCGCATCATGGAAACCATTTCCTGATGTCCCTGTCAAGCATAACTTGGGAGGGGGGGGGGGGCGTCTAGGCAAGTCACGGCGGCCTTGACTTGGGTCTCCAGCTTATGATGCCACACATCTTCAGGAGTCTGAACATGCGAAACGACATGGTTGTTGACCAGAGACGTCTCAACATCTTCAGAAATACCTGCCCATGAGAGAATTCTGCCGATTGAATCATGCATTGCCTCGCTAAACTTCATGGAAAAGCCATTTCCAAGACATTTGTAGAGGAACTTGTTCATCGACATGCCAGATTTTGTAGCATGAAAAGTGCTAAGAAATTCAGGAACTGTGTCACTGAGATTCTTGTGTTTTGCCACGTCGAGAGGAGTGAACATGCATGACTTGTTTCCTGGGTCCCCCTGTTTCCAACCTTTGGGCTTGTGACGTCCAGCACCACGCGTGGTGCATTTTGGAGGTTGACACTTGAGGTCATGACAAGCGTTTGGAAACTCTGAAGGAACAAAACCAGGACCTATTTGTGACACTTTCTGCATTTCACCAGGATTTGTTGTTCTTTGTGCCACTTGAACTTCATTCATGACTCGATGAAATCTTTGTGTCATGTCTTCCGTGTTGGTGGCCACAATGTCATCTTCTGCACAGTGTGAAACTGTGTCTGAAACTTCACCAATTGGAATTGAACAATTGTTAGCCCAAAGACCCAGGGATGAATGAAGAGCTGCAACGACAATCCGCCAACAATTCTCAATGTCGCCGCATTGTTGCATCTTCACAACAGCGCATTGCACATTTCACGATAGAGTTGTTGCAACTTTCCTTTCTGCACACGCACCGCTTTGAATTCCGCCGCAACAGAAGTGTCATGTTGATCCATGAAGGATTCATCACGACCAGGAGGATCCAAATGCATGGATTGGTCAGCATCCACCGCATCAAAGATGTGATCCAAATCATGAAGGACAAGATGATGATCTTTAATGGTTGCCGGTGAATTTCTCCAATTTTCACACGCCAGTCCGGCCGCAATCGACCCTGTGATTTTTGCAGGTTCGCGCAGCTGTGCGAGATTGGTCCGATCGATTTCCCTCGTTCCTTGTGTGTTGATAGTGCCACACAAGGTGACTTTGGCCATTCAACGAGAAAAGCTACACACATTTTGGGATCAAACATTGAGATTTTTGCTCAAAACAGTGCTTTTCTGCGAAACAAAAGTCCGCACGTGACCCAAAAAATCTCGGAACCCAAGCAACCCATGGACGATCGAATCACATGGCCAAAGTCACCTTGGGTGGTGCTACCAACATGCAAGGAACGAAAAAAATCGATCGGACCAATCTCGCACAGCTGCGCGAACCTGCAGATTTAGGAGGGAAACCACAAGGTCGATTGCGGCCGGACTGACGCAGACTTGAAATTCTCGCACTTGCCTTCGTCCAAGGACTTTGGAACATTGAAGTCCTTGCAACTGTTTGAATCCTTGTCAATTGCTTCTCCATCATCGGCACAGAATCCATGAAGCTGTGACAGTTTGACATCTGCAAGTTGCAAACAGTCTTTCGCAGAGTTTCTCAGCTGTGATTTCTAGTCTTCAGTTGTGAGGGGATCACTGAGTTTTTCCAGAATATCAGCTCTGTTTGATTGAGACTGTTTTACAACTTTCCAGCTTTTTGGAATTTTCGGTCGCATCTCAGACCACTTGGCATGTGCTTCTGCTGCAGTGATGCCTGTGACACCTGTCACTCAAATGTTGATGCTGTGTACTTGTGGATGACAGGGATTTTTCTGACATCTGCCGCACAGTTAGACAAACCGTTTCTGACAGCTGTGAGTTCTTTGCGAACAGGATCGATGATGGAGTCAATGTCTTGTGCAAGTTTTCAAGTTTCTACTTTCATGTCTTCATCCTGAGTAGTGCAGATTGCCATAGCAAATTGTCGAAGCATCTCTTGATCTTCGATGATCGGTTTAATTGCCTCTGCAACTGCAGTGCCTGCTGGATCTGACTGGAATAGCGGACGCAGGTGATTGGTGTGCTTTGCGTTGCTGAAAATGAAAGGCAAATAGCTGATGAGCTCGCTTGTGTTGACAGTTTGTTCAGAAGTGGCAGTTTGTTCGGACCAAAAGGGTGGTTCTCACAAATGACGACCTTTCACAACTCAGCTCAATCCATCCTAACGTTGACCACATTGCTGACCTCTCCGCAACACGACATCAAAATCCGACAACTTCTGTGACCCAACACACTTGGGTCAACCTCAGGAGTCTCAAGGTGCTCAACGACGCACTTCTTTTTCATCAACTCACATTTCAAGGTTCTAGGATGAAAAGCGCAGTTGGAAGCACCGAAAGTGCGGATGTTTTCATTGGTGTGTCTCATCAAGCTTTTTATTGCGGATCTTTTGACGTAAAGAAAACAACATTTCGACTGTTGGATCAGCAGTTAGAATTTTTTGAAACATTTTTTCATTTTCTGGCTCACATTTTCGACGAAAAAAAAAGTGCTCAAAATCGCCTGAAACTAGCACCAATCGCCCGGACGACATCAAGGTTCTGGGGTGAGAAGGTCACTTTGAAACAGTCCGCAACAATGGTGGTTTTGCGTGCACCATGATGCCACAGGGCCATTGAGAGGCACATGGACATGAATCTTGGTTAGAAGCAAGTTAGTTCTAGGAGGCATTCATGCACATGGGCCTCTAGATGGCCCTACGGCGTCATGGTGCGCGCAAAACTACCATTGTTGTTGGCTGTTTCAAAGTGACCTTCTCACCCCAGAACCTTGACATCAAGAGTGGGCCAAATCTGGTCTCAGATCGTTTTTTTGATTTTTTGAAAAATCTAGTACCTGGAGGTCGACTACTTCCAACTGCGCTTTTCATCCCACAACCTTGATTTAAGCATCCTAAATGTCACCCCAAGACAGAACTTTTTTCAAAAGCCTCATCGAAGACAGACAGCTTTTGAACCACCTTCAGCCATGTTTTATCGATAACTTCCAACTTTTGAGCCGCAGTCAGAGAGTAGCTCACGACTCAACTGTGTTATGAGACTTAGTAATCTTTTGAGATGTGTTTCAACAAGACGACGAGCTCACAAGTAGAGCGTTCAAATTGATTTGCATGATAACTTGTTTCGGGAGAAAACTTTCACTGTTCTGCACATCTTGCCTCACGCATTAAGAGTTCCAACCCCAAATCTTGTTTGTGACAAGACATGACACACATGCGAAAGCACGCCCTCCGACTCTTTCACCTTCACTTTCAACAGTTGGACAGGAAATGAGAAAAATGTTTTGATCCGAACAACACTAGTGTAGCTGAGCAAGTTGTGCACGCTTAAATCACACAATAGAAACTGCACCTGGAACTCGCCGCTGGCGCGCCCTAACGAGCCGCTCCTGTGTGCACGGGCACACCCGCATGGACCCGGGCCGGCCTAAGGCACTCTTAAGGCGCACTCAGCTTGCTCTTGGAGGGCTCTTATTTGGCTCTTAGCCCGCGCTTCAGTTGCTCTTCAAGGTAGGTGCTCTTAATGAGCACAAAAATGTCTACTTAGCCTTATTTGGCTCTTATTTTTAAGAGTGAAATGTGGCACTCTTATTTGAATCCTAATCTTCACTTATTTGCCGCTGTTTGCATCCTTATCTCTAAGCATTCAGAAAGCCAGCATGCTAGTACCAAACAATAGGCTGCATTCGTAAGCATGTCACAACATTTGTTTAAAAAGAACTCAATCCATGTGGAGCGGGAGTGTCACCAGCCATGCAGATGCAGCACCAGTGCGTTCAGTGGGAAGTCACACAGCTCACGAGATGAGCCACACAATACAATAGAAGGCCACAGAACACAATACGCAACACTCGAGCCGCAGAGCTATTGCAGTCACCCACCAGGACTTTGACGCTGCCCCATTGGAATTGAACGCCGCACATTTCTGCCAGCTAGTAAACTCTTGATGGTAAATTCGGAAGTATCCTGCAGGGCATGAATAAGGTGTGGGCAACGTAGGTGGGGACTCTCATTGCCACTTCCAAAAGCAAATCAGGATGAACTCGATACCTGCGAATCTGCCAGCATCAGTTTGGTTCGGTGAACACACCGAAGAATGGATAAGCGTTCATGCGTGCGAGATTTTTCTCGATTTGCGAATCCAGTGTTCCTGAAAAAAGGTGTTCAGGCGAGGGTCAGGAGAGATGAACGGCACTTACAGAGACACGTGAGGTGTCCAGATTCGACTGTATTGGCGGCAAATCGAGTCACGCGGGTTGGCGGTGTCGTCAAAAAAAGGTTGGTTCCGATATCGCCAAAGTAACACATGAGGGTTGTTCATGTGGGAAATGCGACAAATGTTGTGTTGTTTCCCTCGTGATGCCATCTTGCTGGCGAGCGCTTTTAAGGCATGCCTGGAGTCCGTGCAACGGCAGAACTCTTAATTTGCAATCAAATGATGGTTACAGAGCGTCGTCGCTGGTTCGCCCATGGTTCGTCTAATATTGGCAACATGTCCTGGAGTCCAATTGACATCATTTTCTTGTTCTGGTGAAACCAAGCACGGAGATGCTTAGTGACAGCCTGCGTCATAGCGACCCTTCGCATGCATCATAGACCTCCCACATGCCTCACGTCACACGCGCCATCCTAAGACCTCGTTCGCACATATCATCGGCCCCTCCCATACCTCACCTCTCACGTGCCATAGACTCCCCTTCACATGCATCATAGGCTCCCTCCATACCTCGCTTTGCATACGCTATAGACCACCTTTGCATACATCATAGGCCCCCACTTCATACATCTCTTCGCAGCATAGAACCCCCCTTCTGCCTTCTGTGCCTTGCCTCACACCTGTCACAGAATCCCTTTGCGTACGGTTGAGGGAGTTCGCCTTTTGCCGTCCCAATGCATACCGCTTTTTCTTCGACGCGAGGTTCCACCTGTGGGTGAGAAATACGACCCACTTGAGGCGGTCATCGATGCTGCGTTCACGGCGTTGTGAATTCCTCCGTTTTGTCCGGTGTCAAGTGTCAAGACTGGCGCCTCTCCGATCGAAAAATGTTTCATTTAAAATCAAGGAAAACTGGTCAACTAGAAAGCAAGTGCACCTGGTTGGCGGGGCACCTCGACCAAGGAAAGCAGAAACCCAACAGCCAGTGCATCAGCCAGCCGGTTGTTGTCGTCACATACTCAGTCACTGGGCATGTCCAAGTAGGAAATTTCTTGAATGTGTGGTTCAAGAGCAGCAGTAGCATGCAGTGTTGGCGCAGCATCCAGGGGCTGATGCCAAAGCCCATTGTCATGCACACCCCAATGTCGGCATGGAGGGAGGTTCCCATGCTGCCACTGGCAATTCAACCAGGGCACTTCGTCTCCGCCCACTGAGTGCGGTGTTCCTGGTTGCCAAAAGAACCCCGGTGTGGTGCATGGGTAGCGTTTTATTATAAATTTGGATACCCTGGTAACCAGGGGGGTGGGTGGGTCGTTTTGTGCAGGTTCCAGCGTTGTCCGCTGGTTCCTCGTGGGGCCGGTGCCAAGAACCCCGCCAAGGGGCCCGGCGTGCAGGGATGAGTGGCAACCGCCAGTTCCAGTTCCAACGCGAGGGGCGAACTTCAAGTCATGCGTGCTCATGACACAAAACAAGGTGATTGTGAATGGAAAAGCAGAATGGCACTGCAGCATGACACAACCGCGCTTCGAGTTCCCGGGCTCAGGCTTGTGACCAGCAACGGAGCATGGCGCAACTTTGCATCACCTGTAATGAGCTGATGACGGTTGTTACTCCGAGAGAGCATGCAAAATGATAGCAAAATTGTTCATATTTAGGCAAGCAATCAGCATGCACACAGTGCACAGGCAATGCTGTGTGCGATCAGTTCCAATGCTTGTTTCTGTGCGGTCAAAGTGATTCGCAACAAATAGCACCACGGTGAGAGCATTCAACAGCCCAAGGACAACGAGGGAAAGGCGCCTTTTTACGTGGTGCGCAATCACATCCAGCTTCAGCTTCGTCACACCTGTTGGTGCGAAGGAAACGCTGTTGACGATTCTGTAGGTGTGAAATGCGCGTGTGAGACACACGTGTGTGAGACGTGTGAGCTGAAATACGAGGCGAAAATTACGCAGTCGATATGAGCCTGGTATAGCTTAAAGAGATGAAATGGGTCACAATACACGTGCAAAGTTGTCTTCAGGTACAGTTTTCATGAACTAATTGGGAAACGCCGATGTAAAATGCAAAGGATGTGAAGCGTGGGAGGCGCGGACGGCGTTGTATTGTCTCAGCCACTAAACGAGATATACCCTGCTCACGATCTTTGTCGGCGCTCAAATAAGAACTCAGCTCAATACAGTCAGCCTTGTGTTTGACATAAACACTCCAGTTAGTGTGAGTGCATCAAGCGCACATTGAGAATCGCAAAGGTGCTTTGATTGTGCATGCGCACGCGCGGATCTCTGTGTTACCGACCGTTTCGGGCTTAGGACTCGATCCACTCTGTGTCGCAAGAATACGGATGAATCGGGAGCTTCTGCCAATTCTTCAGGAAGGCCACCTACAGCCTGCAAGACAGAATCGTGCGTCATTGAGAGGATCCACAGTGGCCCAAGCTAGACTGTGCACCATGCAGTGGCAATTTCAAGCACTATATCATACAAAGGTAGATGATACCGAAAGTAAATAATACTTGTCCAACCTCAAGCACGCCATGCGTGGCGCGGTGTATGGCAGCTCGAGAGCGAACAGCGGCGACTTGAACGAGTTTCTCCACACAGAGTTGTATGTCTTCGGACGGCTGAATGGTGGGCCATAATCAGCTGAGCCACTGCTTCTTCCATCAGCGCAGAGCCGGGGCCACGATGGGGAAGCTATCATGACTATCATGAGAAGGGCTAGGTTCCAGTTTAGCGATGGGGAGGTTATCATGAGAAGGGCTAGGTTCCACTTTAGCGCGTGAGATTCGCATGGGCGCACAAAACGTGTAAACATGGCTTTGACAACACTGACGTCATCTACTGAACAGATTCCTTACTTGTTGACGCATTCTTTCGTTTGTTCATTCATTTGTGAGTATTTCGGTTCGAAGTAGGTAAAACACATTACTGAGCTTCATTTTGTGCAACGCTGTTGCCCCCCCCTCTTGCCTAACCGAGCTCCGAAAGCTAGAGCAAGGCCCCTCCCTCTTGGCCCCCCTCTTGCCTAACTGAGCTCCGAAAGCTAGAGCAAGACCCCTCCTTTTTACACCGCTCTGACATCGAATTCCATACCACAAAGCCTTGTCATCCCCCGCGTGTGCCTGTTCTCGACTGTCCAAACGCCACCGCGTGGGCACAGGAGGATACTCACGCACTTTGTGTCCAGAATAGCCGAGGCTATCAGCGTGCAGGTGGCTTGATGGTCTCATGCTAGTCCCCTCCCCTTCGGCCTTATGCTAGCCTTCCTGGCCTCATGCCAGCCCCCCCGCCCTCGAGAAGCGTGCGCGCACGGCGCTGGATAGCTGATTAATCTCATGAGAAGGGGAGTCTATGCATCATATGAGGGGGTCTATGCGTTGACCATATGGAGAGGGTGGCGCTGGATACTCTCATGAGAAGGGGCGGCATGGAGGGGGGGGGGGTCTATCATACGTATGGAAGGGGGTCTATCATACTATGGAAGGGGGTCTATCATACTATGGAAGGGGATCTATCAACTGGATACTCTCATGGCGCTGGATACTCTCATGAGAAGGGGCATCATGGGCGCCTGGACCGCGGCATGGGGCCATGTCCGAAGGTAATCGCCCACTGCTCTTACCAGGGCCAGCTTCAAGTCCTGCGTCTAATAGATTAGCATTCGAAAAATGGATCATGTAAGAAATAGCTCCGAGTCCTTCATGTCATGATTGGTAAGGAGATGCGGACAAGCAATGCGAACCTTGAAACGGCTAGGCTCTGCCATCGCATAACAACTTTCATGGCTAACTTCAACACCTCGATCAGTCGCACAACAACCTTTCATGCAAATCTCCACGCCTCAAACCATCTTTAGCCGTCTTCAAATCTAAGCTGGAGAGTGTTATGGCCTCAGCGGTCGGAAAGTTCATGTGAAGCGCTCTACGAAGCGCTATCCCCCGTTACCTCAACACGGTCAATATACAGATGGCTTCAGTGCCGATGCTCTTGAGGTTATCTTAATGCATAACATCGGTTCATCGGAGCCAATCTGTCAACCGCCATCAAAGAGGGGGTCCATCATATGTGTAGAGGGGGTCTATTGTATGTTTATAAATATAACAACCTCCCCCTACAAATGTCTCAACAGCGGGGTGCTGTGGGGGTCAGACAATCAAGTGACGAGGCCACAGATGGGATTTCAATGCAGCTTCAACGGCATAAATCTATCTAGTGGAGCGATGGGCTCGAAGTTTACTCGCGCGGCGATTGACTGAATGGCTAAGATGCAGCGATGTTATGCGTTGTATGACAGATCCCGTCTACGTAGGAAATTACCATGTAAGGCGATTATCTGTTTGGTCATGGCCAGGAAGCAGGCGCATACTCTAGCGCCGTATGAGGAGATATCTGTTAACCTCGGTGCTGTGCCTCTACGCCAAAGCATTCGCTTATCCAACCGACGAAAGCGCTTTACGCGAAGGACAGTTGCAGCTAATGCACGGGGATGAACAATTCCTACTGCCCTGCAGCGTACTTCGTCTTCATTGAAGAAGCACAGCCCTGGGAAAGCTGGAGAGCGAGCGAGCGGGAGATGTTCTCATCAAACAAGCAAGGGACGACGTCAACAGATAGCTAGGCGTGATGCTTCGGGATGACGACATTTCAGCACCGCAAAGTAATCAAGTTATGATTGCTAAATATGTTGATATCTGATCCACTGCAAGGGTGGCACTATCCTTTGCGAATGACGCCACTCCAGCAGCTTTGAGGGCTGCTTCCAGCTTCTCCTGGGTGTATAACAAATTGGGTTCAATAACGGATTTGGTGATTAAATTAAATATACAGGTGTGGCTGGAGATCCTCCTGGTTGGAGCGTACAAAAAACGAGATATGATGACGTGCTTGGTAATAACGTGTACTACATTGGGTTGTGTTGAGATGCTCCTGGCTCCAGGAGCTTAGCTAGGGCCACATAGCATCATGAGCGACTGAAAAATCATTCAGCAAGAGTTTTGGGAACATTGGTGTCAAGATTGAACGCACAGATGAGAATAATACATCTACCGACGCAGCTGGTTTCAGCGATGAATGTATCTTGAGACTTTTAAGTAAAACGCATCACCAAGACCCTTACACGAGGCTCAAACTTGCACGAAGGACTACGGGCTGCTCGCGACCGGACACTAAAATACAATACTCGACGTGTTCTCTGATTTTGTTGTCGGCGACTTCGAAAGTCTCGTTGGTGTTGGAATGATAGTTGTTCTTCGCTGTCCTCCGGCCATGACATGGGCGATGTCGGTGCGGACTTTGGCATAGGTGACGCTGCTTGCTGATCGGGTTGTCACCGTATTGCAAATAGAATCAATGCTAACAAGGCATTTTACAGAATCTTTTGTTTGTGACCAACTGACCCACCAACAAATAGAAAACGTACTAAAGTAGAAGCTCACATGCAAGCAAAAAAATCATGGTGAGGCGTGGCCTGGTACATCT
>Ga0099797_101536_pt1 | contig 11930 bp, 10 predicted proteins | sample Uncmet_Sort48C_1_FD_89871 | JGI IMG/M metagenome (GOLD analysis project Ga0099797, IMG submission 89871) | Marine eukaryotic communities from CALCOFI LINE 67, Pacific Ocean - C012_Sort48C_1 | ecosystem: Environmental > Aquatic > Marine > Oceanic | place: Pacific Ocean: Monterey Bay | collected... | reverse complement strand
CGTCGTTCATTGGATTCGGATCGCCGAGACGCCGATTTTGCCAGTGTTTTTGTGTCCGTAGCATTTTTGACGGTCAATTTGGTGCCGAATGCAGATTTTGGAATCCAGCCGAACAAAAATAAAAAAAAGTACGTGCAAGCAAGACCGAGTAAATGAAAACGGTGAACATAGTACGTACGTTTTCATTTAAATGAAAAAGCGAAAATGGTAAACATAATCTCTAGAAGCACTTAAAAATCAATGAAAGGGAACAATTAGTAAAATAGTTTTTGCAATTTTAGATGTTTTTTAATTGTTTTCTTTGGTTTTGAATGGTTTAAGTAGCTATTTGGACCGACACGGATCGATTTGGACCAAGTTTCAGCTCAAACCCTCGATTTTGGACCGATTTTAGAACCGTCGATGTTGTAACCCGGAATATGTAATCTTTAGAAGCCCTTCAAAAACTATTTTGTTCACCGTCCTCTATTTTTCTAAATGTATTTTCCCCGAAGCATGCTCCAAAGAACTCCCGAAATGGTATGTGGGGAGTGGGGATTCAGGGGTTTAGAGGTTAGGGCTTCAAAAAACACACACAATATTTGTTCTATCAAAGGCACTATCGTATGATTCACCATGGGATACTGCCGAGGACCCTTTGTTAACAAAGGGCCCCCCCCCCCCCCCCCGGACGGCGGGCGGGGCGGGCCGCGAGTGCCTTCCTCGGAGGCGCCATTGATGCACGCTAATAAATAGGGGACAGTAGGAAAATAGTTTTAACGGTGGTTGATATGTTGAAAGTGTTGATGGTCTTAACGGTGGTTAATGGTTTTCGTCAGTGTAACTGGTTACTTGAACCGATACGGATGGATTTGGACCAAGTTTCAGCTCAAACCGTCGATTCGGGACCCAAATCGTGACATTTAGGTAGATTGGGCTACTGGGGTGGGAGACCAGTCGCCGAGAGCTTCAAGTGCCGTCAGGAATTGCGCCCAAAATCCACGGGGACGGTTAGGCAAATAGCTTTCTCGCGGATGTCTGTTTTTTGTCCTCCCAACACAACAACGCCCCCTTTTTTAAGCGCTTCTAAAGATTATGTTAGACATACCATGTTTTTCATTTAAATTAAAACGTTGGACATAGTACCTACGTTTTCATTTAAATGAAACAGCGAAAATGGTAAACATAATCTTTAGATGTATTTAAAAATCAATAAATAGGGGACAGTTTAAAAAATCAATCTTTGCGGTGTTCGATTGTTTTTAATTGTTTTTGATTGCCTTAGTACGTTTAAACGCTTGTTTGAACCGATACGGATCGATTTGGACCAAGTTTCAGCTCAAACCGTCGATTCTGAACCCAAACCGTGATATTTGAATGAAGTGGGCTACTGGGGTGGGGGACCACTCGCCGAGAGCTTACGGTGCCGTCAGGAATTGCGCCAAAAATCTAGGGGGACGGTTAACAAAATAGTTTTCTGGCGGATGTCTGTTTTTTGCCCTCCCATCACAATAACGCCACCTTTTTTAAGTGCTTCTAAAGATTACCATGTGTTTTGCATTTGAATGAAAACGGTGAACATAGTAATTACGTTTTCAAATAAATGCAAAAGCGAAAATGGTAAACATAGCATGAAAGTTTCATTTAAATGAAAATGGTAAACACGGCATGTACTTTTCATTTAAAGTAAGAAAAACGGTGAACATAACATGTACCTTTCCATTTTAATACATGATATGTTTAGCAATTTCTTTGACGAAGTGGTATTTTTGGGGAATTTGACAATAAAGTAACAAAATCATAAACCCCACACCCTTTTTATGTTAATTCAAAAACAAGTCGAAACAAGTCGGGGCGTGTTTCAATGTATTTGGGGTGCTTCGTGCATCGAATTTGCATGTTGAAATGTTTGAACCCATTGTGAAAGCGATGATAACCAAACATTGTTGGATTTTTCAACATTTTGGGACACTGGGTTGGGGGACCACTTGCTTAGAGCTCAGGGTGCTGTCAGGAATTTGTGGACACCATCATGGGTGATCCAATCATGAACGCGCAATATGTATCGAAGTCGTGCTTTCAAGGAATTTTGATGATAAGTGTAAAATAAAGCTAGGCTTTCGCCAAAACTTTTGGTCTATAGGACTTCTCTCTGCAGCTGTAGGAAGCAACAAACTGACCTAGAACTGCAAGGCCTGTTATCACAACTGGGAAAGCCAGCATTCCGACACAGTTAGAAGCTGTTAGCTGCGATCCGATCGGCGCTAACTTGCGAGTAGTTGCCTATCGTGCTGTCTTCTTGGTGCTGCGGCTCAGACCTTGGTACCGCAGCAGCGCCTCCGTGCTTGGTGCGCGTCCGACGAAGTCCTTAAAAACGAGGCCTGGAGCCCGGCCACCACCCAATCCGAGCAATGTGGCTGCGAACTTCCGGCCGATGGTGCGAGCTCGGCTTGGATCCTGCAATGCACCACCAGCTTCAAAGGCGGCAAAGGCATCGGCACTCAGAACCTCGCTCCACTTGTAGCTGTAATAGCCTGCAGCATACCCTCCGGCGAAGATGTGGCTAAAAGTACAAAGCGGTCGCGCTTCCGGTAGCGGCTGGACTGCCAACACCTCTTTAGCGATGGACTTCTCAATGGCATTGGGATCCTCTCCGTCGGCGAATCGCTCGTGCAACCGCAAGTCCACCTTTCCCATGTAAATCTGGGAGGCCATCACCGTGCCTGCGCGGAAGTTGTGCGACTTCAGCAGCCGCCGATAGGTCACTTCAGGCAAGCTCTCCCCCGTCTTCCAATGCTTTGCAAAGGAATACAATGTTTTTTTGTCGAAGTGGATCCAAAACTCCATGAACTGAGAGGCGATCTCCACAGCATCCCATTCGATGCCGTTGATGCCCGACACTGCAGCTTCGTCCTGCTTCGTCATTACATGCTGCAACGCATGGCCGAACTCGTGGAAGAGCGTGTCGCATTCGCCCAAGGACAGCAGGGACGGCTTCCCCTGTGCTGGAGCCGGGAAATTCGCTTGGATTGCGCCAACGGGAAGCCGGATGCCTTTGCTGGTGCGACTTCGCTGCACCATCGGCTGCAACCATCCACCAGCGCGCTTCTGGGCAGGCCGGCTGTATGGGTCCAGGAAGACGTACCCAATGGTGTTCTTGTCTTTGATTATGCGATACAAGGACACATCCTTGTGCCACAATGAGTCCGGTGCGTCTGTCACCTTCTCTGCGGTGACGCCGAAAAGCCGCTCAGAGAGGCCGAAAACACCCTGCACCACAGCGTCAAAGGGAAAGTAGTTCCTTAGTTCTTCTGCGTCAATGTCATATTCTGCTTTCTGCAACTTCTGCACGTAGAAACCACGGTCCCAGTGCATGAGATCAGAAGTGTGCCCCTGCTTTTTGGCGAAATCTAATAGCTGGCGCTCGTCAGCATTCGCCGATTCTTTCGCCTTGCCGAGCAAGTCGTCCAGGAGCTTGTGCACCTCGGCACCGGTCGCCATCTTCGAGGCAAAGGACAGCTCGGCGTAGTTGGGGTAGCCAAGCAGCTTCGCCTCTCGCTGTCGCAGCTTCAGAATATCAACAATGGTTCCGGAGTTGTCTGTGGAGTTACTTGAAGCTAGTGTAATGAAGCCGCGGTACATTTTCTCCCGCAGCTCGCGGTTCTCCGCAAAACTCATCACAGGCCCCAGAATCGGGGCATCCAGTGTCAGCAGCCAAGGACCTTTCTCGGCTGTGGCCTTTTTCTGCCCAGCGTTGCGAGCCGCCTCAGCCGCGGCCACGAGCGCGCGCTCCGGGATGCCACGGACGTCCTTCTGTGAGGTGACGGTGACACTGAAGGCCTTGCGTGCATCAAGGGCATGGTTCGAAAACGCTGCAGAAAGCTTTGACAGCTTGGCTTGCACGGAATTGAACTCCTTAGCATCACTGCCAGAGAGACCCACTCCACCCAGCTTCCGGCTGTTCAGCTCGCTCTGCACAATTCGCTGGCGAGCCTCTGGCAGGCTGGAGAAGGTCTTGTCGGAGGCTTTGAGCCTGAAAAAAGCATCGTAGATGGGCTTAGACTGGCTCACACTCTGCCAAAAAGCCGTGACCTTCGGCTGCAGCTCTTCGACGACGGAGCGCAAGCCAGGGCTGTCACTAGTGGCCTTAAGGTGCATGATCATGTCCCACGGGTGGCTCACGTACTCGTAGAGCTCCTGAATCTGTGGGACAAACGCCTCATAGGGAACTGGCTCCTTGCCGGCCTCCAGCTTCGTCTTCAGCGAGGCCTCGAGGTCGCTCAATTTGGACTTGCCCCCATCCAAGCGCAACTGCACAGCAGGACGTGCATCTGCCGGCTTCACTTTCGCGAATGGTGGGAGTTCGCCATCTTCCAGTAACGGATTCGCCGATTCGCTGCTTAAAGCGCCATGGCGGCGGAGATGACCGACTGCTTCGGATGCCAGCGGGGCCTGCAAGAGCAGGCCGCTGAAAACCAGCAGCGCGGTCGAGGGCCACATTGGACAAGTGATTCTTGAGCCAATTCAAAGACAACTTCTATGTTCCGCAACAAATGGCAATGTCCGTTTAAGTCGGACCTTCGTTTTAAAAATAACAGAAAACAAAACGGCCGTCCAGCGACCGGGCGGCCGGCCGGCCCGATGAGCCCATGGGGCCCCATGGACCCATCGGGCATTCAATCGGGCCTGCGAAACAATTTGTTTTCCTCCGTAAATCCATGTGCTCTTACTATTGTCTCCAACAGGCACTTTTCCGCACACTGCCACATGTACTTCACTTTTGAAACACATGTTCCGAAATGCATTTCTTGAAGGGTTCTCGGACCCACCTATTCGTGTTACAAAAAGTCAGCCCCGGGCCGAGGCGGCCCTAGGTCCTGTGGACTAGACATATGTATGTAATTCGGACATCATGCTTCCTTCCAGAATGAAACACATGTCATAAATAACCTGGAAGTTCGCCTTGAATGAGGCATGCTCCTCACCCCCTTAATATATTACACATCCCTACAACACACTGGTGATGGACATAATTAACTAAGCAACACGGTCCTAAACCTTATTTTCCGGATCCGGATCCCTAAATTCAATTTCCCGGCCCCGGGGCCCTTCAAAAAAGGTCGGGGACGTGATTGAATGCATCGGAGTTATCTTTTGCATTCAAGTTGCATGTGGAAATGGGTAATACCATTGTACAATCGATAGGATCAACATATTTTTGATTTTCGCATGTTTTAAGGAATTATTTTTGCCAGCCCTTCGGGGCGAACACATTTTAGCAAAACACATCAAAACGAAAAGAAGACCATAGTCTTGCTTAATTGCATTCACCAACCGTATGTTTTACAAATAATGTATTTTGTATTCAAGGATTTGCAGATTCCGTAATCTATTGCGTAGTATGCCTATTCTGCGCCGACACAAGACAAGTTAGTCGCACGAAATCAACAAAAACAAACAAAAGACGAAACAACGGCCAACACCATGAGCTCTCCTGAGTGGTGCCACACCCCAGTACCGATTTCTATCGGGTCAAAACTGTCCCCGGCGCCATCAAATCTCTCATTCGAGAATTTTGCGCAACTCCTGCGTCAAATTAAACCCAATCGTGGGCCGGACATGATTACAATCGCGACCGCACAATGAAGCTAAAACCTTGCAAAATTAATTAGGCCCATAATATATTGTAATTGTAGAAAGGAAGTAAGACGGATGGGGTAGCAGACTGAGAAATACAATGCATGCAATGAGCTTCAATGGAATTTAGTGAACATCTTATATTTAGGCCCGATTTGTTCGGGGTGCGTTCTACAAGAATTAGTTTCCCCAGAGGGCTGGCCAAAGACCCCCCCCCCCCCCCACCAAAAACAACTAACAAACGAAAGCAAAACGACAAACGATGAATAACACCAACGGTTCGCAAATCATTGAGCGCATACTGGTTCTTCAATATTTCCACATGCAACATCGATGCGGAAACACCCCTGATGCATCTAAACAAGTTCCCGACCAATTTTGAATGTTTTAGTTATTCAAATAAAAGAAAGCTCGACAATTCAACGAAAAGTACTAACACGAATCCATAGTGGGTGAACTTTCGAACCTTAGAAAACATATATATATATTTTTGTTACATAAGGCTTTGGAGGCGGATGGAATTTTTTTGCCAACTCACGGTTACATAGCTCCAATGCCATCAACGTGATCCTACAAGTGCCAAGATTAAAAAGAGGAACCAAGGCACAACTAACACTACTGCTCGCTCGACATGCAGAAAAAACCAGAAGCACTAATTAGACTAAACAACTGGTGCATGCAAGTTTCAAGGACACGTGCGGAGATAGTCTGAGAACATGGTAATTAAGCAACAGTTATGACACAATGCGAACAATGGTAAGGACAATTGAAGATAGACACAAACATGAAGAGAGAGAGAGAGAGAGAGAGAGAGAGAGAGGATACTTAATGATAACGCCGATTAAAAAACTAGGTAGAATCAAAGGGCAAACAGATATATTACTTAAGAAACTGATTGTGGTATTGAGAGCAAAGACTATGCGGTGCAAGGGGAGGGGTAAGGTTGGGAGCGGGACCGGTTGGGGAGGGGGCCGGGGCGCCGAACGGGAGGCAACTCAGAAAACTTGTGGTCGCGACCCTCGGCTGGAATGGTGTTTTTGACCCAACCGGGCGCGAACTGACTCCATAAACGGGCATTCTGAAAATTCAGACTTGTTTTATGCACATAGTTTCGAAACTAAGGCCGTAAACACCACCACATGGCCCAGAAACGTTCAAAAAGCTTCAAAAGCGGGTTTGGGCATTAGGGTTCCGGAAATTAGAAACACACAATTACTGGATTGTTCTGTTTTGGTCGCTCATGCCTCGAATGTCAATGGGTCAGGCATGCAGAGCACAAAGGGTACTGACTCATGTGTAAAGTCCAGCCATCCCATCGTCGCCCACGCTCCGCTCCTCCCATCGCCGCCACTCTCACGACGGAACGCCAAACCAGTGCGCCACACAAGCAACCGGTGCAAGAACTAAGCCTCACCTGTGCAAAATGCACGCACAACGAGACAACCACTAATCCACCCTCACATCATCATGGGGCACTTGACAGCACAGGCAGGCAAAACCCACCACCGCGGAATCCAAGCAAAATCATTAGTTGGTTATTTTGCAACCTACCAAAAACCAGACACACCCCAAAGTTGCAAAACGAAACCTCAATTGCAGCCACCTGTATTGTGGCACCTGGCAGCACATCGCCGTCAAGGACCCGCCTGTGGAATAAATTGGTAGCTTTGGTTCTACTTCTAAAAACTTCCCAAATTAAACATAACGCCCATTCCATACCAAGGGGTGGGGCAACGCAAGGGCCAAAAAGGCCTTACGATAACCACCCATCACCCAATTTGGTGCAATTACGGACAAAAATACAAAATGTTGAATTTTAAATGCAAGTACAAGCAACAGGCCACTGGTTTGCTTTTCCTACTCGCAATCACTGTTCTCCAGCTCCGCTGCCACCACAGCCGATCCGTCAAACTCGCCCTCGTCCACGAAGTTCAGGATTGCTTGGCTGCGCCACTCACTTACCGCCAACAGCTGCCCAAGGGGGGCCCCAGCCACGGCTAAAGCAATTGCCAGCTCGGACCTTCAAAGTGAAGGACTCCGCCCCTTCCGCACGAAGCATGGCCTGGAACTTCTTGAAGAGCGAGTGGAACTCATAGGCCGCGAAGCCAAAGACTCCAACGCCAGGGCCCATCCGCACCAACAAGGGCTGCAGCTTTTGGACCACACACAGCTCCTGTCCAACGGAGAAGCACAAGCACCGGCGCCTAAGCAGGGAGCCTTTCGGCCTATGCTTGCGCCTCTGCAACCTGAGCACAAGGGCTCCCAGAGGGGTCCAACCATAGGCCAGAGTGCCTAGAGACTGGCAAGGCAATCGCATCTCCAGGAGTGCCTGCCTGAATGCCCACCGCCGCACTCTGGGGCCTAAGAAAACACTCCGAGGCTACATACAAGTGCTATACAGGACCACAAGTGGAAGGCCCTCTGGTCCGCCACCTTCACCAGTCTCGCCACCAAGGCCTCGTCCAAGAGCTTCCGCGAAACCGCCGACGTCACCGAGCACGGCAAAGCCATCTTCTTCGTTTCCTTCAAAACCAGCCTGAACTTATCGCCGAACCACTGGGTGGGCAAGCAAAAGTGGAGACAAGTCCACTTGACATAACCCACATAGTTGCACCCCGTGGGCGCATTCCTGAAGATCGTGAGGAACTTCGTCATGTCGGCCTCAGCCCTGGGGGGCAGTGTGGTCGATGCCTGATATCCAAGGACATTGACCGCAAAGGCATGCCATGACTTAAGCCCACAGGCCACCTTGGCCAAGGACTTGCGATGGCCCTCCAGCTTCAACTGGGCAACACGCTGGTCCAGAAACGACTGCACCCCATTTCCCGAAACACTAGCCGCAGCCAACGAGGTTATGGCATTCGCAGCCTCTGAACCTCCAACTGCCAGTCAGCTTCCGCCTTCTCCAAGACCGCTGCGCCCAAAGAAAGTGCTGTACCATCCGCACTTGCAAATCGCTGCACACTGCCGCAGGCCATCGATGGTCCAGGACCCGATACCGCAACCTGCGAGGACCCCGAGGCTTCCAGCCTTGCCAGAATTGCCGCCTTGTGGATTGCCTTTTTAATTAGAGCTATATCCACAGGCAAAGTGTCAACTTGCACAAACTCATCAGCTTCCAGGCCATCAAGATGCGACCAGCTCGGGAAGCCCGCATGGACCAGAGAGATCGCCACCCTCCGCGCAATATGGCAATATGCTGCCCTACTGGCTCAATACCGAAGGTCCGAAGCAACTCCGCCATATCCGCTATGGCCTTCAGGTATGGCTTCGCCTTAAGTTTTTGCCCAGTGCACACAAAGTGGGCTTGGAAAACGGCTGGCCACACATGGACCTATCAACCTCAGCCATCCACTTCGCCTTAAGCACCTGCAGTAACGCCAACGACTGGCTGTCCATAGCTGCCCGCAGAGATGCATCACTCAGCAAACGCCGCAAGCCACCCCTTGCCAACGACACTGCGCAAGGGCTAAATTTCATGAGGCTCCTGACCAAGTCTTCAAGCAAAGAAATGTTGCTCCAGGCTACAGCATATATAATTGTATCCCTAAGTTTGAAGGCCTTCGGGAATGTGATCCAGTGATACAGATACAGAGATACAGATGGGGCGATAACAGCCCGAGGCCTCAAGGCATCATCTCTAGCTCTATGCAATGGAAAACTAAGCAAAGGCGCGAAACTCAAGCTCATTGTGTCCTCAAATGCCCATGCTCACCTTTGTCGCCTGGCATATGAATTTTCATGTTTGTGGGCATTCTCTCGTTCATGCTGCATGGCCTGAACAAATGATTTAACGAAATTGGCCATGCCCGCTTCATCATGAGGGTCTATGTAAACACCTTGCGAAAAGCGGTCGAATATAACAGAAGCAATCTCTTCGGTCAAACACTCGTCGAAAAAATCGGTCTCCTTGTTCATCTTAATGATATGGCGCTTTAGAGGGGCAAGCTCCACAAAGCTGCAGTCGGCACGCTGCTGTGTGCGCCCCTGTCCTCCAACCCCTGCCAGAACATTTGGCGGTATATCTGGTGAAAGTCGGTATCTTCCCAGCACCTTGTACTGCTCGCGTTGCTTCTCATAGACGCTGCTCAGCTCGGCAGCTTGTGCAACCCAAACCTTGCGCTCGACTGTGGTCATGCCTCTCCAGTTTGTGATCATTGTCTGCTCTACGTGCTCAGAGGTACTGCCCAATGCTTTGCTACGAGAGGCAGCAAACAGAAAGTATGCTGATGGAGGGCGCTTTGGCTCAGCAGTGACCCAAACTTCCTGTGCGGCTGCATCCTCAAAGCCATCAGCTCTTAACCTGAGCGGCGCACAGTGTCGGCAACACGGTGGTGTATCACAAAAACAGAAAAAGGACAAATCATCACCGCAGCCACTACAGACATAATCGCCAAATGCAGTGTTAATCACCCTGGCCTCTGAAGCAATGTCTGGACCCAGTGACGCCTCTTTCGATGAGCCAGCAAGCTTTCTCTTGGAAGGAGCAATACTCATTTCAGCAATAACATACCAGACAACTCAGACAAACTGAGGCTAAGAAAACACATATGCAGGCAAACATGTAACCGGAGGAGTTTGCCTCTTCAATCCAGTAAAACAAGTTTCCCAAGAACCTGGTGATCAAATCGAGGAATCGATTTTTCAAACCAGGCATGTGCCAGCCTACTGACACACACGCCTGAGGGACAGCCAACCTGAAAGCCTGCGAGGCTGCAACCTGCGCTGTACCTGAAACTGCAAACTGTCAAAGACTGTGAGGCTGACTGTATACAAACTGTGAGGCAAGTGCAACTAGATGGAAGGAAGGAATACAAAACTTCCTGGTGACCGAACTGATCGGTTTACATACCGAGTGAGCATACAGACCGAAAAGCGTGTAAACACTCCTGGAGATGTTAATGCAATTGGCGTTTCCTCTGCTTTGTCCTTGAATGTATTTGAGGACATGAGGGTTTCCGGTTAAAGGAAGCTGTTGTCCGTAAAAAAAAGTGGCGAGCCAAATTTGGGGCATCAAAGAAAACAACGTTTTTTCACGAAACCACTCGAGGACAGTGATCTCGGCGCGAGAATTGGACCACCCGAGTCCAAATTGCGCTGCGCGTCTTTTTCATACACATGAAATCCCTGATTTTTGAACCCCCGGAGGGTGCACCCAAAGGAGCGGGGGATTTGGACATAAAGCAAGTCAGAAACCATTTTAAACCAAATAATCTCAAAACCAAGATGCCCAACATTAATCCAATTGATTATATTAGCCCGCCGCTGTCCGTAGACAGGCCCACTTTTTAATTAAAACTCTTATTAACCTTAACCGGAAACCCTCACATGGCAGGTCATAGATCCATGGTTTCCCCCAGTTGGGCCCAGCACCTCCGGAAGGGTGTCAAATGGGTTCAAGGATCCCTCCAACTCCAATTATATGCCATAGAATTGGAGCCGGCGCCCGCCCCCCAAAGGGAATCACATGGGCTCGAGGCAGCCGCTAAATCCAACTCTAGGAGACAAAAATTCTTGAGCCAAAGCAACGTTGAAACGTTCGTCACTAGTTTCGAATAGTAGTTAATGGGGTTTAATACTAATGGGGGTTCCCCATTTAAATTAAACCCCATTAATGGAGAATATATAAGGAATATGAGAAAGAATATATTCTAATTTTATTGACACTACAAGTTGGCGCGGCCGAAGGCCGCACCCTCTTGTTCTGTCTATTTCATTAGAATAGATTCCTTCTCATATTCCTTATATATTCCCCATTAATGGGGTGTAATCTACATGGGGTTTAATCCCCATTTATATTAAACCCCATTCGTATAAAATCCATTAACTACTATTCGATTTTATAGTTTTTTAAGATTTCCGTCGTTCGTTTCGGGTGTGTTTTTTCGGAAATGTATTTTTCCCGAAGGGCTGGGAAAATAACTCCCCAAATCCCAAAACGTTCGGATCTTATCGATTGTCCAATGGTTTTACCCATTTCCATATGCAAAGTCTATGCACAAAACATCCCGGATGCATTTAAACATGTCCCCGACCTCTTTTGAAAGGCTCCGGGACCGGAAACTTGAACAAAAAACACACACAACTTTAAACAACTTGAAATGTGTCCCCGAGAAAACAAAGTTAGGACCTTAATTGTGCTCGCAAACACAAATGTTTTCCAATAATCAAACTACAGAGGCCTCATTTCCAATTGCACTCATTTCCAATTGCGCTCATTTCCAATTCTTCGCACAATTGGAAATGAAGGCCTACCCAAAATGCATTAATATACCCAATCCCCACACAATTGGAAATGAGCCTTCTGTACCTTT
>Ga0099797_101535_pt1 | contig 11935 bp, 6 predicted proteins | sample Uncmet_Sort48C_1_FD_89871 | JGI IMG/M metagenome (GOLD analysis project Ga0099797, IMG submission 89871) | Marine eukaryotic communities from CALCOFI LINE 67, Pacific Ocean - C012_Sort48C_1 | ecosystem: Environmental > Aquatic > Marine > Oceanic | place: Pacific Ocean: Monterey Bay | collected... | reverse complement strand
TAAGAATCCGACAGAGAAAACGACAGTGACGCAAGAGCGGTTGACTATTGTTAGTCGGCATACAAGGGCAGACATCGACTTTGATACTGGGGATTCAGAAACAATCATGGTCCAGCAGGCAGAAGAATCTGTCGAAGACAATGCGAACAAGAACACTAGCTCAACGCCGAAAAGCGACAACAGTCCGTGTCATGTATCAAGGGGACTTGGGACACGTTGCGACAAGTCTGCAATCAATGTTCTGAAGGCGACAAGCTGCACAGTCGAAACGATATCGACCAGTGGGTCAGAGAGCGACAGCACGCAACAATCGTCCGCCAAAATTCTGCTCGAGGATGAATCAGGTGCGAGTGATCTGAATATGGACGGCACAGATGATAGTGATGCAGATTGTAGCGGTTTCTCCGATCAGACGGCTATTGTTTCGAGAAGTCGTGTAAGTCGCAGACCAGCGATTTTTCTGTCGAAAAAAACATTTGTGAATGAAAAAGTGGAGACAGAAACAAAAAACCCAAGCCAAAGTCGGAAGTTTGCTGATTATGAGGGGCGCTGTCGTAGGGTTCTTTCGATCTTCAGACAAGCCTGTGTTGGAGTGCAGAGTCTGCATAGTAAAAACATTATCCATGCGGATTTGAAGCCTGCGAATTTCCTGGTGTGCGAAGAAGACTCTGAACAATTGCAGAACAGAGACGACGGATATGACGGCATGGGTGTGGATGCAGTTCCATCTGGTACGAAAAAAAGTCCGATCGTCAAAGTTGCCGATCTGGGGCTGGCTGGCGTTGTGAAGGAAGGCGAATCACATGTGACAAGAGGAAACCTGATAGGGACGCAGCAGTTTATGGCGCCAGAAGCCATATTTCGTATGGGGCGAATCTACGCTGGACCGAAGGAAAGCAGCAGATCCAATAGCGACGTTGATATGAAAGCAGAACTACGACGAAAGGCTACGAGCAGCTCCAGTGGCAGATCCGAACCGCGTTTCGATAGAACCGAAATCCATTATGCGTCCGACGTATGGTCATTGGGGATCATGCTTTTCCTGATGATGTATCAACGAACACCCTACGCGCATTTGCGATCGATGGGACACGGATTATTGTTAGTGATGTTGGACGAATCGATCGCAATTCAATTCCAGCCAGGCAGGTTCGTTGACAAATCGCAAGAATTTGAGAGACTTGTGCAGATTTGCCAAGGATGTTTGCAGTATCGAGTATCGGCGCGTTGGAGTTTGAAGCGAATAGTAGAAGAAATCGATCGGGACCTGGAAAGAGATCCCTACGATCTGAAACAGTCTCCAACGCTTCGAGTACAGGGAAACGGCACGCTGGTTGCAGTGTCAGACGACTGCGAAGTCGAGACTTCGACGGGCGGAACCACTCTGGCGAGCACTGTAGAGGTTTCTGAAAACAAATCTGAGGTGGAGAAACGAAGAGTCAGCAAGACTCCCAAGCTGTCGCTCCTTGAGTATCCTCCTACTATCATTTCACAGGCTTCGAGCTGCCGCAAATCCTTCTTGAGTTCACAAAATCACGATCCCATCTCGCAGGAACACGTTGTCATCACCGTCAGACCGCAAGTAACAGAAGTCACGCCATTCTTGTCAGACGCGCAAAACGAAGGGAGGAATGATGATGGTCTTGATTCGATAGCTGACTTGAATGAAGGCAACTACCGGAGTCGGACTGAGAGCGAAAAGTCAGAGCTCCTTGAAGAGCGGCTGAACCAATGGCAGAGGGTGCCCTGCTGCGGAAAGGCGTGCCTCATTCTTGTTGTGCTCACCTTCGTTGGCGCTGTGTCTTTGCCGGTCAGCATACTCATCAAAGAGCGGCTTGATGCACGTCCAGACAAAGAAGACCGAATGGACTCTCTGACCGACGAACCTGTGGATCCCAATGGTGACAACAACGACGAGATGAACTTCTATTCTGGTGACAACAATGGAAGTGGAAATACATCACGTGAACGTACTCAACTCAGTCGCGATGGTCACGACGGTGATGATAACCCTCATAGTGGACCCAATTCCAGAAAACCCAGTAGGGACAGGGTTCGTGTCGACGGTAATCCTGTAAACGAGATTACCGGCCTGGTGCCACGCGTGGACACAGCAAAGTCCTCGATTTTTTCTGGATGGAAGCAAGCAGCTGTATCTGCACTGTCTCTTGTCGCCGCAGCGATCGGCGTTTCGTTCGGAGTTGCTGCAAATTATTCGCAGAAAAAAACGGGATTGGTGCTGGTTGGAGTGAATCAAAACATGGAGGATCTCAAACGAGTCAAAGACGCCGAAATAGCAGCGACAGCGGCTGTAGCAAAGGCAGCCCTCAAAGATGGTGACGAGCACATGCAGAATCTCAAACGAGTCAAAGACGCCGAAATAGCAGCGACAGCGGCTGTAGCAAAGGGAGCCCTCAAAGATGGTGACGAGCACATGCAGAATCTCAAACCAGTCAAAGACGCCGAAATAGCAGCAACCGCCGCTGCAGCAAAGGCAGCCCTCAAAGATAGTGACGAAGACATGCATAATCTGAAACAAGTCAAGGATGCTGAAATAGCAGCAACCGCCGCTGCAGCAAAGGCAGCCCTCAAAGATGGTGACGAGCACATGCAGAATCTCAAACGAGTCAAAGACGCCGAAATAGCAGCGACAGCGGCTGTAGCAAAGGCAGCCCTGGAAATGGCTGAACAAGAAATTGCAGCTGTTCGAGAAGCGTGCCAACAGTCAAAAAGTGCATTGGAAGAGGCGAGAGAAGAGACACGAAACCTGGAAAACGTTGCTATCAATATGGATGCTGCCAGGCGTCAAGTAGAGGCAGAGAACAGGAAACGCAGGAATTCTCACATGTTGCTACAACTCAAAAATGAGAGGGCAAAACTAGCGGCTGCCGGCGGAGAGTCGAAGGAACAGATGCCTGAAGCTAAAATGAAGTTTGCTGAGGTCCAGACGTCTTGTGATTTCCGCGCGGAAATGAGCAAAATAAGAGAAAGTAGTTCGATTAGGCTTTCTCACGGTCATGCGGATTTGGGGGAGGACTCGACTCCTCGCATTGAGCAGCTCGACTCACCAGAACGAGCGGGCTCGTCGGGAGAAGGTTTGGAGGAGCGAGCAGTTGACGCTCAGACTCAGCATAAATTGTTGACATACAACGGAGACGGTGGAACAAAACTTGAGGAGCAACAGAAGAAAGAGATGGAGAAGAGAGGGCTGGAGTCGATAAAAAAGAAACAATATCCGTCGGTGGGCTCCAGTGATGCAAGTACACAATGCTTTCAGCTAATTCCTCATCGCGAATCCCAGACCGCATCCGGATCAAAAAAAGTCGAAGCACGGGATGCTAAGCAACGAAACTGCTCGCCTAAGCGAAATTTGTCACGAGAAGAGCGTAGGTTTGCACTTTTGAAATATAACCTGGAAGTGCCTCTGTCTGATAAAGCAAATGCGAAAAATCCTAAAGCTAAGCCGATGAACCGGGCGAACTCTTTCCCAGTTGACATGTCAGCGCTCCCCGAATCGAGCTCTCCACCCATTGCAGGAACAACATGACATCAAGAAAAAGAGGAGATGTTTGCGTCGGTTTTGATATAAGTTGGAATTGTAATTAGCAATGCTGTGTCTTCATTGAGTAAATCAGCGACATGCGTGAAGAGATGAGATTTTAAAACGCAGTGGCTCCAGACTTTATAAATTATGCCAGCCACAAAAATTTTAATTATGTATCACGCAGGTTTGCAGCCCCAATGACGGGCACAGGGGGCGTCTTTTCGTGATTCATCAGTGAGTTTTGATAGGACTTTTTTACGCGTGGTCGTTGTAATTCTGGCTGTAGGATTTCGTTTTTATATCGTAAGCGAGCTCCTATGTAAATTGAAAAAAAAACGTTGAGGTATTCTATAGATTATCGCCATCAAATCACAGTAGATTAATTTTTGCGTATTATGCATTGTTTTTTTTTTCCATGTTCATCCAGTGACGATTCAAAAGATTGTTGTCGTCTTCAAGTTGTTTAATTAAATTTGCGTTGCATTTCGAAGTGATTATATACAGGGGTAGAGCGTTTCCATATGGGAAGTGAACGCGTGTGATGTATCTTCATGCATGACCGTAGTTCTCGGTCGTTCGGAAATTATGCAAAGGCTTAGCTTGGATTGGTTTTTCGTTTGATTATAACCGCATGATGATGTGCATGGTGTTTAAATTACAGTTTTTAGTTTGCCTCCGATAAGCAGCATTTTGTTTTCCAAAATTTCGAATTTGAAATACTAAAATATACGATTTCTAAACAGGTATATGAGTTGTGAATTCATCGCCAAAAAGAAAAGCAATGCTGTCAATCTGAGTCTAGATTTGTGATACTATCACAAAGCAGATAGTGCAGGGAATCTCGTCATCGAATCATTCAGCATCAGGATTCATCAGAATTTACATTGTTGGGTGGTCCTTTGCGAGTCCTATAGTCTATTCCAATAGGTTTTTTTCCAGAAACATTTAGTGCATTAGTTTGTCTTTGTTGCGTGAAATTTAAGAGAAGAAGTGTCCAACTCGTTAATCGAAATGAAGCTTTGTCTGAGTTCCGTCGGAGTTCAGGCAAATCCGGTTATAGCTAAGTTGAGTCCTTTCATTATGATTGTTGATTCCTGAAGAGCGTGTTCAAATTTCATGCGGCCGATTCGGAGCTATGCAATATCGGTGCTGATCGCAGTATTCTCTCAGGCGTGGAGACTGTTGATTTGAATGGAATTTGTGGAGTTGATTTGAGAGTATTGTCTGAGCGAAAATTGTTGGTCTAAAATTTGCGTGATTCTTGAAGTCTTGGGCTGTGGATTCTGGACGTGGTGATCATGCGTGGTATGTGAGGGTCGAGAGCTCTCGTTTGTGATATGTCATTGCGAATTGTGTTGAGAATTGCCCTGAAGGCTGACAGTGATGTGTGAACTTGAGAGATATCGCCTGGTATGCGTGGTGTGAGTGCAGAGTGATAGGCGTGATTTTGTGAGCCGTGTCTTGTGGTTGCGAAATGTCGGTTGTGGTTTGTGAGATCGGTGTTTGAAAGATCTGGCGAGTCGCAATGTGTATGGCATGTTGATGCATTGAACTTTTTGGAAGCGTTGTTAACTTGTTTTCTGCGCGTGTTTGTATTCGGGAATGATATCGGATTCCGATAATTCGGAGTCTGTTATGACTCAGATTTTTTGCACTGACAGAGCGTAATACAAGCGTTGAACGCCGAACGGTATACGATGCGTGCAGATAGACGGTACGAATAACAGCGATATTTGGCGAGGAGTCGAGAGCGTAATGAGGAGGCTTTTCTTTTCGTATTGAGTGAACTTAGTATTCACAGTTTGAAAGGGTGATAGTATTCCCGGTGACACTGGAGAGCAAGCGCAATTCCTTCTAATTTTTGCGGATAATTTCCATCGAAAAGCAACGTGAAGACAAACGGGAGCACAAGTAAGACATCGCAGCATCGCCGAGAAACATCGAAGCGCCATTGCGTGTGCTTATTTTCGAATTTGGCGACTCCTTTTCCAAAACTGTTCCAATTTCCAAACTCCTTCCGAATCTTTCTCACAACTATTTTTTCAGTATCTCGGGTTCCAAAGGGTATGCAGGGCCTTCATAATGGTTGCAGTAGTGACTGCTTGTTTCTTTTGATTGATTCGAATTTCGAAGTTTTCGACTTCGTTTTTCGTACAAATCAATGTTGTTTCTCTTACAAATCAATGTTGATTTGTCTTGTTCATCTTGATTGATTTTCGAATCTCGGGTACAGTATCTGATAATACATTATTCTGGAATCATGATTTTCGATTCCCAGAACCTCCCAAGCGGCAGCCAGAAGCTCCCAAGCAGGAGCAGTCATGGTTTGCGAATGTTCGATGAGGCAAAGACAGGACGTGTCGACGAAATGCAGAGTATGCAAATGTATGCGGCAGATTATTCCAAGTGGTTGTCTCGATCGAAGGGACCGACTGAAAATCAAACGGATTCCAGTGTGATTCAGACGCCGGATGTGATCCGAACGCCGGATGTGATCCGGACACCCAGTCGTGTCATCCAGACGCCTGATCACGAGGCGGCTGCAGAAGCGATGTCTGCACCGTATGCAAGTCATGACGCAGAAAGCGCGCCGCCTTTGCAGGGCGGCTTTTCGATCAACAAGCGTGTATATTTGCTGTGTGATGGTCTGGGAAAAGGCGGGAGTGCGGAAGTTTTCAAGGTGCAAGCACTGGCGGAGGACGATGAGCGGTGTGCGTTTGTAAACCGCGATGACAGCCGTGCTCATCAGGACAACTTCGAACTATGGCCTGCTGGTGCCGTTCCTGGACCGGATGCAACGGCAGTGACGCGAACTAACAATGTTGCCGCGACTGATTCCTCCACTCGTGACAGAATCATCCCTGGCAATTTCTACGCATTGAAGATCGTTTTCGCAAAAAGCAGACATGAATACATACAGTTCTACAACGAAACGCGTCTTCTGAGCCGATGCAGTGCGTCGCCTAACGTGATCCAGCTTGTCGATTTCGAGGTAAATCCCAGTTGTTTCGGTATTTTTATGATCATGGAGCTCGCTCCTTTGGGGGATCTTTTCAAGTATTTAGTCGTGAATGCCGCCGATTTGAAAATTTGCGCCGATGATGATTGTGATGATTCGGATGAGCAACAGTCTCAGACTTATACTGCAGAAAAAATCACAGCTACAGCAGAGCGGGTAACTATTGTTAGTCGGCAGGCTGAGACTAGGGCAGATATCGATGGGGATGCGGCAGATGGTGGAGAAGGAATGGACTCAGAGATCATCATGGTCCAGCAAGAGGCTGGCATCGAAAACAGAAATGGGAAAACCGCTCTCCCCAAGAATAATTATAAAACACCGAGCAACGTTGTGGGCGATAATGACACTGATAGCAAAATCGATCTCGACAAAAGGTCCACGGTTTTGACCGGCGTTTTGACTGGCAACTGCAGTCCTTTAAGAAGTGGACTTCCGGCCGCTCGCAGCACTGTCTCCCGCAGCGCAATTCCACGGCGCAGGCCCGCGATTAATGTGTTGAAGCTTCAAACAACCGAGACCATATCAACCAGCGGGTCGGAAACCGACAACAGCGGACCAGAAAGCGCCCACATTCTGCTGGGAGATGAGTCTAACTCAAGTCATGTGAATATAGATAGTCCAGAAGATAGTGATGCAGATTGTAGCGGCTTCTCCGATCAGACGGCTATTGTGTCCAGAAGTCGTGCGAGTCGGATACCAGGGCTGTTTGTGTCGAAAAAAATGATCGGGAATCAAAAGATAGAATCAGAAACAGGAAAATCGAGCCAAAACCAAAGCCAGAAGTTTTTGGATTACGAGTCCCGTTGTCGTCGGGTTCTTTCGATCTTCAGACAGGCCTGTGTGGGTGTGCAGAGTCTGCACAGTAAAAACATTATCCATGCGGATTTGAAGCCTGCGAATTTCCTGGTATGCGAAGAAGATGCGGCGCAGGTGCAGAACGGGGGCGACAGATGTGAAGGCATGGGCGCTGATGCAGTTGACACGACAACGAAAAAAAAACCGATCGTCAAAGTCGCTGATCTTGGGCTTGCGAGCGTCGTGAAGGAAGGAGAGTCACATGTGACAAGAGGCAACTTGATCGGGACGCAGCAGTTTATGGCACCAGAAGCCATTTTTCGCATGGGACGGATCTACGCCGGGCCTAAGGGAAGCAACGGACCCAAAGGCAGGGGAAGCAACGGACCCAAAGGCAGCCATAGCAATGACATGAAGGAAGAACTACGACGGAAGGCTACAGGTGGCACAAAAGGAAGATCTGAACCACGATTCGATAGAACCGAAATCCACTACGCATCCGACGTTTGGTCATTGGGGATCATGCTTTTCCTGATGATGTATCAACGGACACCTTACGCGCATCTACGATCAATGGGGCACGGATTATTGTTAGTGATGTTGGACGAATCGATCGCCATTCAATTCCAGCCAGGCAGGTTCGTTAACAAATCGCAAGAATTTGAGAGACTTGTGCAGATTTGCCAAGGATGTTTGCAGTATCGAGTGTCGGCGCGCTGGAGTTTGCAACGGATATTGGAAGAGATAGACCGTGACCTTGGAGAACAGCCATATGATCTGAAAGAGTCTCCAACACTTCGAGTACAAGGCACAGGCACGTTGGTTGCAGAGCCAGACGATTGTGAAGACGCGAACTCGACAACTGTGACGAAGGGCTCTAGCACTGCTACCAGCACTGGATCAAATGCGACGTCAGCCTTCGCAACTGCCACAGATAGTAATACAGCCAGCACAACCGCATTGACAGAAAACGATAATCCAAAAAATGGCAGCGACGAAGAGCGGAGAGTCAGCAAGTCTCCCAAGTTGTCCCTCCTTGAATATCCCCCTGATCCGCAGTTGAACTGCCAGCTCCAGGCTTCGAGCTGTCGCAAATCCATCTTCAGTTCTCAAAACCCGGAGGATCCCATATCAGAGGAACACGTCGTTATCACCGTAAGACCGCAAGTAACGGAAGCAACGCCATTTTTAGCAGACGCGCACAACAGGGATCATGATGCCCTTGATTCGTTTGGTAATGTAAATGAAGCCCACAATCGGAGTCGCTTCGAAAGCGAAAAGTCAGATAGACTCGAAGAGCGTTTGAATCAATGGCAGAGAGTCCCCTGTTGTGGCAAGACGTGCATCATAGTTCTTGTGTTGATATTCGTCTCTGCGGTGGCGTTCCCGATTGGCATCATTCTTGATCGCCAGCGGAAAGAAAACAAATTTCGGCTCAAAAAAGACGACGACCTTCCTGATTCCGAGCCGGGTACTGTAAACGACAACACGAATTCAACAACCCAGGGCGCCAAAGACGGATCTCATTGGCCAAAGACGAATCTACCAAAATTTCTTGTTTTCCCAGAAGCACCATCAGAAATGGCAGCTGAGACTGATGTCAATGGTGGATCTGATGACATGTCAGCAGGTGCCGGCGATACTCGGGCAGGCAATGCTAAGACGGGCGGACCGAGCAAGATGAATATTCCGGCAGGGTGGCAACAAGGTGCCGCGTCTGTGTTATCTGGTGCCGCGTCTGCGTTATCTGTCGGAGCCGCAGTGGCGGGCGCTGCCTTCAACGCGAGAGCTTGGCACAGCCAACACCAAGCTCAACAGACGCTAAAGACTCTTGCTGAAGACATGGCTGATGCCAGAGTGAGACAAGTGGATGTAGACATGGCTGATGCCAGAGTGAGACAAGTGGGTGTACCGGCGGAGGTGCCAAGGGATGCACCGGGTCCGGTGCATGCTTTTGCCCAAGCTGCAGCGCCTGGACCTGCAAGAGTTAGAGTCGTGAATGTGCGTGATGGTGCCAAGGCTCATGTACGAGCTGCTGCACGGGCAGACGGGATGTTAGCGGAGTCAGAGATTGAGGGTGTGCCATACCGCGAAAGTGATTTTGAACCACATCTTGGAGTCGAATTAGACGGGCGGAGAAGGCATGCCAGGCCATACGCATTAGGATATTCAGAAAGTGCGGAATCTTGTGGAGATCAACGATACACCCTGGTGGCAGTGGACACCCGATTGACAGTGGCCGCACAAAACAATCAAGAAGTGTCCACACGAAATGATCAGCGGGCACTCGTCCACGATAATACTTCCGGAGTAAGAAGTGGAAACTCCGAAGGCAGTGCATCGGGTGGGCAAGGTGGTGGAGAATTGTTAACACTGCTTAACGCAGAGAGTGACAGAGCGCCACCGACTGCATCTGCAGTGGAACGTTTCCTGCATCTGCATGGCGATAATCCGGAGAGGACCAGGCAGCAGTTTGGTAAACTTGCTGCCGTTACCTGCCTTCAAGCAGTAGCATGTCAACAAATTGATGGGCAAGCCAGTGAAACTTCTCCGCAAGTAGAAGCTGCTGGTCCAGGACGTCGCCCTACGCAAGGTGGAGCTGGGTCCAATAATTTTCTCAGGATGTGGAATAGGATGGGACAGATAAGCCGTAACGTGCAAGAAAGCGATCAGCAACATGCCACAACATCAGAAGTCGTTTCACAAGGCGTAAAGGAATCAGAACATGACGTGTCACAAGAAGCGGACGACGCAGGAGCAGCATCACCAACTGAAGGCGTTTCAGAAGATGTAAAAGGATCAGTCAAAGAGTTAGAAGAGCCTGAGGTTGCCGGCCCTACACAAAAAGACGATCAGAACAAGAAAAAGAAAAGCCAAAAAGGTAAGAAGCTTTAGCAAGCCGCGAACAAGTAGGCGTCTTTTTGTTTTTTCCAATAGTTATCTGACTTTGTTTTCTCAATAAGATTTGTTACGTATCATTGTCGTTATTCTGCTTTCACAGTTCTACTTTCGTATCCTATGACTTCCTGTCCAACATTTGAATTTCAAAGCTTGAGCCATCCATAGTCCAAAGTCGACTCTCCAGTAACAGTATACTTTTTGCGTATCATGATTCATATGCGAATGGTCTCTATCAGTCGGATTAAAGACTATGTTTCAGTGGTGATGGTTTTTGATTGAACGACGGATATTGTCTTAATGAAGTGTCATTGTATTGTTTTTGGAGAATCAGAGCGGCATGATGTGTATCATCACCATGTAGACGCGCATTGACACAATGTCGATGATTATATAGTCATAATTCTCAGTAAAGCCTTGATGTATTTTGCAGAAGTTCCAGTCAAAATGAGTTCTGGCATGATTCATAAATGTTAATCGTATGTGTTTTTAGTCATCTGACATCGTCTCGACGTAGGCAACATTTTGTTTTTTTGAAATACGAATGCCAATGGCAATTCAAAGAAGAAAAAAAAAAAAAGAGAAGGGTTAGTAGGTTTCCTGAAAGTTTTTTGTTGTTTGAAATCCGGATCTGCATATTCATTCATGATTGTGTTTGTATTCATATTCCGCCAAGGCTAGGAAGCCTTTTCAAATAATTATAGAAACAGTAAATTTCATTTGGCCGTTGCCATTGTCAGTTTTGATTTTGCGTATTTCATGGTAAAATACATCGTCTCTTGGACGGGTGGCGGAATGATTCAAGTGGAGTTGTTCGAGTGATGTTCCAAATTTAGTCTACGAGATCATGTGAGATTTGGAATGATGGCTTGTGATTGTGTTGAGGCGTTGCGTAATGTGGATCCGGATGGCGCATTGTGGTGTGTGGAGTCGAGAGATTTGGTTTGTGATATGTGAACTCCATGTGGACAGTGAATGTGAGAGAACCGAGGTGCGTGGTGTGAGTGTAGAGCGATATGAGTTATCCTTTGGATTGTGACAGTCGAGAAGGTAATTGGAATGTGTGTCATTGTTTCCTAGCTTGTCCTCATTGAGTTTCATCCATTCATCGTGATTCATCAATCCATCCAGCGTAAACGAAACAAGAATACACTCCTTGGAAGAAACTTTCTGGGAAGAAAATTTCATCCGTCTTATCAAGTCCGAGATTGTTAAGAATATTTTCGAAGCAATCATCATTCAGCTAAATCAGGGTCCACGATCAATCGTAATCCCTGTTTGGTTGACTATCTATCGTTTTCTAAACAGAAACTCGATTCTTGAAAGAGTATTGCGATTCTAGGAGGGTCGTAGTTATTCTTAGAGAATCGGTTACAAAGAAATTTACAGAAAAAGCACACTGTACAAATCTCGATACAAATCTCGACTTGTGACGATTTCAGATTTCCTGTATCGGGAATCAAGACTCATAGTCTACAGAAAAAGAAGAAAAAAATACATGTTTAAAGAATAAAAGACCTACTTATCGAAAACGAACGATTGAACATTGGGAACGATTGAACATTGAGAGATCGACGATTGAACACTTTCATCATCGACAGACTCATCGAGAGGAGAAGAAGAGCTTGAACATTGTGAAACACACTCGAACATTGAACATAATCTAATTTGCTGAAGTT
>Ga0099797_101534_pt1 | contig 11935 bp, 10 predicted proteins | sample Uncmet_Sort48C_1_FD_89871 | JGI IMG/M metagenome (GOLD analysis project Ga0099797, IMG submission 89871) | Marine eukaryotic communities from CALCOFI LINE 67, Pacific Ocean - C012_Sort48C_1 | ecosystem: Environmental > Aquatic > Marine > Oceanic | place: Pacific Ocean: Monterey Bay | collected... | reverse complement strand
CAGAGTGAGGCTAGGTAGTTTTATAGTCGCCTTGAGTGTAACCTGAGGTTCGTGTCCTCATTAAAAACCTCGAAACACAAAAAAAGAAGCACGTGAGTCAACGGTCTTGCCACAATTAGACCGAGGAGTTGAGCATGGCTGAAGGTGCGTTGCATGTGTGCTTCATTCAGCATGTGTCCAAACTTCGATTCATTTGGATTCTTCTCTTTCTGCAATGTGTTGTCACAACATACTTACATTGCAGAGGAGGAGCCACAAGACATGCAAGAGGAGGGAGGAGACGACTTCGGGGAAGGCACAATGGGTGCCAATTTCCTGTGCTACTTGGACAGGGCGTGATTCATCCTTCAGGTGATATCACAGATATCAGCAATTCTGCCGCTGTGAAAATTCTAGAGAAGCTAGTAACAACAGGGCAGCTGGCCGAACAGAGGTGATGACTCCTAAATGAGCACGCACCGAACAAGAGGGTTGACGACGCTGATTCAGGATGGAACGCCTCAAAAATAAATACGAGCGGCTGTACCAAATGGTGCTGAAAAAATTCGAGAATGAAAGTACTCTCCTCAGGAAGGCGAGATCTCTCAATAAAGAGGTGACAAAGAGGTGTCAGGGTCGGAGAATGTAGATTGACATCAGCCGTCAGAAATGCATGAAAATTGGTCAGTTCACTTGCACTGCGACCATGCTTGCCTGGAAAGGTTAACGGCCCTCACTGTTCGGAAATGGGTCTTTCAAGGGAAGGGAAGGGAAAGGAAGGCACACCTTGCAATTTGGACACCTGCTTTTGGAAGGCGATTGCAGACCAGACGAAGTTTGCAAGGATGCAGGAGTCTCAAGCACAGGAGCAGGAAGCAAACATTTCTCTCACTCCTTCTTTCTAACCCTGACTGTGTGCTCATTGGTCTTGCACACTTATGACTGAGTCGCTGTTCCGACCTGAGCAGGAGCTCCTAAAGCTCCTACATGCGATTTGAAGTGATGTTGCGCCTTCAAGTATATTGACTGGCTTTTTAGGCTGACTTGGAGACACTCCGAGCGGACATGCAGAAGGCAGAAGCAGAGAAGCAGGTGGTGGAGGAGCAGGTGACTCAGACAACGCGTGCAACTGTTTCTGAGAACGCAGTCTGCCTTTATTGTATCAGCTGACCTCTCGGTCACACTGTGCATAGCTGAGACCACTGACAGAAGCATGCATTAAATTGTTGTTCGAAACAGGTAATGATCAAGACTCTAGAGAAAGCCGAATTACAGCGACAACTGAAAGAAGCTGATGAAGAGAGGCGCAGGTTTACTTAGTGGGATGTGCAGCACAAGATGTACACTTTCTCTCCCCTCACATACTGTGGGACAGGATGGAGACAGAGCGAATGGAGATGCTAGAGCCGAAACTGAAGGCTCTACGTGAAGAGATTACTAATCTTGAGGAGGAAATAACCCATTACGATGGCAAGCACCAGAAGACAATGGAGGAGAAGGACGACCTGCAGAAACAGATCCAGGTTATTCTGCGTGGTAGTTGTTAACTACCTGGAATGGCTGGTGCATGCACATCCACTTCACCCATTGCAAGGTGCGTATTCAAGATGTTGAAGCTGCGAATAATCAAGTAAACAAGCTCAATCTTGTGTTGGACAAGACAAAAAATGATCCCGACAAACTGGCACGTCAGGCAGTGGCGTCTCACAGTTCTTGCCATACACCGACTGACACGCACATGTTTGTGGCACAGTAAAGACCTGGCGCTTTCGTTCACAATACTGCTGCTGTACAGGCTGGAGTAGTGGAAAGTGCTGTCAACGGCCTGAAACAAGATCTGGTTGAGCAGAGTGAATCACTGCAGCAGCTCAAGTCAGATGTGCTGGTGCACGAGAAGAAGAGGCAAGAGCTTGATGAGGAATTGCAGACCCTCAAGAACAGGTTTCACACTCCTTTAACATACAGAACTTGGCATTCAGATAAGCAGAAAAGAAGGAGACGGATAAGGAGCGATTGGATGATGTTCAGTCACTAACCTTGCAATCTTCTTCTCCTGCACCCAACCTTCCCCTCCCCTGGCACACTCTCTGCTGTTCGCTGTAGCATCTCCCCACGTCGACACTGTGCCACCATTGAGTTCCGCTTTCATGGATTTTCTGAACTTGGTCATCTCATCACGAATTTCTTGCCTCTGAAGAATTCAGTATTGAAAAGTGAACACTTGACACGGTTGCGGGCAGATATCAGAAGTTCAATACGGTGGTGGAGCACCGCATGCTAGCGTTGCAGGATCAAAAACACGACATTCAATTGGCTGAGCTGAAGAAAAAACAGTTGGAAGACAAGTTGGCAGAGCAGGATAAAATGATACAAGATTTGGGCAAGGAGCGGAAACTCATGGATGACGAGCTTCAGAAATCCAAAATCGCAGAACAGAACTGGAAACGGCAGGAAGTCGCGAAATCGGGCCGTTTGCAGTCGATTCGTAGCCTGATCGTGCCATCAAGGATGCGAGAGGAAGACCTACAGTTTGAGCTGAAGGACGGTGATGAATATCATGCAAAGCTCCAGCGGGAGATGGATGAAATGCGGAAGGAGGTCGACATACTAATTCACCAATTTCTCATTGCGGAGAGGCTTTCTCAGGATGAAGCGACGAGGGTTAGAATCCTGAATGAAGAACGCAAAGCAAATGAAGAAACACTGAAAGAGATTAAGAGCAAATTCAAGGAAGACAAGGATAAGATAGCAAAGATGACCGCAGATCGAGAATTAGTGTCAAGAGAATGCTCCAGAAATCTGCAAAATGCCAAGGCTGCCATGGATGAATTGCGGATGAGAGAAATTCTCATTGCAGATTTAAAGAGACAGAACAAATTGACAAAATTTAAACTTGTGGAGTTCAACAAAAAGTATGAGGTGGTGAAGAACCAGCGGAATAAAGCCGTTGAGCAAATCCAGGAGACAACGCAGCAACTCGCAGAGCTTAGGGATAAGATCAAAATCCTGGAGAATGAGGTAGAAATTTTAGACAACGACAATGAGTCCAAAGAGCAAAATTACAACAAGCAAAAGAAGGACTTTGAAAAAGCTACAGTAGAACGCGACAACAACTCAAGAGAATTGAATGACCTCAATTTTTCTAAGAAGAAAAAGATGGAAATCATAACACATCGGGTGGCTGAGATCGCGAAGTTGAATCATGTCATCGACAAATCCGAGACAGAGATGGTGAAAATGAAGGATAAGTACGAGAGAACGATGGAGCAGCGAAATTTCACTGGGATTCAACTCATTGACCGCAACGATGAGCTGTGCATTCTCTATGAGAAGGCCAACATTCAGGAGGCAATTTTACATTCGGGACAAGTGGATCTCAGAAAGCGTGAGCAGGAGATTCGCATGTTGCACATCAACCTCGCCGATTTGGCACGGCATAAAGAGGTGAAGCTCAAGCTGAGAGACACTGTGCCTGGATTTGAGGCAGAGGTGAAGAAACTGAACAGAGAGCTCAAGGCTGAGCGTGATGAAGGGGAGAAGTTGTCCAAGGCACTAGTCACACCCAATAATGAGAGCCGATGGCGGTGGGTGCGACAAGAGCCACCAGATCCTGATGAATTAAAAGACAAGATTCGATTGCTGGAAGAGCGCCTAAACGACAAACAGGAACAGTTGCTGGAAAAAGAATTAGTGTTAGAGGAAGTTACCAATCTGTCGAACAAGCTGCGAGATACGGCCAATGATGGGCGAGATGACACGCTGAAGTTGGCGAAGCAGGTGAATGAGTACCAGGCCAAGATTCGCGCTAAAACACGAAAGATGATGGCCACAGTTTCAGAACTCTCGATGTATCAGGCCTCATCCATGAAGCTCGAGCAAGAAAAAGAGGAGCTGACAGAACTAGTCCAGACAGCAACTGAACGTCTTGATGCTGGGGAACCACCAGTTGAGGGCATTGAAGATGAATGGGCGAGGTTGGAATATCGTCGCATGAAGAAAGAGGAAGATGATTGGCAACGGCAACATGCGCAACCTGAGACTATGGCGCAGAGCCAAACCGCAGTACATGTGACTCGAACGACTGCTGAGCCTAGGCCAAATGCGTACATTCCTGACGAGATTGGCATTCCCAAGCCATATGGTGCTGCAGCTCCCTTTAAGCCATCAGAGCCAGGTTCATCGATGCGTCATATACGAAAGCCAGAGATTCAGGAGATACAGATCTGAGAACTTTCTTTTTGTGATGCATATTGCATTTCCGTTGCAGCAGCTCACATTGCTCCATTGTTACCATACTAGTAGTTCACAATCCAGCTTGGTTTGATCATCAAGTTGTGTCTTTGTTTTGTCGCTAGGCCGGTCCATAGACCGTATTGACACACCCAGCGGCCGCACCACCTTAGTTTGGTTAAGGTAGGTGCGATTAAAAGATGGCGCCACCCCCCGTTGTGTCTTTGTGAGGCAAGTGGCCATGCGGTATTTCGCCAAAGAACAACAAAGCCCGCAGGCCTGGGGTGTTGCTGGAAGTTCTCCCAGGTCGGGGCAGGCGGGGTGGGATGTGCTGGCATGCACCGGCAGCAGCAAACCTCACTTTCTAAAATTACGTGCTTTGCCAAGCAACGATATCAGCGAAGCAAACTAAGGTAGCTCTGGGGCAAGGGAGCGGCCAACACAAATGAGCGAAGCAGCATGCAGGCTCACTTTAAATAAAAAAAGATTTTCGTGTGACTGGCCAAGGGGCTATGATCGCGCCCTCGCAGGCAACTTCCGATGCCAGGGTCGTTGCGAGCGTGGTCAATGTGGCCTACACGAAGTGGATCATTGATCAGTGACAGCAGCGTGGGCGAGTTACATTTTGTTATCTCGCGCACATTGCTCAGGGGTTTTTGTGACCCAGGAAAACATTTGCCTTCATTAAAGCGGGGGGAAAACCAAAAGGTGCGCGGGTGCGCCTCACAGGCGGCGGCCCACTCACGGTGGCCGCCCCAGCCCCCACCATAGGGTTTTTTTTTATCCACACTTTTATGATAGTATAGATCTCACCCTGATCCCAACCGTGTGTCGCATGCCACCATTCGTTGAGGCCTGGCATGCTCCTTTTGCTGTTTGCAGTTCGATAGGATGAGTGATAGGATTTCCTTCAGAACGCCTAATCTGGAGAAATCACACCTAAGGTTAGGGTGTGATTACTGAAAGGATTGGCTGCGGGCTCATGGCTGGTAGGGCTACGCCGCGGCTGCTTACCCTTGGCACAATCGGAGGAGGACAACATGTTTATTATGATCTCACTATTGATATGAAGACCAAAATGCATGGGGCAAATGGGTACCCCCCCCCCCTTCGAGATATGCGACGGTGAGGCCTAGTTATGAGCAAGCCAAACTGGACTAGGGCCTCACCACGATTGGAGAGCTACATGGCTGAGTCAGGGGGATGTGTGCGGAGCAATTGGGGGCCAATATGGGGCATGGGAATGAAGATTTGGGAAAAACACCTATTTGCACATCAACAACTATGTCGCAGAAAATACGGTGCTGCACTCAGGAAACAACAGCAGAAGTAGCGACTGCAGCAAGACAGATGGGGGCAATGCAAGCTGGCTGGTCTCAACTAACTATAATTCAACCTACCAGGTCAATCAGAAGCATCAGTGCAGGCTTATGCAGGTTTCACAGCCAAATTCAGGGCTGAAAACAGCACTTTCCAGTACCACAGATGACGCAGATTTGGAGCATCAAAGACGGTGGCGAGGCCTGGAAAGCTGCAGAAGACCATGGAAATCAGTATCAAACCAAAGTACAATTACGGACTGTGAGCGTGAATAACCCGAGCTAGCCCACACCAGGCTATAAGCATCGTAAGAGCACCGCGTACTGTGCTTATCACAGTCACGTCGTTAGCGAACGCGGCCTCCTAGATGTGAGCTGGTTCCAACCCAGCAAGGCCGATAGGACCATTAAGGCCAAAGGTCACTGTGTACGGTCATACTATCAAATCTGAACCATTACCTAAAAAGGAGATAGTCAGATTACGATAGATGGATGGACAAGATGGACGTCACCGATAGTACGCTGTATAAGTTTCGAGGTGAGCGACCAAACCACTGTAAGAAAATTGCACATGGAGCTTGATAAGCACGCCAACTTGCACACCGAACCCAGCGGGGGCCAGCCACGCACACTCCTCCGGCGCGCCCATTCCAGATGAGGCAGCCAGCCCTGCGCAAACCCAGATGCCCAGCCCTGGCCGCAATGCTACCCATCGAAAACTCGATGGTAGCGAAGACGTGGATCAATGCGATTCACGTTTTCCTGGGTGCCAGCCGAGGATCGAGCAGCAGCGCCTCCCATTCGAACAATCGCCATCGGACGTCGTCGAGGGAGGGTCGAAAGCGAAGCTGCAGTTCGAGCGGCGGCAGGTACCAACAGGAAATCTGACAGGTGAACCTCCCAAGGCCGGTGAAGGGCTCAGCCATGAGGCAGCAACAGTGTTGAATGGAGAATGCCAGGGGAGATGCGGACAGTTTATGCACTCTCAAACCACTTAGACTCTACATTCCTATCACCTTCAACCAACACAGTGCACTACACATGTATCAATCAGGTATAGCTAGATATCATTGTATGAATCACACTATACACTGGATACCGATGAATCAGCCCATACAGTGGGGGGTGGTTAAATGAACCCGGGGGTTAGATGAACACCAAAAAGCAGCGATTTTTTCCCCTTAGCCACATTAGTCCAAACACCCTCGGTACCGGCTGGATGCTTGCCTAGGACCATCTCGGCGAAATCTAGGTGGTTTTTGGTCACACAGGAAAAAAAAGTCTCGCAAATTTTTTTCACCAAAGCATGTGGAAAACTGGCCAACCAGCTGAAAAAAAAAAAAAAGGCGCCGACCTGTGCGCATACCGTTGTCTCTGGTGCCGTCTATCGTCAACACGCTATTGGATGATATCGACATGGCGGCGGTGGACATGAACAACAAGGATATCACGGTGGATATGTTGCGGCAGTATCATCCAAAGATGGAGATGCCGGCGTCGAAGTCACACCCGGACCTGTCCGGTTCATAATGGTAGGGTGCCTGAAAAGTTGTTCCCTGCGGGGCAACCTACATGCACATGCGCGTGGACCACGCGAGTGCATGAGCTTTTAAACTCTTTCCACGACGGTTTGACGCAAAAGGCTTTGGAGAAGTCACCAGGCGGCCGTGGCGGTAGTACCTGTACCAGAGACGGGGCTCCAGGAGGAAAACGCGGAGGCGACACGGAGCTGACGTTGCCTCCGGAGGTGGAACCTGACAAAGACGGGTGGGTGAAGGCGCCGTGTCTTATTTCAGGGTGGGACGGGCATGTGATGACTCCGGCCCAGCTCAGGGAGAAATATCGCGCGGAGGTCAAGAAGCTGGGTGACGACGCGGACAAGCGATGCATTTTGCATCAGTCGGCGCGAGGGTGCCCGGTGAACGCCCCAGACTATGAAAAAAAGGGAGAAATCTCCACGGAGTTCGAAAAAATCGTCCAACCATTATCATTGGACAACATGGAGCGCCGCACTTCGCCGCTCCACCTCACGCGCTCAAAGTTTGAACTGACAGAAAACATGCTTGCAGAAAGCAGACACGAAAAAAATGACTCAAACGGAGCGTCCCAAGGACGGCCCAGTCCGCAGGAACTGCTGAGAGAGGACATTTTGAGTATTTCCAGCTCACCTGAATTCTCAAGGAAAGCTTTCCGTCAAAGACCTGCGGGACAAGCAGATCAATCGCCGTCTGCAAGCTCTCATCAAGCAGATGTTTCTCAAACAAACAGTCCTTAATTCACAGAGCGACCCGTACTTCAAACAGAACTCATAGTGACGCGCGAGCCAGCAGCAAGGCTGAACTGAGAAATATGAATAACAACAGGGGTGGGCAGGGCGGGAAAACAAAACTTCCAGCGGCATACTGGGAGCCAGCTGGAGACTGAGAGACATGTACCTGAGATAAACAGCGGGCGCCTCAACACAGCAAAGGAAGCTATCCTCTCGACAGACGATACACCGGCCTTCGATCCAAGTCTGCGGCGCCTAATAACCTGCTGCAGCATCGATCGATCCGCAAAAAAGGCGTCAAGCACACCTGCTCCCGCACGCTGAAGAAACGTTCCGGTCTCAGCACGTGCCCAGTCACTCGATTCATCGCGCTGTACGCTGCTTACCTCAAATGGAAACACCACCACCATTTGAAAGACCAGTCCCCTTTCATGCTTCAGGATCGCAGCCTTTTTACGAGGGAAAAGCTGGCTGGCATTCTTCAAGCTGCAGCCAAGACCTGCGGCATACCGGCAGATCGCGTGTCCACGCATTCGCTGCGTCGGGGGGGGTGCTCGGCGTACTCCAGCGCTGATTTGCTAAAAAACAGCACAATTTGGCTCTCGGGAGCCGATCGGATCGGATTTATCCGCAACGCGGCACGATCTCGGCAAACGGAGAAAAGCCCACCTAGCAAATGTATTGAACTTCATGCTTGCGAGTTTATAGCGCTTGGGTCCATCGGAGCGTCGAGTCGTGCTTGTTGGACTGTCGTGATTTGCTAAAAAACAGCACAATTTGGCTCTCGGGAGCCGATCGGATCGGATTTATCCGCAACGCGACAAGATCTCGGCAAACGAAGAAAAGCCCACCTAGCAAATGTATTGAACTTCATGCGTGCGAGTTTATAGCGCTTGGGTCCATCGGAGCGTCGAGTCGTGCTTGTTGGACTGTCGTGATTTGCTAAAAAACAGCACAATTTGGCTCTCGGGAGCCGATCGGATTTAAAATCCGATCGTTGCACAGGCACAGCTCGACGCCCCGATGGACTCAGACGCTACAAACTCGCAAGCATGAAGTTCAATACATTTGCTAGGTGCATTTTTCTCCGTTTGCCGAGATCTTGTCGCGTTGCGGAGAAATCCGATGCGATCGGCTCCCGAGAGCCAAATTGTGCTGTTTTTCAGTGAAATCCGATCGTTGCACAGGCACAGCTCGACGCCCCGATGGACTCAGACGCTACAAACTCGCAAGCATGAAGTTCAATACATTTGCTAGGTGTGTTTTTCGCCGTTTGCCGAGATCTTGTCGCGTTGCGGAGAAATCCGATCCGATCGGCTCCCGAGAGCCAAATTGTGATGTTTTTCAGTGAAATCCGATCGTTGCACAGGCACAGCTCGACGCCCCGATGGACTCAGACGCTACAAACTCGCAAGCATGAAGTTCAATACATTTGCTAGGTGCATTTTTCTCCGTTTTCGTGGCGGTCACGGCGGACGCATCGGGCGCGCCTTGCGGGCGTGCCCTAGGGCTCCTTCTCGCGCTCCTTGGCCTTGCGCCGCCTCGTGCCGTTGTGGTCTAGCTGGGTCCCGCGGGTGCGCCGGCTGCGAGTTCAGCAGATTGGCGGTTTATTCGCGCCGCTTGGTTCTAGGTGCCTCACCGAAAAACGGGAGAGTCACCAGACTTCTCCGTGAACCAAAAGCGGCGTGGATTGCGCTTCCACCACCGCGCTACTTACGCAAATGCTAAAGCTAGCGGTGGAACAAAATTCTACGTGCGCTGTTTTAAATATGCACACAGCGCCATCACTTCGTGCCCAAATGTGGCAACGAAGTCTTTGAGAAGAATCTTTGGATCTTTGGACCGCGTAGACGCGTGCCGCAGAAAACAAAATCAACATGGAGCGAAGCATACGTCGAGGAGGATGGAGGTGCTAGCAAGCTTCAGAGTGCAGTGAGGCACTGAAGCAGCCGTGAGAAGGCACCGAGGTCTGAAAAAAGACCAGCACCAACAGCCTCCCGACACAGCAGCGAGATGGAAGAGCGTGAGCTCCGCTGTGGAGCCGAATGAGGAACTTTTCTTGGGGGGATGCGAGTCGTCTTGCGAAGTCGAACAGGAGCACGCCGAACAGCAACAGGTCGTCCAGGATCCATGCACAGAAACCATGCGTGGTAGGACATGACATGCATGTACGCAATACGTGATGATGCATGTACCGCGGCCGCAGCACCAGCAGAGGGCGAACCAGTTGTACCCGATCCGATCGGCTCCCGAGAGCCAAATTGTGCTGTTTTTCAGTGAAATCCGATCGTTGCACAGGCACAGCTCGACGCTCCGATGGACTCAGACGCTACAAACTCGCAAGCATGAAGTTCAATACATTTGCTAGGTGTGTTTTTCGCCGTTTGCCGAGATCTTGTCGCGTTGCGGAGAAATCCGATCCGATCGATCGCTTCTCGGGACCCGATCTGCAGAAAATCATGAAAAATCTATGGTTTTTATCGAATTTCTCAACGACGCGACACGATCGAGCCAAACAAAAAAATTACTCCGTAGCAAATGCATCGAAGAGCCGGCTGCAAATGTTATAGCTCCTGAGCATGCCTGAGCGACGAATGGTGAGGGTGCAAGATTTCAAGCGAGAACGCAGAAACAGCCCTACTACTTTTTTTTTTTTTTACATAACATAACATAATATTATATAACGTTACGTTACGTTACGTTATGTTATATATACTGTTCTGCTCTGTTCAACTTTGTTCTGTTCTGTTCTTTTGCATCTAGCAACTCTGCGTGTTGGATTTCTCAACGACGCGACACAATCGAGCCAAACGGAGAAAAACCAACCTAGCAAATGTATCGAAGGGTCGGCTGCCAATTTTGTAGCTCCTGAGCATGCCTGAGCGACGAATGGTGAGGGTGCCAATTTTTCTTCCAGACGCCTAATCAGCCCTACTACCTTTTTTTTTCTTTTTTTTCTTTTTTTAATATATATTAATATTAATATTAATACTAATATTAATATTAATATAAATATTAATATGTATAATAACATTGCTATTCAAATATCAATATTGATTTTTTTCTTTAGTTTTCACATCTATAATGCATCTAGCAACCCTGCGTGTTGGATTATGCTGGTAATGCCAACACGCAGCATTCTCCCTGGCATTCCATGCTTTCTCGGGTCATGTGCCATTTACATCCACTTCAATGCCTCCATGGCATCACATTCGATAGCAGCCATAATGCGGGGGGGGGGGGGGGGGCCCCCCCCCCCCCCCCCCCCCCCGGCTCAATTTACATTTCTATTGCTTCGATATTGGCTCCCGAGAGCCAAATTGTGCTATTTTCCAGCAAAATCCGATCGTTGTGACAGCAGAACTCGACGCCCCGATGGACCCGGACGTTATAAACGCGCAAGCATGCAGTTCAATACATTGCGCGAAACCATTTTTCTCCGTTTGCCGAGATCGTATCGCGTTGCGGAAAAATCCAGCCAGATCGGCTCCCGAGAGCCAAATTGTGCTGTTTTTCAGTGAAATCCGATCGTTGTGACAGCAGAACTCGACGCTCCGATGGACTCAGACGCCATAAACTCGCATGCATAAACTTCAATACATTTGCTAGGTGCATTTTTCTCCGTTTGCCGAGATCTTGTGGCGTTGCGGAGAAATCCAGCCAGATCAGCTCCCGAGAGCCAAATTGTGCTGTTTTTCAGCAAAATCCGATCGTTGTGACAGCAAAACTCGACGCTCCGATGGACTCAGACGCCATAAACTCGCATGCATAAACTTCAATACATTTGCTAGGTGCATTTTTCTCCGTTTGCCGAGATCTTGTCGCGTTGCGGAGAAATCCACAGCACTACAAGGGGTCACATTTGAGAAAAAAAAAATTAAAAAAAGCCGATGGAAATGGCAAGTTGCGTACGGCAAATGGGGCCATTTTAGGGAAGTTGACGTCGCGGCATATCAATCCCTGAACCTCAATATGCTCCTATGCAGAGCCTCAATGTTGTAGAGTGAAGTTAGGATGGTGATGTCAGAAAGTGCCTGCACGTTTGCTCATTGCAAAAGCTATCGGCTCATTGCAAGTGTTAGCCACTTGGTGGGTTCGATAGGCAAGATGGATGCCTAACTAGAACCGCAATGCGCCA
>Ga0099797_101533_pt1 | contig 11939 bp, 13 predicted proteins | sample Uncmet_Sort48C_1_FD_89871 | JGI IMG/M metagenome (GOLD analysis project Ga0099797, IMG submission 89871) | Marine eukaryotic communities from CALCOFI LINE 67, Pacific Ocean - C012_Sort48C_1 | ecosystem: Environmental > Aquatic > Marine > Oceanic | place: Pacific Ocean: Monterey Bay | collected... | reverse complement strand
GCTGGTTGTGCTTGCTTGGTGGGTGTGGTTTGCCGGGTGGTTTTTGATGGCTGCACGGGGTGGTCGTGGCTATTGGTCCGGGGTCGGTGTTGGGTGGTGGGTGTTCATCGGGTTTCTGTTGGTCGGTGGTGCTTGGCTGGTGTTGGTTGATGGGTGTCGGGTGGATACGTGGGTGTTTGGTGGCTAGTTGGTGTGGGTGTTGCTGGTGGGAGTTGGGTCGGTGGGTGTTGGTTGGTGGGTGTTGGTGGCAAGCGGTGCACTGTATGGTAAAACGCATTAGCGAAAGATGCCGAGACCCGGGATCGAACCGGTGACTTTCAGATCTTCAGTCTGACGCTCTCCCATGTGTTGGAGACTCGCAGTTGCACGCGATATGCCGTGACTCCACCTCCGTCGTGTGACCCTCAACAAAACGGAAACCGCCATGTACCTTTTTACGTGTATCTCTCTCTATATCTATGCATATATATATATATATATATATATATAGAGAGAGAGGTATGTATTCGAGCACGATGTGTATAGATCACTATAGAAAATTTCAGGAATCCGAGATACAAATTCCTATGTAATTTTCTTCAACAGGGTTCCATAATAATGCATATTTCCAAGCGTTTCCTAGAAGAGTGGACCTGCTCACTTGGTGCCTTGCGTGCAAACAGCATCGAGCACTGCACCTTGCTTGTCAATGCAGCCCTCGATCAAAACCCTTCCAGGGCCAAGTATCTTCTCGAAGAGGACTACACGTCGGTTTTGATATATAGTTTGCGGCACGTCTCCCACTTGAGTTTGCTTAGCGTTTCCATATTCCCCCGTATAGGTTCCACAATGTTTGTTGGTGTGTTTCCAGCGACACTTGGTCATTGCTTTTATTCAGAACTTAACAGGATTGCTCAAGCAACCCACCACCACATTCACACGGTAACTTTAAGGTAAGGTCAGGCTTGCTCCTCGGCAGCGCCCTCACAGCGGCCGGCGATTACGTTTCCTTTAAACGGAGTTGGTTGCTTAAGGTCGGCATGGACCCGCCCCCCTCCCTTTGCGCAACCAGACTCAACATTCACACAGTGTGAATTTACACGGGCTTGGTTGCTGAAGGTCACACCTGACTCCCCCTTTTGCCTCCGTCACGATGGCCCACTTAAGAAACAGATACTGCCACACAATACACACATAAAAAAACAGAGCCACTTATTGATACACATACTGATATACATACACTGGCTGCATTCATAGCAAAAAACATCGCATACTGATACGCAAACACACAAAAACACACAGCGCCGCTCCCAGAGCCACATACACACATACACACCCAAATACGCTTATGTTTTTAATGTCATTCGCCAGGCTCATTTCATACAGTATGGATGGACCTGTATGGTCTTCAAATTGTTGTGGGCCGTCCAGCAAGGTATGCTATAAAAAAAATTGTGTTTAAGTGGTTGCAGCCTCTCCGGAAGGGTATGCCATGAACACGGTATACAAATTATGTTTACGTGCTTGGTTTAGATTGCATTCAGCGTACCTTGTTCCAAAACTATTTAAAGAAAATAATCTCAATATTGGCAATTTGGTGCCTGACGGGGAACATTAACGTTCCGCTCCGCCCCGGGTTTCTGGTTGGGCTCCGCCTCTCTCGGTCCGGTGGCCCCATTGGGCCCCTCGGTGTGTTTTGGGTTCCGCCGCCATCGGATCGGTTTGCCCCTTTTCGGCCCCTCGACGGCATGTGGGACTAAATCATTCTCCACTTTTTCTTGTTGCGAGCCTGGTGGGTTCTGGCTCTGAGGGTGGAGTTGCATAATAATGCAACGATAATGCCGATAATGCCTTTTCAGCCCGATAATGCCGAGGTCACTGTGAGCGATACAGCCGTAGCCAGTGTCGTGGGACGCCCCCCAGAAAAGGGAAACATTATTCAGCAATGCTTTGTTAGTGTGTGTGTTGTTTGCCGGGTTTAACATTTGTTGTACATGTACCGCCTACATGTTTTTACCATTTGCAACACTTCCGAGGCCTCCAACCAAAACACATCAAAAACAAAGTCGTTATTTGGGGTTTGTTATTTAGGTGTAGATGTACATGTGTATATATATATATATATATATATAAATGTAGATCATATATATATATATATACAGAGCATTAATTTGCAATTCGACTGCTCTCAATGAATTAGAGATGCTCCATGTGGGGGTCCGGGGGGCTTGAAAATTTGGAGTTGGAATTTGCCGCCTTCGCCGACTTTCCCTCTGCCCTACGGATGCAATCTGGGGGTATGGGGAGGCGAAGACCCCCCAAACGCAGCGAATTAGAAATGAGACAAATTAGAAATGAACCGACTCAGAAATGAGTCCTCTGTATACTATATACATATATATATATACATATAATATATGGGCTGCAGGTTTAATGTCCAGGTGGTGGGTTCTGAAAGTTCGTGTAATTCTCCACCCGTGCGGCCCCCTTAGCCATGGTTTCTGATGTGGTAGTAGAACTACAGAGACTTTTGGAAACCAAAACAATGACATGAATAATAATCAAATTACTAATACCCGTAGCTGGTCAAGGCCTCTATTTTGGATTATTCGAAAATATGCTTGATCAGGTATCACTTTTCCATCCACCATTATGGAGGCCTCCAGGATGGAAAACTAATACCTGACCACGACCACTTTTTAATTAATCCAAAATGGATGCCTTGACCAGATATAGGAAGTAATAATTTGGTTATGGATTCAAATTGTAGCACTGTGGGGGCTTATTGATTCCATTTCGTGCCCGCATTATTAGCAGAGAATGTTCACATCTGGTTCATATGATATCCAGTGCAGTTGGTAAGTCTCATCTCCCCCCATTCACACAATATTGAACTTTATGGTGGAGCCAATTTTGTGTGAAGTGTGGGGCCATTGCGGTAAATAAGCTTCAAGAAGCCGTGTGGAATACCCACAGCTAGCCTGAAGTATAATCTGAAAGCATATGCAGCTGATAAGGCCCTAGCCTCAGCCTAGCGATGAAGTGGTCGTCAAAATATTAAATCCCAACTTTATCCATGTTGGAAAATATATACCCCAGAAAGGGGGAGGCAAGATGATTGAAGTTCCTCATCCGCTGCCTCCGCCCATAGCTCTGAATCTGAGTGTTGCGAATCCGGACCGAGCAGGCCTGACTAGAATGGGATCTGATGTAATCAATACGTGTTCATCAAAAAGGACACCATAAGCATAATTGCCATTGTATGCTCTTAGGGGAATAGTTTGGCTGTGAAACAAGACCAGCACCCCTTTGAAAGCGTTTGAAAATGTGAACAAAACATCTGTTTCATATGAGGTTCGCATTTATTGAAACTCTTTGAATTATCAGGTTTGAATGTCCCCTGGCTGTCGCAAAGCATACTAAGAATAAGACAACTAATGCCCACATCCAGTTTCTGACACCTCACAACGAATTCCAAAACAAAACAAATCCATATCCAGTCAGGCCTCTGTTTTTGATGATCACAAAAGACGACTCAAATATTTATGGGTATTACTTCCCCATCCACCCGCTTCAGTGGCGGGGGGGGAGGGGGGGGGGGGGGGGGGGGGGGGGGGGGGGGCGCCGATGGTGACCCCCCCACTATAGTGTGGTGACGGCCGCAGGACGGACAACCAATACCCATACCCAACGAAGACCACTTCTGTAATTATTCGAATTAGAGGCCTCGACTGGGTATAGGCATGCCATCGGCAGGATCTCCTTCGAAGCGTGATGCTTCGAAGCAGATCTTGGCCCGATTAATTTGGCTACACTTGGGGGCTTCGGGGGCGGGGGGGGGACTTAACAAAAGAACAAATTTGTGAAATGTTTTGCCTAAAGGCACATTTCGCCGATTGCATTGCGCCCCGAAAGCCACAATTGGCGGCCCTGAGGCGGCCAGTTTTCGAATATATAATTGACCCCAGATTTGACCAAGTGTAGTTTAATTAATCGGGACAGCAGTACCATCGGCAGGATCTTCTTCGAAGCGTGATGATTCTGATTCAGCGCCAGAACCAGTGGGAGACTCACGGGCTCGAGCTCTCCGATCGCCTGCGCAGCAACGGCATCTCGGTGCGCATGCCACTTCCACCGGATTCTTGCAGCCGAAATGATGGCTATGGACAGGAGCTCTCTTGTTTTTATTGTTGAAAGGCTTGTAGGATGGAGAGGGACCATCCTCAGATAGTAATAACAACATACGGTTGCCGGTATAATTGAAGCCGCCCCCTATATATATATATATATATATATATATATATATATATATATATACAGACATTCTTGCCCATACGTTGTGCAATGCAATGCAATATATATATATATATATATATATATCTATACATATACATATACATATATATATATATATATATATATATGAAACACACAAAAATATGTAACCATATATTAGTTAAGTCCGGCGTGAGATTTGGTACCGGTTTTGACATGAGAGTATATCAGAAACTTCTTGGAGTAACAGTTGTTGCTCTTAAAAGTTGTCCACCATTCAAACTTGTCCTGGGGCAACTCGTTTGTGCTAAGTAAAATGCCGGTGGATTCGCCCGGTCACCAAATCTTCGCAAATCCAGAAATCCAGTCGACACGAAAAGGATTCGCAAACCCATTTGGAGCCGGTTACACCGAGTACCAGCCCGAGATCATTTTTCTGGACCCTTTTGGTGAGCGAAGGTTGCGTTATAAGCCTCTTGTAAACTGCAACATAACCCAGGTGTGGCCTAATTAATACCGTCAACACTATTGCTCAAATGATTCTCCATGATTGTCGAACATATGAAATGCGGAACTCCTGTAAGATTTACGTAAAGATGTCTTAACAAATCCCAAAGGATCGCACAAATCATCGAACGCCACAATGTTCATAGTTGTCTTCTACATTCGCTTCAGCATTTCACAAAATCCTTGAAAGGGTCGTCCGCCATGCCGTTCTGCGGTTACAGTTTTTTTTTGTAAGGGCAAGTGTATGGAACCCTCGTCAGATTCATATAAACTGAAGTATGCGTCATATACATATATATACATATATGCGAGCTAATGTGCGTACAAATACATGCAAAATATATGCGACCTCTACACATTCACATTTGTGTTGCATTTTAACATGCATGCCCCTAAATCGGTAAATATCAAGGGTACCATACCAAATCGACACCACATGAGATGGGGAGTTTATATTGAATTTTTCAAGGTTGTAGTATTAGTGGTTTTGATATAGGTGCATATAGGTTTTGAATGTGATTTTGTACATATATAACATTTTTACGGACGGGTTCCTTCGACAGCGTTGGGCGTGGGGGTTGGGCACGGGTGTTGGGTGCATGGGTTGGGTGCCAGGTTCAGGGGTTTGGCGAAGGCTTGGACGCTTGGAGCATTTCGCAATGGTTTCTAGGCCCTTCAAATACATCATGTTCGAGCGTTTCTGGAATGTTACGCAGTGGTCTCCAGAGACCTCGTACGATAATTTCTACTGTGTTTACAAGTCTGGAAACATGTTTTAATGGCGGCCCTCTCATGCTAGTTCTGTTTGAATTTACTTCGTTGTGGATCGCTTGGGGGAATGCTTCGCTGTGGTCTCTAGGGCCACCAGATGAAAGTTTTTATCGCGATTTATACCACTTGGGAATGGCGTCATAATGTTCAGCAATGGTTTCTGGGCCCTTCAAATACTAGTTTCTATTGCAACCTACGATCTCGAGACAATTTTCACAATGGTCCGCATTGGTCTCTGGGACCCTTAGATGGTATTATCTGTTGAGATTTACATATATGACTTTGGATCGTTTTGGGGATGTTCCAGATGTTCTCTATCTAGGCGATCCAACTGAGAGTTTCTAATGAAATTTGCACGTTTGGGAATGTTATGGATGGAAGTTGAGCGGCTTGGTTTGCTTCGGGTCCATATTGCACGCTTTCCTTGTAAGTTGCAATGGGGAAGACGAAACGTCTGTGTCAGAAGACCGGGACCCACAGCCCGGCACAAGCCCCCGGCGCCAGGTAGTCTCTCCCCCCCCCCCCCCCGCCACAGACTTTTGGCAAAGCACCACATATCTAGTAGATAGCAAGTTGCAAAATCTTGTACAAAATCACAAACCTGGTCAGCACCCTGAGCACTCACGAAATCTCGGAGTGGAACCCCATCCCCAAAATCACATTCGAGTCAGCACCCTAAGCGCTCTTGGATAGTGCCCCCACCACAAACTCGCAACATATATATATATATGTATATAGATTATGCATGCATGCATCATATATATATATATATATATATATATATATATATAAATATAAATATAAATATAAATACACACAGTTGATTGTACCCAATATACACATGTCTTGCCCTCCGCCATGACTCCTAAACCCCTCTGCTAAGCAAATCACATCCAGGGCCAGCAGGGCCAGCGCAACAACAACATGGGCAAAGGCAGTTTCGGCAATGGCAACTATCGCGACCAGGGTGCTGGCAAAGATGGTAGGTACCACCAACAACAGCACCAGAACCAGTACCTAGGCCGGAATCAAAATAGTTCACTTGTCAATGCAGCTCCGTGGTCCTCCATTTCGTTCCTTTTGGTACATGTTGTTGAACCCATACATACGGTTGAGGGACGTGATTAAGCAATACATGGTCAGATTCTCGGTTGGGGTGAGTTTTTCGAAAATGTGGTCTCCCCCAAGGGCTGGCAAAAGCACCGGCTTGTTTGGTAGGGCCCGGGGCAGGAAAATAGGGGTTAGGGACGCGGGGCCGGAGAATAAGGTTTAGGTTTTGCTTAATTATGTCCGTTGCCATTATATACCAGTACACATATACAGTATGTGTTGGGGTGGGAACCACGCCGGGAGTGATTTGGGTGCTGACCATATGATTTAGGGAGTGTGGGCCAGTCCAGGACTGTGTAGGGTGCTGAGCACGTTCGTGATTTTTTGTGGGTGGGGGACCACTCCGGGAGTGCTCAGGGTGCTTACCGAATGTGTGGTTTGGGATTCAATGACGTTATTTTTTTTGTTCGGAAGACCTTTTGCATTGTGCAAGATAACACAAGTAGGCAATCGTATACACATCTGTACCATTAATATGTTTCAATAGTTGTGTCTGTCTTTCTTTCTTTTTCTGTCTCTCTCTATCTGTACATATATACATACATGTTTCTCTTTGTGTCTCTCTGTCTGTCTTTCTGTCTTTCTGTCTGTCTTTCTGTCTCTCTCTCTCTCTCTCTTATATGTTCCTCTTTCTGGCTCTCTCTCTCTATATATATATATATATCCAATAGCCTTCGGCCTCCCCGCCACCGTACCCCTCACTCTCGATCGGTGATCGGAGATCGTGCTAAGTGACGAGGCGGTGACTTGCGAGTGGCTTGCCATACAAACACAGGAACAAACAAATATACAAAAACACCAACCCACAAATTTGTAGATAGTTTTAAGGTTTTTGGGGTGGCTTCGGAAGTGATTGGAACGGCTTGCAAGAATACATGATGCTGCTGGGTCCCCTTGTGCATCGTTTGCGCTCCTTGGGTTTTGTGGCGCACCTACTGGGGGTCATCTGGGTGCCTTTGGAGCTTCATTGGGCTCCCTCGGCCTCTCTTCGACTGCCTCTGGGGCTCCATTTGGTGAGAAAAAAAATCGCTGGCCGCCCTCCGGGGCCCCATGTGGACCTCAAAATCTTTACTTTCTGCACTATACATTGAACAAACATGAAAAACAAAATCAACAACCAATATGTCAAACAATTCAGATTTTGATTCTGGTTCCATGTTGGGTGCTGTTGGGAAGCTTGCGGATGATAAAATGGTGGAAAGTGTGCAACTATATGCAATTTCATGCTTTTGGTTGGTTGTAGATAGTGATGTTTGCTCAGTTGTTTTTGTTGTAACCCGGGGCTCCCCCAAAAGAGCCAAAAGGAACAGCCATACTGCAGAATGGCATCCAAAGGTTCAGAAATGGTTTCCAAGAAAGTGTTCGAAAAAGAAAAACGAACAAGAATGTGCTAATTCGGTCATGCGGGCCTTACGAGTAACGCTACTGTGGTCCCTTTAGAGAACATCCCAAAATGGCAAACCGGTAACCCCTGAACTCCCTAGAGACACTTCATTGGTGCCCAAAGGGCACGGCGGCGGATATTTAGAAATTGTCATCTGTTTTGCAGCGAACCGCGGCGTTTGGGAGAGCCACAAGTTATATTTAGAGATTAAAATAGTGTGTGCCATCTCGATATTCCTCTCTCTCTCTCTATATATATATACATATATAAGTAGAGTCCGTTCAACGTGACATTTGTTTGTGGTGCAGTATGTGAAATATATCATGGTGGTGTTCGATTATTGTTGTCGGTGTGTCAACAATTTATTGTTGTGTCATTGTGGCTTCAATTTCTTCATATATCCATCAAACATGTTGTTGTTATAGTCGCCTCAGTCTTCCCCCTTCTTGTTCGGGGTCGGCGGTTGTCTGTGCCCGCCTTGGTTTCACCTTGGCTCTTGGTTGCTTCGTGTTCTGTCTCAGGTCTGTGTCGGGAGTGGCTTCTTCTAAATTAATTGGTGTGCCTTTTTTCCCCTTGATTGGGTCGCTCGTTGCATGGCCATTTTTCTACGAGCGTGCACCGCATGACGTTCGGCGTTCTGCTGCCACCATTATGGGTGGTCACATTGGTGAGTGGAGGCGCGCTTTTGGCCCACACATAAAATCACAGGAAGATATGCATTCTTTTCTCCGAATTTTGTTGACACCAGTTGCCTTCGGCCTTCCCGCCACTGTGCCGTTCACTGTGGACCTGTGGCTGACGTGTAGGTGGCTTTGGGAGTCTTTTGGGTAGCTTGGGGAATGAGTTGATGTAAAAATAAACCTCAAAGAGGTATCCAGAGACCCCCACGGAACGCAAAAAAGTGCTTTCGGAGCTTCTTGGGCTCCCTTGGCATCCCTGTGGGTGACTCTGAGGTTCCATTTCGGTGACCCTGGAGCTCCATTTGAGTGCCTCGGAGCCAGAATTTCAGGGACACTTTTAAGACATTTTTGTTTTTGGAGAAAAAGTCGGTTCGCTGGCCGCCCTTTTTGTAGAAAAGAGACACCATTATGCAGCGATATCGTGGTTTTCACTTTTAGAAAAGGTCCGCTCCAGACAGCTTGGCTGCGGCAGCTAAGAGGAGGTGTCGAGCCGCCGAGCTCAGTGAGGGCAAAGTGACAGCGGTAGGCAAGCGAAGACTAGGTGTGACCCCTTGCGGGACCTCATCAATCTGATGAGCATTATCGTACGGAGGACCGAGGCCGGTGAATGCCTAGCGGTACTTTTCATCAAACTCTTCGTTTCTCATCGTTGTTCTCACTTTGCGAAAAAGGTCATGCAAGAATCACCGGCACGGCCCGAGAGGGCCCGGCCCGTGGGGCCCATGGCCCTTAATTAAGAATGTGCGGACTGCAGGGCAGAAGAGACACTCCACTGATGCCTGGCGGCACAGTGGCGGATAACTGATACTCCACCATGGAAAACAACAGAACGTAAGAAAATTCAAGAAAGTACACACAACATAGAACTGCTCCTGTGTGGTCTGAACAGGGGCAGTTCGTTTTGTTCATCTTGTTTTGATTTTGCATTTTCATCTGTTCTGACTCTGCACAGGTGTTATCATACGGCGAATGCCAGTGGTCATAAAAACAAAAATACTCCACCATGGAAAACAACAGAAGGTAAGAAAATGCAAGAAAGCACACACGACATAGAATATATAGTCGAATTTGAGATTCCATAGTAGAATCTCAGATTCGTCTTATTGGATCTCACACTCCACTTCCAAAGGCCCCCCATCTTTGGCGACGCATTTTCCGCCACTAGACATATCAGATTCTATCTATACACATATTCCTAGCTGTTTTTCGGGGCAAGTTTTAAGTTTTTTATGGGTTTGTGTTTTGTTTCATGTTTTCCGGTCCCCGAGCCCTCAAAAGAGGTCGGGGACGTGTTTAAATGCATCGGGGATGGCTTTTGCATCGAATTTGCATATGGAAATGGGTAAAATCATAAGGTAATCGATCAGATCCGAACATTTGGGGATTTTACAATTTTGGGAGTTCTTTTGCCAGACCTTCGGGGAAAATACATATTCGAAAAAGTGACCCGACACAAACATCGAAAAGCTTAAAAACTTTGAAGTTTTTTAAGCAACCAAATTACAGCTAGGTATTATAGCTGTCAGATATCCAGTCGAAATACTGAAACAAATGACATGCAAGTTTTGCAACATCTGATTTGACCTCCATATGTTGTGGTGTGCATTGATTTTATCGTGAATAGCATCCTGTCTCTCTCTATATATATATACTGTATATGTATGTATATACCATCGATTTATATTCGATGCTATAGTTATCACGATATAATCAGGTATTGTAGGTATGTTTTGCATGCACATGCATATACAAATACCATGTTATACATACTCATGCATATATGAACATAGGTAGTTGGTTTCTCACTGCATCTCTCTCTCTGTCTCTCTCTCTCTCTCTCTCTCTCTCTTCTCTCTCTCTCTCTCTCTCTCTCTTTCTCTCTCTCTCTCTCACTCTCTCTCTCTCTCACTCTCTCTCTCTTTTTATGTTGATATATACATAGACAATATATACATATATGATATATAATATATGTATATATATATATATATATAAATACATATATATATATATATATATATATATATCATGAGTTTTTTCATTTAGTTGGAGTGATAGAGCAGGAAGGCAGTAATCGGCAAGTATCAAGGGTTCCAAACCACTTGATATTACAATGTGTGGAAGGTAGCTAATAGGGTTTAACACAAATTCGAGGGAGTTTGGGTAACTCATATCATCTTGGCCCCCGGCGATAGTGGAAGGGGGGGGGGGTCCGACAGGCATTTCCACAGTCGCTTCAGAGGAGAAGCCACAGCCAACACTGCCAAGGACGCCAACGATCATATGAGTTACGCCTCCGAAAGGGGCCTGACTTTTTTGTGCGCAGGCGCCATGGTTCAGAGCCCTGTTTCTCAAAATTCCTTCGCCCACTGCTCAAATTCTACACTCTGAAAAGTAGGGGTTTTGTGTAAGCGAAACAATCGTTTCCAACGAATATCGTCGTTTCGTGTGCGCAAAATGCTCACTTTCAAAACACAGTGGCTCCGGACTTCGAGCCCAAGGCAGCCCCATGCACCCCACACGCGCCCACAGGGGCCCCGAAGACACCCAAAGGAAGCTAAAGGGACAAGGAATATATTGCCAAACTCCCGATCACCTGCCCAAGCGGCCGTCATGTCAGGGTTTATCAAAATGGGGAGTCAATCTTATTTAGAATAAACCCTAGTAAGGGATCATATATGAATTATATGAGAAGCGATACAATCCAACTTTATTGACACGGAAGAGAGGGGTGACCGAAGGCGGCGGCCTCCTTTACTGTCGACTGCAGGAAAATTGATGGTTTATCGAATTCCCCACATATTCGCACTCAAGGAGGTTTAAGATTGAACCCCATTAGTGTTGAGTCCTATCACCTTTCGAAAGGGAGAGGAAGAGCGAGACATAGCAAATATATGGTATACAGCGTATTTGCTATGGTCTTGTATTCAGTTGCAGGTATCAGCAGCAGCGCCGCTATTAAGCATCGCTCCGCCATGACCGGTGAGACTCTTGAGAACACAATCGATGCTCGACTGTTCAAATTTGCTGTGGTTTGGATGCTAAAACTTGTGCAGCCACAGGCATAAATTCTATTAGATGTCTACGTTAGGCGAGGACAAAATCCAATGGGTATGCTCACTATCTCAAAAGATGGCAGCACCATGTCCATTGAATTCTTGTCGATCATTCGTCCAATAAGTTAGCTATAAAATGTGCAAGTTGCCCAGGCAACCCATAACTTTATGACAATT
>Ga0099797_101532_pt1 | contig 11943 bp, 5 predicted proteins | sample Uncmet_Sort48C_1_FD_89871 | JGI IMG/M metagenome (GOLD analysis project Ga0099797, IMG submission 89871) | Marine eukaryotic communities from CALCOFI LINE 67, Pacific Ocean - C012_Sort48C_1 | ecosystem: Environmental > Aquatic > Marine > Oceanic | place: Pacific Ocean: Monterey Bay | collected... | reverse complement strand
CGAGAGAGAAAAATCTTTCGAGAAAAATCTCGCAGTGATATCCACCAATTCCATTACATCTTCTTTCTCATCCTCTAACCTGTCTAAAAAGTCTCGAATCTGATGCATTTCTTCTTGCCTTTTTTGTGATAGTCTTTCGCGACAATCGGGAAGTATTTGAGATAGTATTTGAGATTGGGATACCCCAGTGGGGTAAAATCCCACTGTGGAAAGAAACAAGTGTTCTATCATCGCTTCTTCCTGCTGTCTTCTTATTCGAGCTTTCTCCTGTCTTCTTACATCATGCGTAGAAAACTCTTCTTCTTCGTAGAAGTCTTCTAAGAAGACTTTTTTATGTTTTCTTTCTCTCTCCAGATAATGCTGCACCTCCACATCGATTTCTTGGCTAAAATCCGTAACGAGATTCATAAAACCTTCTTGCAATCCTTCGATGATGTCTTTTTTCTCTTCCCTTACATCTTCCCTCACATGTCGGTCATATTTGAACAAATCATAATGCAAAAAATTCCTCTGAGTCTCTTTGCTGTATCCAAGTTTCCACGCAATGGTCTGATCGACTTCTAATAATATTTGCGAAACAGCGATTCGCAGTTTTTTCTTTCTCTTCATAGCTCGTACAAAAAGGATTTTTCTTTCTTGCCATATTTTCAAATGCAAAACGTTATCTATATTATCAGGGAGCAGACGAGTCTGCACATCGGTATTGGACCCCCACTGGAGCACACTCGGACGATAATTACAAAACTCCCCCGCCGCAACGTCTCTAGATTGCATAAAGCTGCGCACCCCTTCTATGGTTTCTAGATTTTTGAATTTACGAAATTCACGCTCCAATTTGTACAGCTCATTGTCGATTTGGGTCATTTCTTGATGGAGATCCCCTAATTCCCAACGAACGCGATCTAATTCTTGATGGAGGCGCTGGGAGTGATGATGGTGCAGATGATGACGCTGCGGATGATGGTGTTGTAGCGACGATGAAGCCGCCTGTTGTGAATCAGACGACGATGGCGACGACGATGGCGCCGATTCTCTGTCGATGCGTATCGCCAAATCCACCCACCGTTTGATATGTGATGTGAGGACTCCGACGCTCTCATTTAATGACTTTGACAGGCGCAACAAGATCGAATCTATCGATCTCATTGGATCAATGATTGGTAGTAGTATAGCTTCTGGACCTGCTTCTGGAAGGTTGTTACTACTATTCCGAGCTAAGTCTGAAAGTGGCATTGTCTCAAGTTCCATAGCCAGTTTCTCAATTTCCATCAATTTCATCAATCTACCCGAAATCTCGTCAAAAAACGAAATCTCTGACTTCAAAAACAATTTGAAAACTTCCGAATAGGTTCTCGAACATTCAGAAGATAGTCTGAGTGTTTTCGCATCTTGCTGCTCTTGGACAGGAAGAACTATTCTAGGTTGTTTCAAGAATTCCGTTATAAAAATTTGCGTCATTCTGTTCGCCGAATCCCCAATAGACTTTCCGAAAGCTTGAATTGTATTTTCTACACCTTCTGCATGCCGGGAAATGATTTGGACATGCATTTGAACTAAATGGCGTCTTTGAGTTATATTTGGCCTCTCTAGCCCCGGTATGAAGTCCCCGTCGTGTATTATCTCGACTTCTACTACGAGTTTCTCGAGTTGTACTACGAGTTCCTCCAGGTCTTGCAATTCTGCATGATGGCGCGCTTTTCTCTCTTCCTCAGTGATGACAATGTCTTTCACGTGTTCCAACCGTTTGATTTGAGATGTTTTGATTTGGTTTGCGTGTCTCGATTCATTCGGCAAATGATCTTTTGCAGTTTTGATGGCTTTCTCCAGAAAAGAACGGAGTTTTTTCCTTCTTGCGGGAGAAGAGTTTTCGAATGGATAATAACTCTTGCTGGAATTATCTGAGGATTTGGAGATATTAGCAATTCCGGAGCTTTCTTGTCTATACTGCTGGGGCACGGATGGATACGCGGAGTGAGGACGTTGACTGGTCGCGCAAGGATATGGACTACCACTCGGGGCTGCGACTGAGCTCGTATTACTATGATAGTAACTATCTGAATGATGGTAACTATCTGAATGATGGTAACTATCTGAATGATGGTAACTATCTGAGACTGATTTGGGTGCAATCATGGGTGCAGAAACACAGTCACAAGAGAAAGCGGACAGCTCATTCCAAACTTCGTCTCTTTTGTTTCTCAAAACAGACAACTGAAACAGTTCTGCTTTCTCTTTCAGTTCTGCTTCCGGTTCTTGGACCTTTCCGACATCTGCGTCCGAAGACATTTCGACTTCCGACATCTTGTATTCAATCAATTCATTGAGGGTATTCAGATCGTCGGTCAACTCCTTTTTTCGAATTTCGTTGGATTGGTGGGCAGCGCTGCTGGATTGGGCCGCAATACCTGTAGAAGAGGCACTTGTCAGACTTTGCTTTGTTGCAGCAGTACCCTGTGCAGTAGTAGTCTGGGCAAGACCTTCAATAGTCCTCGACCCTTGCTGTACGGAATCTGCAGTGCGCGCAATGCTGCGAAATGCACTTTCTGCACCCCCCTCCAGCTTGACACCACCACCACCACCAACCCTCTCTGGAGTACGTTTTTCCAGTTTCTTCAGATCGGCCCTCCTCACAGCCCCCTCTGCACGGTTTTCCAATTTCTTCGCAGCCCTTGCTGCGCGTTTTTCTCGCCTTTTCCTCTTCTTCTCCCCCCTCTTCACAGCCCTTGCTGCGCGTTTTGCTTTCCTCTTTTCTATCCCTTCCTTCTCAGCTTCCTCCGCCTCTTGTCGCATGGTTTTTGCAACATCTTTCGCCCCTTCCCCCTCTTTTCTTAGATCTCTCACTGCGTCTTTCAACGCATTCACCACCCATTGCATACTGTCAGCAATCTTTTTCTCACCCTGTTTAACGATGATATCGTATTTTTTAGCGGCGTCCTCTGAAAGCTTCGTTGTGTTCTCCCCTTCTGAAAGTTTCGTTTTTTCTGATCCCTTCAAATCATCTGCGTTCTTCAAATCATTCTTCTTCAAATCCTCAGCATTTTTTCGAAACCCCCTCAAAATCAAATCTAACATAGAATTTCCTTTCCCCATCGGATCCACAATAATTTCATCCGCAAATTTCTCCAAAGCGTCACTTGTTTCAGTCAAAAAAAGACCAAGAGCGTAGAACCAGGTAGCTGTATTAAAAATCACTGTCTTCGATTTATATCTTTTATCCATACGCTCTTGTTTGCGCTCTTTTCTTCGTGCTTTGGATTGTATTTGGTCTTGTTGGCGCTCTTGCTTGCGCTCTTTTCTTCGCGCTTTGGCTTGTATTCGCTCTTGTTTGCGCTCTGTTCTTCGTTGGAATCGGCCGTTTCTTTTATCGGAAGCACGCTCTTCTTTCTTCCGGGCTTTTCGTTCTTTCTCGGAACACCGTTTGGAACCAGGATGATTTGGCACTCCATCTGCTTCATCAGGCTTCTTTTCCAGAGACATCGCCAGGGCACGCGCCAAATCGTAATCCTCTGAGTTTTCAAAGGCCGCTTCGAATGCGGGGAGATCCGGAATTTGCGCTGCCAATTCTGAATCTAGCACTTCAATTCTCATTTCTCCAGGTTGGAGTACAGTTTCTTTGGTGTGAAGTGTTTCAAATTCAGGGTGAAGATTTTCTTCTTCCTTGTTGGCTTTTTGGTTCTCTTTGTATTTTTCATTCTCATATTCTTCATCCTCGACATTAGATTCAAACCCATACTCCAGATCAAAGCCACCGTACTTCAAATCAAAACCATCGTCAGATTCTGAAGAAGAAGAATCTGAATAAGAAGAGTCTGACGATTCCGACAGTGATTCTGATTCCGACTTTGATGATTCCGACAGTGATTCCCCATCTTCCGACGTTGATTCTCCATCTTCCGATTCCGCTGAGCTATCTTCTTCTTCTGATGAGTCTGACTCCAATGATAAATCTTCCTCAACCTGCTTCAAATATATTTTCGCATCTTCATCCACTTCCTCTTGTGTTTTTGCGAATTCTGCATTTACCGTTTGAATTTCTTCATTGATTTGTTCTCTCAGTATCACAGAATACTTACCAATGATATCACCCGCGAAATTGGACTGCTCCCATAGGAGATCATTAAGAAATGCGTTTCGATATGACAATTCTGACTTAAATTTTTCATAATTATGTCTACGATACGACTCTTGAAACTCCGGCTGAACAAGCATGACAGCGAGTTTTTCGGATTCGAGGAGGATTTTGTCTGTGCGGGACAATTGTTCTTTTCTTTTTCTTGCCTCTTCCTCACTTTCTTCTTCTTTTTTGTCACTTTCTTCTTCTCCATCCTGTAATCTTTCCTTGGTACTCTCCGTGTCACGATCTCCATCCTGTCCATTACCATCCTCGCCGTCTTCCTTTTCGTCATCCTGTAACTGAAACAGCTTCTTCGTCTCCTCATGAAGTCTTAACAATCGGCTCAGACGTGCGAGCTGGTGGGAGTTGTATAGCTCGACTTTCACTGATTCTTCCAACGTCACAAGCCGCGAATCCAAATTAAGATTGTCAAGGAGATTTCGAACATAAGAGTCGAATTTTCTTTTCTGCGTCTTTCTCTTCGAAATTTCCTTAGGCTTTCTCTGTCTTCTTTCTCCTTTTGACAAGTCTGGCTTTTTCGTTACGGTAGTTATGGCGGAACTTCTTTCAGAGCCGGTAGTCCTTGCGGAACTTCTTGTCACTGCAGGATCAGAACTTTTTTCACCAGAGCATGCAACTGCGGCAGAAGTGGAACTTGGCATCACATTTCTAGCGCTGTCGTCGCTTCGCCGTGCGCCTCTTGCTTCTTCTTCAGCCCGAGCTAGCTCTTCTTCTTCGGTGAGAGGCTTTCTTTCAGTTTTTCGTCCCTGAAATTGCTGCTCATTCCACTGCTCGTCCAGATCTATCGACTCTGGAGAATCCGGTTCCGCAGGATCCCCACCTTTGCCTACAAAAACAAATAGAGGCTCTGCATTTTGTGGGGGTAGATTCGCACTTCCGCTATTGCCAGTTGTACTTCCAGTACTACCAGATGACGCTGTGCCACTGACAGACTGCCCTCCTTCCCGTGGCGTTTTCAACTTTGCCTCTTGAGTTTTTCCATGATCATAAGGGAACTTACTGGGACTCGGCGCAGTTGCAGGTAAAAGAGTTGGCTTTAAAGAGCTTGACTTTGATGTAGCAGCTGATGTGGGAGGCTTGGCGACTGGAGCGGCAGCGGCAGCTGCCGTCGCCCTGGCTTGCAATGAAGATGCGCTGGAACTCGACGCATTCACCCCAAAAACGTTCTCTCTCCTATACTTTTCAGACACGGACGGATACGCAGAAACGCTCTCCCGTCGGCACGGATATGTGGATCCTTCCTCAGAACTGTGTACGTAAGGAACATCAAATGTTATGTCATCATTTGGCAAATGGTTTGGCAAATGATTTGCCGCACTGTCATCACAAGCAGTGGAGTAGTAAGTTGCAGTAGTGGCTGAAGCAGGTTCATGAAGACTCACGGGCTGATGATCGAAAAAATCTGATGCTTGCGGTCCGAAGAAGCTCTGTGCCGGCGTACCAGAAGCTGGTGAACCGGGAAGGCGACGTTGTTGCGAGGAGGACGATGACGCTGAGGTTGAGGATACTGAGCTTGACGATGCCGAACTTTGATTTCTAGCGGAACTGGTAGTATTGGCTGGACTTGTATTATTGCCTCCACGATTGGCTCTCGGGTTATGCAATGCGACTGTGGGTTGTGATCGCGACAAACTCGAAGGACAAACATCACCATCATAACTGTCTGACGGAACATACGGGGCCCCAAATTTGTGGCCTTCCAGTAGCGAAACATATGGCGTAGCACTATGACCAAAGTCTGACGAAAGAGACGAAACATATGGAGTATCAGATTCACCGCGGATATCACCACTACTTTGCGTGGTAGAAACATTCAACTTGCCATAATAAGAAACCGCTGACGAAACCGCTGACTCGATTCCACAAGACGGTAGCACAGTTGGTGATGCGGAACTTCCAGATGAATATGCCGACGATACCGGTGCTGCTGATACAGCTGCTGATACAGGAGAGCCACCTGCTGATACAGAAGAAGACGCTCCTTCTAATACAGAAGAAGAGGCATTCCGAAAATCCTCTATCACCCGATATTCCGAAAATCCCGGCTCTGTATGAAAGTAGGCAATCCTTCCATCGCTTGTGGGGTGGTAAATGATACCTTCATGCATAAATTGTGACCCGGGAGGTTTGGTATAACATGGCTCATCAACAGCGTTTTCACCCCAAGAATTACCCTTTCCCCTAGATTCTCGAAACTTCTCTCGAAAATCATCTATCACTTCATACCTTCCTACCGCATACCGTCCTATCGCTTGCCCAGACTCGTTGTCGAAATAGCACAATTCACCCTCACTGGTAGGATGGTAGGTGATGCCATTGAGCTCGAAAGAACCGGAAGTCTCGTCACGGTTCAGCAGGTTCAATGCATCTCCAGACTCGAATCCGGAGCCTTCTATCCGAAACGTGTTTGCACTTGCATGCCTTAATAAGCCGTGATTTTCCCAATCCGCCGCTGAATTGACTTCTGTTGCTCCAATTTGAATTTCCGAATTCGTTTCAGATTCTGACCCTGGAAAATCCATCGCTTCTACCCCTGGAATTTCAACAACAACTTTCACCGTTTCGACAACCGGCACAACTTCCAGAAACAGGATGCTGCCTATTACTAACACAGACATGACCGGCATGATGTTTAGGAGACCGACACCATACCGTATGGACCCTAACAACAGCAAATACAACCTGGAAATAAATTGTATAGAAAAGACAAGCATGGCGAAAAACAACCTAATCAGAAAACACACGACACAATGCACTAGATGAATTCGAAACAACCCTATATAGTATCGAAACCACCATCGAAATACTCGAAACCACCATCGCAATTCTCGAAACAGTTCTCGCAACAACCATACCAGATGAACTTGGAATAACTGAAAATCGAGTGACAGAATCATGGCGAATGTAAACAATAGCTCTCAAATCTAAGACTTAGTCTTAGATAGGCTGGTCTAGACCCGGTCTAGATACAGCACATGATACGAATCATGCGTATGATGATGCCGTCTTATACGGTTCATCATCGTCAAAGAACATAATACATCGTAAAGATATGGAAAATGGCTTGGACAATCATGGAAAATCAAATGAGGCTCCGAATAAGAAAGGGTCTACTCACCCTGCAAGAATCTGACTTTGAAACGATAGAAACATTTCTAAAATGCCAAAGACGACAATACACCCTGAAACACATCAGGCTTCAATCAAACTCACACTCGTCAATTCATTCAATTCAAATTGAAATTGTGGTCACACTACCACATAAATCAATAGCACAGAAATTTAAAAGCTCTTTTCTTCCAACATCAACAACGGGTCAGGTCATTCTGTTAACATCACTCACATCCGAATCAGAAACTTTTCAACATGCGACGTTGTCGCATCCAATAAGAAAAATACATCATCTAGTAGCCTCTTTACTCCATTCACTTCATCAAGTAGCTTCTTAGTTTTGTGTCGAATCAGGTCACAATGCAGTTAGCTCTCTTTTTCTATGATTCGTTCAGCTCAAACAGAAAGCAGACACAGCCTCACAGACACTTCCCTGGCAATGGTGTGAGTACTTTTTTTTTTTGGCAATGATCTCAGAGTTCAGAATCAAAATTGTCAACATGAATCATCACCTCTTCTCCTTCTACTTCTGATCCAATCCCCACACTGAGAATCGCAAAAAAGAATTCACAAACGCAAAAATCGCAAATGTTTAGAACTCAGAAAATTGTTCCAACTTCGCACTCAAACGACGCAAACCAAAAGAAAAGCAAAACAGTCCGCCCCCTTTCGGGGGGCGCAGAGGACCCCGTGGGCCTGGTCACGGTCTTCGAGGGATATCATATGGGCGGCGGCCAGGGTGATAGATAAGGGGGCCTCGGATGGAATGGTCAGAATTATATACAGCACGATAGTAATGCAGATCCTTCGCATATGAATCGACGTGATGCATTGTCATCAATGCACGAATGAGAGCAGGACTGCGACACGCTCGTTGGTATAATGATTCCATATCCTGCATCGCGCCCACCCACCCTTACCCGGTCAACGATCTTTCGAAATTGGGAGGCTCCCAATTTTCAAGGCTCTTGACGCCCACCTACAGAAATAGTCCGGGCCTGGACTGAGAGGAAAAACGCAACCGGCAACCGTCGATGGTCTTTAATACCCTGCCACGGCGTACTTAGTCTTAGGGGCGGGATCGTTGGGAGGGCTTCGCCGATCGTCTACGCTGGCCGCTCCAGATAATCCACACCCAACCCCGACAGCAACAGCCACAGCCCCAAGACACTTAAATGTAACGAATCTAACGCAATTTCGTCTATATGATTCTTGTGAATCACAGGGGGCGGGATCGTCAGGACCCTCGGGCATCGCTGCACAGTGCACATGATCCGACTGCTAAGCTTGAGGCTGTCAATGTCGTCGAAATCAATTAAATTTACACGCACGGTTGCAGGGGCGGGATCGTTGGGAGGGCTTGACATGGCGCTCCTTTTGCACACTCCCAAATTCCCGTAAAAAATTCCAAAAGCTGGAAAAATCAAGCCCCACGAAGCAAAACAGCGGGAACAAAAACTTGACATTCTGCGCACCCTTTTTGTTTTTGGGCTTCGCCCTCTAAATGGGGCACAAAAAGTGGAATCCTTCCCACCAAAAAGCGGCGAAAATATCGGAAAAAGGCGCACCCATAAACTGAAAAAAGCAGGAAGGTGTTCCCGTCATCTTCCCACATTGCGGGCCGATCCTGTCGCAAAGAGAGGAGACATCGGAAAAAAACCAAAAAAAGGCGGGAACAAAAACGTGACATTTTCGCGCTTTTTTCGATTTTTTGGGGGGTCGACTTCGCAATACCCACGGGGTGAAAACACTCCTACATTTACGCAAAAGATCACCTCAAAAACGCAAACAGTCCCTCTTTCCTTCAAAACTGGGCCTTTTCCTGAGTTGCTGGCATCGGAACGAAATCTAGAACAAACCACGCAGCCACTTTTTGCAGCAACACGTCGTGTTACAGGACGCATCTCACATGCAATCATCGAGATTGGTCTCACAGACGTGATAAAGGTCTTCTGAAAGACTCGATAAGTTACTTACAATATGCTTCGTATGAATGACAATCTGATTCAGATTATAATCGTTTGGCAAATGATTGTTTTAAATTGCACACACATTTGGAAGTTGGAAAGTAAAAGTTCCCAAATTGAGAATCTCAATATTCTGATTCCGAATCTCAATAGCAAAGCTCTGCTACACAAAGCTCTACCAGCCTGGATGAATCTGGATTCTGTATTCAGATTCTGAATCTGGATTCTGTATTCATTTCTTCAGACTCTGTATTCACTGCGTTCGAATTTCGTTGGACATAAAATTGCGGCATACTGACTCTCGTCATTCAAATATTCAAAAAATATGCTGTGTTGTCTCTTCAAACTCATTTCGTGATTCATATAACAATGCTGATCAACAAGAATGCTCATCAGACTGTGGATAATCACAAAACGGAAAAAGGAAGTAACTACATTTTTTACTATCCTTCAGGCGTCTTAAACACCAACCTTCAAATCCCGACCTTCAAGTCCTCGGGCTCAAATCCCTCTCCAACCGTCTCGAACTCTTTTTTCTCAATCCCATCCGAAATTTGTCTTGCATTGCTAAACCCCGTGCCACCGAAAACGACGTCTGCATTTTTTGTTTTTTTGTCCGTTTCTGATTCCATTTGTGAATCGAAAGCACCATCCGTAACACCTTCCCTCACCACCGAAACACCATCCGTCACTACCGAAACGCCATCCGTCACCACCGCAAGACCATCTTTCTTCGCGTCGGCGACGGAAAGAAATACGAACCCATTCGAAATGTCGTCGAACATTTGCCCCTCATCGGAATTCGATGCGGATGCCGGGAAATTTGTGTCTGGGATATTTTTGGGCTCGATATTTTTCAAATTGCTGTCGAAGTTTTGTTCACCGCCTGCGTGGGCTTGAAGATTCGAATTCGAATTACGTTCCTTGTCACTTGCGAGGACTTTTTCTGGCACAGACTCAATGTGAACAGGGAGAACGGCCTCCACCATGGAGCGTGAATCACTGTTAGCAGTGTCATTCCCGAGCGACGCCGTCGCTTCTGTACCATTTGTGTTCATTTCGTGGGTTGTGTTCGAAGCTTCATCCAACATCACCACGTCCTCTGGCGAAGAATGTGAAGTCGCGTCTTCTAAGTTGCGAGTGCCCCCATTTCGAACAGTATCGTCTCTCTGTCCACCTTGAGAAAGAAATGGTCCGCCTTGCGAAAGAAACGGATCCGCCAACTCTTGAGACAGCATGTGCCAATCGCTGAATGGGTCTTGTGAGCTTGTATTAGACTTTTCGCCATCTGTGTCGATTTCGCTTCCTTCTTCATTACCTTCTTGAAACGCAACTCGCGAAGCGCCGCTTTTGCTTTTGGGTAATCGATTGTCCTTCATCCTACTGGTGGTAATTTCATCCCCTTGATCACGGACTTCATACCCCTTCTGATCTTCCTGCTTTCTCCCTCCACTGAACGGCTCCACTAAAAGAGTATCGTCGATTTCCACTGTTGGATTGAGGGTAGGAGGTGATTGCTGTTGAAGGAAATGCCCTCCAGTTCTCCTGCTTCGTAACTCCGTTTTTGGTGGTTCCTTCGTCAGTCCCTTGAAGTTCGATACAGTGTTGGTCTGACTTTTACCGTCGTGATTGCTACATGCGTCGCTCGTGATCAGATCTATCGTGTCGTCATTGTCGCCAGTGGTGGTAGAAATGATTCCGTCTCCTGTGCTGGCGCTGGAATCACTCCTCAACGTTATTTTGGAATTATTACCCCTCGACGAGTCTCCCTTCAACAACGCTGTTTCCTCGCGATCGGAACTGCCACTAACTTCAGAGTCAGTGTTGTCGAGTTTATTGCCACTGCCGCCACAGGGTGACTTTGATTTTCCCCTATAAAAACACATGTTTGAACACTTCATCGATTTTTCGACAATGGCACCTGTTAACTTCATGAGAGCAACTGCCTTTGGAGAGAGTCTGGAACACAGATTTGCAGCAGAGGGAGAGCCCGTAGTAGAGCACAATCCAGCAGGGCCGGTAGCGATGATAGCCTCGTTTTGGTTGTCACGACTTCCGTGTCTGTTATCGAAATCCGATTCGTCTGCCACCTTATTGGCACTGCCAGTATTTTTTCTTGGAGAACTAGCTGCCACATTGATGAAGTTGCCGCCATCATTTACGACATTGTCACTTTGCGTGATTGCAGAATCACTTCGCGTGATTGTGGAATCGCCTGCGCTTGTACTACTGGCGCAACTTGTATTGCCCCTGTTGTTGCAACAATCGCCGTCCTGATCAACTCGAACTTCATCGGAACAATCATGATTCAGATTCGTCTGAATCAGAGGAGGCGGCGTTTTCTTCTGCAATGACGTGTATGATCCACCCAAGACACGACGTAATAACTTCAATGCAGAAACGCCTGAAACCGGCGACGATCCGGGAGAAAGATTCTTAGAGAGGAAGAAGGTGATGGTAATCCACCGCGTGAAAATGCTGAGGAGACCAGGGAAAACGCGATCTTTACGACGGAGCGCCATTTTATGCCAAATTCACTCACACACTTCATTCATTCATTGGCATTCATGCAGTCATCATTCATCGTGTTCATCTGTTGAAATTCCGAATTCGCTTGTCAGGAATTGAATTCGAATTTCGAAAGAAAAAAGAATTTCCCTCGACTCTTACTCAATCTCCCTCCCTCTTCTCATCTGATCACGCTTACTTCGATGCTTTATCGCAAAAAAG
>Ga0099797_101531_pt1 | contig 11946 bp, 13 predicted proteins | sample Uncmet_Sort48C_1_FD_89871 | JGI IMG/M metagenome (GOLD analysis project Ga0099797, IMG submission 89871) | Marine eukaryotic communities from CALCOFI LINE 67, Pacific Ocean - C012_Sort48C_1 | ecosystem: Environmental > Aquatic > Marine > Oceanic | place: Pacific Ocean: Monterey Bay | collected... | reverse complement strand
GATGGTGAACGAATAGGAGCTTTACTAAATTTTTTTATTGGTTTTCTTTTTATTTGTTTATCTACTACTATCCATTTAGTACCATTAGACCAATAATAATTACCATCTTTACCTTTTGCTTTTTTATCTTTACATCGTTTAGGTGAAATAGGAGGACTATGTTTATATGTTTTATCGTATTTTTTATTAATTGGTTCATTACAATCTTCAAGACCCATTTTTGATTCTTCTACTATTGATTCTTCTACTATTATTAATTTTAAATGTATATCTCTTCTTAATAAATCTTTTTTTCTTTTATCATTTAATATAACCCAAGATGTTTTTGTTGGATGTTTAACTACAACATAATGATTAATACCATCGTTACCCATCATATAAGAACCTTCTTCGTAATCACTTGCTTTTACTAATGGTACTTTTCTTGATGAGTCTTTAAACCTGCTATTATATCCGGTTGCAGATTTTATAGTTTTTGTTGGTTCTGATATTCTTTTCCAAGTAACAATACCATCTTTTCTTCGTATTGCTTCCCATTCAGCGCCATCGACACCTGTTTCTATACAACCAACTTGACATGTATTCGCTTTCTTTCTTGGAGATTTTCTATTTCTTATATTTATGGTTCTATCTTCAGGACATTTACATCTGTTAGATTGTGATGGTGCTGGTGATGGTGCTGGTGACGGTGATGGTGATGGTGACGGTGATGGTGATGGTGACGGTCTTGGTGACGGTCTTGGTGACGGTGATGGTGATGGTGACGGTCTTGGTGACGGTGATGGTGATGGTGACGGTCTTGGTGACGGTATTGGTGACGGTCTTGGTGACGGTCTTGGCGCTGGTGCTGGTGATGGTGCTGGTGATGGTGCTGGTGATGGTGCTGGTGGAAACCCCCATATATGTTCTGGGTTACCAGATTCAAATTCAGAGTCAGAGTCAGAGTCAGAGTCAGATTCAGAGTCACTTTCTACATCGGAACCAAATAGTTCTAAATCAGTTTTTGGCATATAATCGAAATTAAGTAGTGTTGTTTTTTGTTCATCTGTGATAGTATAAAAATCATCGTTATCCAAATAGTAATCAAATAACGAATCGTATAATGCTTGTTTTTGATATATTGTATATTTATCAGATATTAAAAATGAAAAAATAGAATTAATGCATTCTTTTAATTGTTCTGGTAATTCAGGTAAGTTATCGTAATTAATTAAATCATCTCTAATTTTTATAAAAGTAGGGTATTCATTTATCGGTTCATTAAATGTGCCCCATAATTCGCCATTTTCATAATAAGTTAAATTAAATTGTACCAAAGACAGTAAATCTTGACAATTATGAATATAAGTTGCACTAGATTCTATTTTTTCTTTAATCATTAATAATAATACAAATAATAACTCTTCTAAATGTTTGATTTTTGATAATTGTGGGAATACATTTTTTATATCTTTTTTTGTAATCTTAAATATCATATTTTTTTATAATTAAAAAAATATTATTATTCTAAATTTTCAATAGAATTTTTAATAGAATTAGTAATACCCATGCCGGGGTTAAGTTCTTTTAGTTTATTCATTAAAGAATCCGCAATTTTATTCATGTCTTCTGAGTTTAGTATGTAATCAATAATTATAATATATCTATCTTCAAGCTTTTTAAGTTTTTTTTGAATTCGGTGTCCTTTCTTTGGTTGTGTTTTCATAATTTTGTCATTACTAAATTCTAAATTTAACATGCTAGAAGTTAACATAGGCATTAAATACGCAGTCCAGTTACTTAATTCGATAACTTCTGAACTATTTCCAAAACTAACAGTAGGGGTTTCATTGATAGATGAAATAACAACTCTGTTAATGATATTAGGGTTTTGTTCTTTGATTAATGTCGTTTTATCAGATTCTGGTGGGTAATGAACACATACAACATATGTTGCATCATCCGAAATTTCAAAATGTTTCATAACCTGTTGATTAATCGATTTAATTATTTTAGGTCTTTCGCTATTTTGAAACCAGGCTCTTTTATTTTTAGAAAATATACCTGAATTAGTTTCATCAAGATTATCTAGTTCTGTTTTTAATTCTTCTGTCGTAAAACATAATTTAAAATCTTTAATTTTATTTTTTACACTCAGTTGTTGTATTCTCTTCATTTAAAAATAGTTTTTATTTAAATAAATTATAACGTCATCTTTATATATTTATTATAATTAATAGTATCCTCTTCAAGTATAAATTTATTAATTAATTTAACAATAATTTTATAAAATTTGTAAGATTCATTATGATAGGTAGGAGAACATTGTCTCATTGTAGATCTTTCATGGATTGTAAATCTATGTTTATATTCTTTTGTAATATGACCATCTTTGAATTCTTCAATTGGAAAACAAACATTACAACCTTCAGAATTCCAATTATGAAATTCAACTGTTAATCCTAGATTAGATAAATAAGGAGCAAGTTTATGCAATGGTATCCTTAATGTATCATCTAAAGTACAATGATAAACTGAATTATAAACTGAGGGGTATAAAAAATCAAAATTATCATCAAAAATATTACCACAATTTAAAAAATCTTCAACTTTAGCTTCAAAATTTGTAAAATTATCAAATTCATCAATATAGCAAGAACAAATATTTAAAAATTTAATATCGTCTTCATTAAAATCGGAATTTTTTATAATTTGTGTTAATTCATTTAATCTTATTAGAGTATCATTTTTTATACAATTTGTAAAAAGCCATTCTAATAAAATAATTTTATTTTTATAAGCAGAACAATATTTAATATTTGAATCAAGCATATGTATATAATCTTTAATAACATTAAAAACTTGAATACCTTGTTCTATACCAGATGTTCCGACACATGTTATACTATTTGATGATAATTTAACATGTATATTTTTTTCTAATAATTGAATGTCAATAGATACCATATTATTCATAGCACCTGTTCTCATACCTCTTCTAACTTTTTTATAACATACAGATAATATGATTTTATCAATACCATAATAATCAATACTATTACGACTACCAGATATTAATTTAATTCTATTTCCATCAGAATCAAATAAATGTATAACTGGCAAAAATTTTGATAATTTTATAACATTTAGCTCGTTCGTTACTTTAGAAACGACTGTTATAGTAGAAGGTAAATAATCTTCTTTTTTGATTGTTTTAATCATTTTTTTATTTTTTCATTAAAAAATTAAATATGTTCAAGTTCATTCGCCATTCTATGAATGTTAAATGTTTTTTTTAGTTTACTATCTACAGAATTTGTATTAATTGCATGATCAAGATATTTATGTGTTGTATTTTCAAATTTAGTTACATTATTTCTATAATATGTATAGAACAAAATTATAATTAAAAAAATAAAAAATAATAAACCCCCGACAACCAATCTTGAATGATAAAAAAGAGTGGGTTCTTCAATTTCATATTCTTGGTAAAGATAGTCAATATGTTGTCCATTATAAGAATTATAATTTGTTAATACACATTCATACCCAGTACATTGTCGTATATTATATATTTTTGAATCTATGTTTAAATGTTGTAGTTCATTAACAGAACCGGTAACACATATAGGTATATAATCATAAATATTAGGATTATCGTCATCTTCGTATATCAAATATTTTGCGGTATGGCTATGTTTATTTTTCGGGTTCGAAATACTATCATCTCTATATACACATTTTATTGTATTATTTCTATTAAATTCAGGGTAAATAAATTTATTATTTATATATATATATGTTATAAATATATTTGCTTGTAATAAAGTATAGTCGTAAAATTCTTTGTGTTCATCACAAAATTGAATTAAATTATCTTGATTAGGTTTAAAACTAGTTTTAGAATTAGTTTGATTAAATGTAATACCGCAATCGGTAGGAATTAAAAATTCAACATCATTATTTTCATAAGTTGTGTGTACTTTAAAGTATACACACCCATGTTTAACAAAAAATTGATATATCCATAAATAGGCAGCAAATTTAGTATGATTGTTCACATCTAATTGTCCTAATATAAAATTACAGGTATTAAATAACTTAGGAACATTAACACTATCAAAAGATTGCATTATATCTCGAACATTTGGTTTATTACAACATGTGATACCTCTATTTGTTATTTGTGTAAATTTTGTTTGTATTACACCGTCAATTCTAGTACATATATTCCATGGATTATAATCAGACATTATTTTATATATATTATAAAAGATGAACATCAAAAAAATTTTAATTTTTATTATTTATATAATACTGATTAATATTCTTTTGTTTAAAGAAAAAAATACAGAATATAAAAAAGAATATAAAATAGATAATATAGAGTTATATAATAGTATACAAAGTAAGTTGAATCGGGACGATGATATAAATGTAGATTTGTCAAATAGTTATAATAAGAATGTAAGATTTGTTAATTTATTGATGGAAAAATATAAAAATAATATAAATATAAGAGATAAAGTGGTGAAGAGGGGTGATAAAAAGGTGGGTATAAAAAATAAATATTTGAATTATTTACAAGAATTGAATGATATAAGTTATATAATAATAACGGATGATGTAGAAAAAATTAATCTATTGTACGATGATAGGTTGTTGAATATAATTGTGAGCTTTGATAAAAAATTTAAAATTAAACTAAATGAAAAAGTACTTGAGGTTGATAAATGTTATTATAATAGTGATAATAATATAAAATTGGAAATTTATAGTCGTGTATTATTTGTGCAATGTATAAAATCATATGGTATGAATTCAATTATAAAATCTGTAAATTCAATATACAGCAATATAAATGAAATTGATTTAAAAATAAAATAACAAATAAATGACAGACGGTATAAAAATTCAAAAACCATTTTTAAAATGGGTAGGTGGAAAAACCCAATTAATTAACACTATTAATCATAAACTGCCAACCCAAATAAATAATTACCATGAAATATTTACCGGAGGGGGGAGTGTATTACTATCCGTGTTATCTCTTGAAAAAGAAAAACGAATAGTTATAAAAAATAAGATATATGCATATGACATTAATGAAAGTTTAATTTTTTTATATAAACATATACAAAAAAATAAAGACTTATTATTGAAAGAAATACATAAATACAAAACTGAATATGACAATCTTACCGGTAATGTAATTAATAGAAACCCAACAACTATAGAAGAAGCTAAATCGTCAAAAGAAAGTTATTATTATTGGATTAGACATTTATACAATACAACACAAAAATTAACAATTGAATCGTCGGCGATGTTTTTATTTATTAATAAAACGTGTTTTCGTGGAATGTACAGAGAAGGACCAAATGGATATAATGTACCTTATGGACATTATAAAAAGACACCAACATTTATAACTAAAGAAACGATTGATACAATAAGTGATTTAATAAAAAATGTTAATTTTATATGTTGTGATTTTAAAGAATCGATGGAAAAAGTAACAGAAGGTGATTTTGTTTATTTAGATCCACCATATGCTCCTGAAAATTCAAAATCGTTTGTTGGGTATGTTGCTAATGGGTTTACACTTGAAACTCATCATATATTATTTAAAGAAATAAAAAAATTACACGATAAAAAATCTAAATTTATTTTAAGTAATGCAAAAGTAGAATTAGTTTTAGAAAATTGTTCACAGTTTACAATAGATTATATTTTAGCAAGAAGGGCAATTAATTCTAAGAACCCTGGTTCTAAAACAACAGAGGTACTTATTTATAACTGGTGATAAATTGTATTATATTATCTTTATATGTTTTATCATTACCCCAAAAATAAGGTACATTTTTAAAATCTAAATATTCAATTTCTGCTTTACAGTTATATTTATACCATTCAGATAAACAATAAATATAAATAATATTATTTTTAGGAAAAGTTCTTGTAAACTGCCACAATTTAAAATCACTTGTCTGTATTTTCTCACATACAGAACCAGAACACTGTTGAAATTTTTTCTCTATAATGAATATAGTTTTTGTAGTTTTATTAATATAACATTCGTCCGGTTTTTTACATCCGTGTGCTTTTTCAATATTTTTGTCAATATGTTTATCCATATATTTATAAACGCATTTTGGTTTTATAAATTTTATTTTATTTCCGTCAAATTGAATTGTTTTATAATCTGGGTTAGTTTTTACCGTAGTTATTTTATTGCCTAAATCTGTTAATTTTTCATATGAAAGACCGTTTTTATTAGTCATTTCACCTCCCGCACCTGTTCCTTTATTAATTGTTGAATTAGGCATTGAGTTTTTATAATAATAATTATAATAATCGATTATATAACTAAAATTTTAAAAAAGATGGTGGATTATCAAAGTTTAATGGTTTTGAAGAAGACAATGATGAATTTTTTGAAAGTAAACAAATTTGATACATCCTCTGATGAATATAACGAGACGTTTACACTAAAAGAATTTAAAGCTTATTTAAACCAAGATATATTTTATAATATACTGTTGAAATTAAAAGATAAATATGTAAAACTGGAAAAAGAGTCCGAACCAATGTACAAAAAAAATTATCAGCAGAATATAAAATGTATTCAAACTTATATTAATGATTATCTAAAATTAGATTCTTACAATAAATATAGAATTAATTAAACAAATATATATGAAAATGATAAGGGTGTAAAAATACTTATATATTTTATACAAGTTAATAATTCGTCAATTAGCAACAAATATTTAAAACAAATATGTCAGATTATGTTGTATCTGGGGTGCTTGGAATCTGTAATAATAACACAAACTGAACCATCAAATCAGTTTAAAAAGGATTTGGATTTAATAAACACAAATAGACCTGTAGAAAACGATCCCAAAATATATAGAATTATATCCTATACTGATAACACATTTATTGATTTAACTAAACATTCATACGTTCCTAAATTAATAACTATTTTAAGAAATAAAAAACTAAAAGAATTTATAGATAAGAATAAAATAAAAGGTATTGAATCTCTACCCAAAATATTGATTTCAGATCCTATATGCAAATTTTATAGATGTAGAATTAATGATGTTATCGAGTTAGAAAGAGAATCAGGTCTTGATTATAATTTAATTGACAGACAATTAATTTATAGAACTGTTGTTAATTAAAATGTGATGAATGATGAATAAAAATAGATTCGTTATCGTGAATAAATGTATAATTTGCATCAAAATACTTGTTATCTTTTGTCTTGAAACGATAATTACCCATATCCATAATTAAATAACCATAGTTTTGAGTATATGTACCTGTAAACTCAATACTAGTTATATCATTTTTTCCTATAAAATGATTAAAATACTTTTGTAATTCATTTTTATCCCTATTTATAACATAATCATAGAGTGTTGGTTTTATATAAAAATTAACATGATATAACTCTAATATAGAAATGATATCTTTTTTACATACATGTGTTGCCCATCTTTGTAATAAACTAGACGTTGCCATTTATATTTATATTTATTTTTTTTTATTTAATAAAATGTTTGAAAAACAATTACCAATAGAGATTGAATGTATCATTTACAACTATTTGCATAATCTATATATGAAAGATATTGTAAAAGAAATAAATGAAAATTTAGTTATTATTCAAGATGATAATAAAAGTTCATTTTATATTGGTGATTTAAACAGAAATAAATTCAGTAAATTAAACATTTTTTAATTTGTTTTTTTTAATAAAAAGTTATTAAAAAAAATGTCTTATGCAATCGGTATTGATCTCGGGACAACATACAGCGCTGTCGGTATTTTTCAAAATGGAAAAGTTGAAATTTTAGCAAATGATCAAGGTGATAGAACGACGCCTTCTTTTGTTGCTTTTACTGATCAAGAAAGATTGATTGGTCCTGCTGCAAAAAATCAATCATCAATGAATCCAGAAAATACAATTTACGATGCAAAAAGATTAATTGGTAGAAAGTTTTCAGATCCTGTCGTTCAGAATGAAATGAAAACCTTATCTTATAAACTTAAACCAGGTAAAGATGGGAATTGTTTAATTCAGGCGAATTATAAAGGAGAAGTTAAAACATTTACACCTGAGGAAATTAGTGCTTGTATTCTTACTAAAATGAAGGAAACAGCAGAAGCTTTTCTTGGTGAAACAGTTACTGATGCTGTTGTAACTGTTCCTGCTTATTTTAATGATGCACAGAGACAATCTACGAAAGATGCTGGTGTTATTGCAGGTTTAAATGTTCTTCGAATTATTAATGAACCCACATCAGCTGCTTTGGCTTATGGTTTAAATAATGGTAAATCAGGAGAACGTAATGTGTTGATTTTTGATTGTGGTGGCGGGACACATGATGTATCTATTCTATCAATTGACGATGGTATTTTTGAAGTATTAGCAACATCGGGTGATCCTCATTTAGGAGGTGAAGATTTTGATAGTCGTCTAGTGTCCCATTTTGTGAATGAATTTAAACGTAAAAATAAAGTAGATATTTCTGAGAATAAAAAGGCACTTCGTAGATTAAGGACGGCTTGTGAAAGGGCAAAGAGAACTTTAAGTTCTTCAACCAATGCAACCATTGAATTGGATTCGTTGCATGAAGGTGTTGATTTGTATACATCAATTACAAGAGCAAGATTTGAAGAATTATGTTCAGATTTATTTAGAAAAACGATGGAACCTGTTGAAAATGTATTGAGAGATTCTAAATTGGATAAATCTAATATTGATGATATTGTATTAGTCGGTGGTTCAACTCGTATTCCTAAGGTTCAACAGTTAATTTCTAGATTTTTTAATGATAAGGAATTGAACAAGTCAATCAATCCTGATGAAGCAGTTGCTTATGGTGCGGCTATTCAAGCATCTATTCTATCTAGTAATGATAGTCAAAAAAGTACCGAAACCTCAGAAATGCTTCTTGTTGATGTAACTCCGTTAAGTTTAGGATTAGAGACTGCTGGTGGTATTATGACTAATATTATCGATAGAAATACAACAATTCCTACATCCAAATCACAAACATTTACAACTGCTGCAGACAATCAACCGGCTGTAACTATTCAAGTCTTTGAAGGTGAGAGGAAGTTTACGAGAGATTGTAATGAACTTGGTAAGTTTGATTTGAACGGTATTAAACAAGCGCCAAGAGGTGTACCTCAAGTATCAGTCACTTTTGATATTGATGCAAATGGTATTTTAAATGTAACTGCATCTGAAGGTGATAACAAACATAACATTAAGATTACAAATAATAAAGGTCGTTTAAGTGATGATGATATCAAGAGAATGGTTGAAGAGGCAGAAAAATACAAAGACGATGATGAAAAGGAAAAACAAAGAGTTGAAAAGAGAAATGAAATTGAATCCAAGTTTTACTCAATGAGAGGAAAAGTTGATAAACTTACAGAAGAACAACAAGACTTAAAAGATGATTTATCCTCATACCTTGATACTGTTCGAGTTAAACTTGACGATGATACAGTTACAATTGAAGCATTGCAAGAATTGGATAATGATTTAACAGAAAGATTTAAGAGTCTACCAACCGACCCTTCTGACGGTGGTGGAATGCCTGGTGGAATGCCTGGTGGAATGCCTGGTGGAATGCCTGGTGGAATGCCTGGTGGAATGCCTGATATGTCACCGGAACAAATGGAACAAATGATGAATAATTTGTCACCGGAACAAAAGGCGAAGATGGAAGAAATGGCAAAGAATATGACACCTGAACAGATGGAGGGTATGATGGGTGGTATGAAGGGAAAAAATGTTGATGTACCAACTGCGACTGAAACAGTTGAAGAAGTTGATTAAACATAATTATAATGTAATTAATTTTAATAATAATTTTTATTAAAATGGCATCGATAGGTAATTTTATAACTGAATTGGAGAAATCTGATAGTAAAGTAAAAGAGTATTTTGGAGATTGTGATAAATTAATAAAGAATTTGAAAGAATTAAATAGTGTAATCGGAATGGCAAAATTAAAAGGGCAAATTGTTAAACAGATAAAGACATTTATAAGTATGAAATCAATGAATATTTACAATGACAAGGATAGAAAGCATTGTTTGTTATTAGGACCTCCGGGGTGTGGTAAAACGACAGTGGGTAAAATATTATGTAAAATATGGGTATCTATTGGTTTTATTGGTTCAGGTAGACGAAATACGAAAATAAATTCTTTTAATAAATTACAAGATGAATTATTGAGAAATCAAAGAAAAGAAATAAATGATTCAAAACAGAAAGTGCGTGAATCGTTGGATATATTAACAACATTTTTAGCTGTAAATGGTTCGACGGATAATTGTTTGAAGGTATTGATAGAAAATAAATCAAAAATTACTGAAAGAGATTATTCAATACTTTATGATTATTTAACAAAGATTAAAACAAATATTGATACATCATATACAAAATTGGCTATCATAAATAATAAGAAATCTGAACATTTATCAAATGTTCAAATTGGAGAAAGTTCAATGGAGACGACAAAAGATGAACATTTACCGTTTCATTGTTATAATAGAAATGATGTTGTGAGTAGATATGTAGGAGATACAACACATAGGACAACGAAAGCTATGAATGAAGCTTTAGATGGGGTGGCTTATTTTGATGAAGCGTATAATTTATGCAATGATAGTATGGGTATGTCAGATTCATATGGTAGATCTGCGTTGACGACTATAAATCAATATATGGATGAATTTTCGGATCGTTTAATAGTTGTATTTGCGGGTTACAAGAATGAAATATATAATAATTTATTTAAAGTTCAAAAAGGTTTAGAAAGTCGTTTTACACAAAAGTTTGAAATAGAAAAGTATAATTCAACGGAATTGACGCAAATATTTATTCAACGTCTTGAACGTTCAAATTGGGTGTTGCACATATCAAATGAATTAACATCGCTAATACATGAAAATATGGACTGTTTTGAATTTCAAGGACGTGATATGGACACACTTGCATTGTATACAAAAAATATAATGTCTGAAGATGTTTATAAATATATATTAAAGGGTCAAAAAACATCAAATATAATTACAAACATTGATGTTGTTAGAAAAGCGATTGTCATATTTAAAGAAAATATGATAAATGTAGAAACTAGTAATTCACCAAATATGAACTCTTTGCTTGACTTATTAAATAGAGGGTAATATATTTTATTAAATAAAAATTTAATAAAATGAGTCCTAGCGATGATGAAATAACTGTAATACAAAAAGATATTGCTGATATTAAAATAATACTAGACAAATTAAATAATCATATCATGTTTATCGATAAAACATATGATTATGTAAAGAACACTTTAACTTATCTAAAAGAAAAAATTAATTTACTATCAGGTAAAAAATTATTAAATGCTTCACAAACTATTAATCCTGATTAATAGCTGTTTCTGTAGTTTCAATAGATTCTGTAGCTTGACCACCTGTAGCTTGACCACCTGTAGCTTGACCACCTGTATTTAAATCCACGCTAGCTTGTTTAATTAAATCCGACATTGTATCCATTGGATTCTTACCTTTTGCTAAACTATCAGACACTTTTCCAAAAATATCATTAAATTCCTTTGACGTATTTTCATCTGATGTAACTTTCTTCATCATATCCCCAATTTGATCAAATTTTATACCACCAAGCATATTTTGTAACATATCCATTGGATTATTTCCACTTTTTCTTTGTTTTGGTTCATCTCTCACCTCTAACGATTCATTTAATAATTCAAAATGGAAGATAAATCTTTAATCATATAATGTCTGACTTCAGGTACCGGAAATACTTGTTCAAGGTATTTTAATAAATCTTTCACATTTTTAGAATTTTTACAATAATTAAATTCGTATTTAACACCAAGTTTCTTTTGTAGAAAATCTTCTGGTTTTCCATCT
>Ga0099797_101530_pt1 | contig 11947 bp, 8 predicted proteins | sample Uncmet_Sort48C_1_FD_89871 | JGI IMG/M metagenome (GOLD analysis project Ga0099797, IMG submission 89871) | Marine eukaryotic communities from CALCOFI LINE 67, Pacific Ocean - C012_Sort48C_1 | ecosystem: Environmental > Aquatic > Marine > Oceanic | place: Pacific Ocean: Monterey Bay | collected... | reverse complement strand
AGGGGTTGCTGTAGGATCCACAGATTCTGAAAATGTTGATTCTCTTTCTTCAGCAGCGTAGAAAAAGTTAGTGGAGGCGGTCCAACTGAGAATGAATGAGATGGTAACGTGTAAAAAAGAAGTCAAGAAAGTAACAGTTCGTGTGTCTGTCATTGGGCCAACCGGTTCCGGCAAGTCCAGTCTAGTCAATGCTCTGCTAGGTGCTTCTGTAGCAACAACCAGAGGCGATGGCGCTGCTGTGACCAGTGTTCCAACAGAATATTACAACATCGGGTCAATTGAAAATATCAATAAGAAGTGTGAACAAGAAAAAGTAATGCCAGACCGCTTGGGTACACTTTTGGATCATTCTGTGAAATCGTCTGGCATCGACGCTAAAAAGCCACAATGTCGATATGTCATTGGGTTTCAGTTTATAAGCCGTGAACGACTCAGCGAGCTCTGTCAAAACACAGTTGAAGTTCTGGGGGACCAGGAAGAAAGTTTATTGGGTAAAACAAAAAATCCCTTTGTGGCACCGCTCTTAGACGTTCTCGTGGGCGAGGAAAAACGAAAAGCTTTCTTAAAAGATAGCGGTTTAGTGGGTGATGAAATGTATGAGTTAGAGGAGGCAGAATTAGATCGTAAAAAGGAAGAGTGTATGGAGAAGCTCAAGCAACTAGTACCAGGGCAGGGAAGCTGGCGGTGACCGTCTAGCTATAATTTCCTTTCTGATTCATCCAAGCCTGGGGCAGCTTGGATCGGTAAGAAGGTAGTTTGGAGTTGTCACAATGTTGAATATGTTCGGATTCTCGAGAATCGATTTGCTCCCATCTTGGAGAGGGTTGAGGTCGGTGGTGAGTTTCATATGTTGGACATCCCGACGTTGTCCAATTCTTCGGCCGAGCAGATCTCCTTCAGGCTGGTCGATGTGCCGGGGTTCGGTGATGTTAATACTCAGAGAGAAAGTGTTGCCGCCCGTGCTTTGGAGAACTCGGAGAAAATCATTATCTGCGCAAATGCAGCCAGAGCAGGGTCAGATTCTCAGATTGTTGAATATTTGAAAACAGATGCGCTCCAGGAACTCCAAATGAAGAACACGGGTAGAGGAAAGTTAATTTTTTGCGCCACAAAAAGCGACCAGGAGGATGTGGATTTAGAATGGGCAGAAGATGCTGAAGATCCTCGCGAAGTTCACAATAACACCGTCCGTGACAATGTAAAAACTATGTTAGCAGAGAAATTCAAATACGGTGAGGATGTTCCTATAGTAGTGGGCAGTAGTAGAAAGTACTTTGAGATTATTAATAAAAACAACAATGCTGACCCATCAGATTCATCAGCGACGCACGACGGGTACACTTTAGATACCACGGAGATTCCATACTTGTCAAGGTTAGTGTTTTCTACTCTCTGGTAGCATGGTACTGACGCAAATTTAAAGTCTTTCAAGGAATTACAGCTGTATGTCAAAAACCACGTAGATTCTCTACAGCAATAAATCTCAATACTTCAACTTACAGCAGGTTCCTCTGAAACGCAGCAAAGTAGCTCATCCTCTTCTGAGGCGCATAACGCAGGCGACGGCGCTAATGGTAGTGACCCTGAAAAGGATCCAAACGCACCTCGGGATCCGTAATTGGGTCTGGATCAAGTTTCAAAACTTGTGAATAAAGTTGTTAGTGAAATTGTTTCTGATATTGAGACTGACGGACCGGTCGAGCAATCCAACAGCCCAATTTGGAGATCGACAGAAGGCAGGGAATTTCTATAAGTACTTCAGAATATCAAGTCGAGTATCCAGGGTTTGTCATCGAATATAACGTAAGCTGCGGTTTCGGCGAACGTAAGGGCACCTGGCGTCGCGCGTGGTTGGGGTTTCAATGTGCACCATTGTACTTTCAGGTGTGATCTTAGGTATGGGGGTGGTCTATTGTGGGCAAATGATTTATTTCGGGAGTTCCGAGAGTAAATGCAGAATGGTGTCTGGAGTCAGTTTTTCAACAACCAATCTCTACTTTTGCAGAACGTAGAAACAAAGGTAAACAGGTTAGTAAGCAGAGTAAAGCAAGTAGTGCTGGGGAAGCTAATGGTAGCTCAGTAGGATTCAGAAATGACAAAGTCCTTCAAATTATCACAAGGAATGAAGAATAAAATTGTTGATGAGATGAACAGTCGCATTAACTTTTCTTCGGTAGATGGGGAGAAGTTCTCACGTCCAATTGGGTCTGCGATCCAAAGACTGCAAGACAGTTTGACAAGTCCGACTATCGCCATCCGTAATCATTTCTCTGATAGTTATATCTCCATTGAAAGCGGGGACTCTGGTAAAGGTTCTGTCGCGCGAAAAAGAAATGCGGTCGTCCAATTATTCAATTCAAATGGCTTAGATATGGAATCAAAAGCTTCTAGCCTCGTCACAAAAATCGGCAATACTACACAGATAGTTGATGGTATGGGAAAAACAGTCTTACTGGAAGTTGTGTCTCAAATCCGTGCTCGGTTATCTAAGGCTTTTTGGAATTTGAATTATAGTAGACTAAGCCTATGTCCAATCTGTTACGGTTCTGACGACGGTGGTAGTAGCGCAGCCAGTCGAGTTGAAGATGGTGTTGATAATGAAGAAAAATGGATTCTCCTCCCCTGTTCTCATGGCGGACACGTTGGTTGTATTCGGGCAGCTATTGAGAACAACCCCAAATGCCCATACTGCCGTGCTGATTGTTCTGTAGCTCAATTGGCCGATTGTGAGACGGTGAATCCCGCTAAATTATTCAAGGAGTTGCGGGAATGTTTCTCCGCCGTTGATGGTGAACATGCCGAAGAAAAACTTAAGGAGCTTCATACAGTGCAAGAGTGGTTGAAGAGAAAGTCGGAGGAAATCGAAAAAATCTGTAGAGGTCGAAAGAAAATAGTCCAAGAGTTTGAAGCAGAATTATATGGGATAATCATAGACTCAGAGGAGATGGAAGTGGAAGAAGAAGCTGGTCAAATGCTAATGATCAATCATGATACAGGTTCAGATGATGTTTTTGGGGACGTTTTACAAAGAGTGGGACAGGAGAGAAACGGGTCATCTTCATCTTCATCAGCAGCAGCATGATGATAGGTAGTTTAGACGCTGTGAGGAATTTGGGTTATAGAAAAATATTAGACTTGACGCAAGTTGAACAGTGTTTTGTAATTCGTGAAGCGAAATTCAGATATTGAAAATTGAACTTTGAATGTATTCGATGTAGATTCTGGCGTATAAAAATTGAAACTAAATGTTGGTTTTAGCTTGAAAAGAAAATTTTGTTCGTAGGATTTTACTGTTATTATATATTTTTATTTGAATATTGGGTCTAACTTCTAATAGCTTCAGTTAGTTACGAGTCGTCATACTTTTTATTCGAGCGTACAAAGTCTTTTGAAAAAAATAGAGCAGATATAATCCTTTTTTTTCGTGGTCCTTGTAATACTTACTATATTAGCTAAATAGTTCATTATCGTCCCAGTATGTCAAGTCAAAACCCCGTTTCCCACCACGATTCCCGGTCTAGTTTCGTATCCGCCCGAGGATCTGTGACATCATCGGTTAAAGTTTCTTCCAAATCTTTCCACGCTGAATATCACGGTCACACTGTCGAGGATTTACGATCGCTTAGAACAGGATTGCTATAACTCACTCACTGTCAGTCAGCAGCTGCAGCAATTATGGAACTTCAACCGAATTTCATATATTTGGTAGGTGACTCGTCTTTAGATAATAAACACTGGCTGTTTCCAGGACATGTGTCGAAAAATTCTTCAAGAAACTATGACTTGTAAGATAATGTGGCAAGATATGGACATGTAGGACCAGCTTGTAATGGGTATGAAAACGTTTTGAATCCACCTGTATCCGTGAGAGATGTGTGCTATTGGGTAAATTACTACTTGGAAAAGAAATATAATTAATATTTGAAATTGAATTATAGTAACCAGGGTAATACTGTAACTGCTGAAAATGATCCTGTATCTCAAGATGAAAGTAACTTAAACCAAAGTCAGAAGAACCGTCTAATCTGCATCAATGCTGCCGTAGAGGAATCAACTCTCGCGCAAAGATCGCCCGCAGCTCTCTCCATACCACAAGATATCTTCGTGAGAAACAATATTGACAGACACGATGTCCTAATCTGCAACGTGGGTGGTAACGATATCGCTCTAGCCCCTGGATTGGGCACTATTTTCTCGATATTGACGGCGCTGACTTATGTGAGTTGGTTTGCTTCCAATCCCCATAAAGTTGAATCAGAGGGCAGTATGCCGTGGGGATTAGGACATTTTGTGAGTTTGTTTGGGGATCAAACCGAAACCTATTTAAGGAAATTGATATTTAATCGAGGTAACATTGGTAACTCTAGTACTAGGAAGTCTAGTAGTAGTAATTCGAAAAGACCGTCAAGTCCAACTAACTCCGTAACTTTATCGAATGCTTTGACAAAACGTCCCCCCAAACTGGTGATACCCTGCATGTTATACCACTTAGATGAAAACCAAAACGCACCCTCCTGGGCCGGTTCCACCCTGAGCATGCTGAAATACAATTCCGATCCGAAAATTCTGCAGAGTTTCATCGAAGCAGTCTATAGGTTCGGGACAAGAAGGATAAAGCTTATTAATAGTAACGGTAAAGATGTTGTAAAAGTAGTTCCCGTCGCGTTGTTTGATGTTTTGGACGGCAAAAACACGGGAGATTATATAGCTAGGGTGGAGCCGAGTGTGGAGGGCGGACGCAAAATGGGAGCTAGATTGGCGGATGTGGTTTGGAAAGAATATCCGTGGGGGAGGGAATGAGACCAAATTTTTTCGTACGAAGTTCTGAGAAAAACTATTAGTAGCTGAATCTTTTGTTGCCGATAGAAAACAGATCCAAATTTATGAGAATTGTAACGAGCCTGTCACTAGTGTTGAAACCGTTGTTCTGAAATCACATCTTTATCATGATCACCAGTTCGTTCAGAATATCAGTTGCATCAACACATTCGGGCATGTTCAAATTGCATTCAGGTATAGAAATATGATATTAGATTTGTACAAGATGATTTTTCTTAAGTTTAAATTCAAACCAAGTTTGTAATTATTAATAGCAATAGATTAAAATTGTCAATGTTTGTTAGATCCTAGCACTTAGCTTAAAGTTCTCATAATTATGTCAAGTTCTTCTTCTTCTTCCTCCTACCATCCACCCAATCCAACGACCAAGCCCCCAAATGCCCCCCAAAACCTCCACCTCCCAATCCATTCCTACGCCGGCCAGCTCATCCATCTGCTCGAAACCTCGCCCACCAACATTCTCATCCTCGTCGCAGACACCGGGTCCGGGAAATCCACGCAGGTGCCTCAAATACTGCTGGATTCGGGGAAGTTCGGACGAAGAATAGCTATCACTCAGCCTAGACGGGTGGCGGCAGTTAGTGTGGCGAGAAGAGTTTGTGAAGAACGGTATGGGTCGGGGAGACAGATTCCTATCTTCAAATCTGATCGTATATCCGACAGTAAACTGGGATATGAAGTCGGATATACGATAAGATTTGAAGATAGAAGTGATTTGGGAGTTAGTAATACAGTTGTGAATTCAGTAAATTCAGGTACTAACAATGCTGCTGCAGCAGATTCAACTGTTTCAGAAAAGTCTAGCAAATACACCGAATTAAAGTACATGACGGACGGGTGTTTGCTTCGGGAGTGTCTGAATTTCCCGGGTTTGTGGGGCTATGACGTTATAGTGTTGGACGAAGCGCATGAAAGAACGCTGGCCACCGACGTCTTGCTTGGCTTCGTTAAGCGAGTCAGCAGGGGGAATTATGCAGACGAAGGTAAATTGCATGACAAACACAACATTCCTGCACGAACTTATCCGACTAGAATCCCGAAAATAGTGATAATGTCGGCTACCTTGGACACAACTCAGTTCTCAAAATTTTTCGATGATTCACCTGTCTTGCTCTGCCCAGGTCGTACTTTCCCCATAGAACCAATCTATGACCGCGCCCCAGGAGAAGATCAATACTATCAACAAAACCGTACTAAAGGCAAGACTTCCGCTTCTTCTCAATCTTCTCTCTCTCATTTCGCGTCTAATTCCATCGCTGCCTCTCAAAAAAGAGTGACAGCCGCCGTCAACTGCGCCTTAAATCTCCATCTCCACGAGTCAGCTGGCCACATCCTCATCTTCCTCACGGGGAAAGAGGAGTGCGAACAAGCCTGCACAGAGTGTCTGGCCAAGTTACACGAGTTAGAAAAAAAAGGGAGAGGCGAAGATCTCGCCAGTTGTGTGATTCTACCGTTGTACGGAAGTTTATCTACCGAGGAACAGCGAAAGGTGTTTGAAGTTGTGGATATGACGATGGTGCGCAAACTGATATTCTGTACCAACGTCGCGGAAACTTCTCTCACAGTTGATGGCGTGGGGTTTGTAGTGGATACTGGAGTGGTAAAAGAAAAAAGAGTGAATGCGAAGACGGGGGCAGAGAGTCTGGAGATAGCGGCGATCAGTCGGGTGCAGGCGACACAGAGAGCGGGGAGGGCGGGACGGACTCAAAGAGGGAAATGTTATAGACTCTATAGTGAGGAGATGTATGAAAGGGGATTTAAAGAAGTTAGTACACCGGAATTATTGAGATCTAATCTGTCATCAGTGGTGTTACAGATGAAGGCAATGCGGATTCAGGACGTTTTGAACTTTGAATTTTTAGATCCACCGGATAAGATTTCGGTTTTGAATTCTCTGAAGAATCTATATTTATTAGGTGCGGTGGATTTAGACGGCAACATCACGAAGGAAATTGGACAGAAAATGGTGGATTTCCCGGTCGATCCCGGTTTCTCCCGTTGTCTGCTGATGGCGGAAGAGATGGACGAAGAAAAAAACAAAAAAGAGCGTGAATCCCAGAGTGGGAATGCTGTTTGGGCTCGGGACGGGGGTAAATACTCCACTTTGGTGGATATGTTAACTCTAGTGGGAATGTTGAGCGCAGAATCAGTGTGGTATAGACCCCCCAGACCCAAGAAAGATGCGGACCCTAATGATCGGGAGAATATTGGAATTGCAGCTAGATTTAAGAAAGCGTGTGTGGCGCACTTTAAACTATCTGATATGCGGGCTGGGGATCATGTCACATTGGTGAACGTGTTTCGAGCGTGGGAAGCGACAGGTCAGAGCAAAGACTGGAGCTTGGAGAACTTTTTGCATCAGAGGAGTTTGAGAACAGCGAGTGAAATACGAGGACAATTAGAGATGCAGATGAGAGGAACGGGGCTGAAAGATAGTAGGGAGGTAACAGCCTCAGGCAAGTCTGCTACAACAACAAACTCAGAAGAACTTGATTCTTCAACTCCAAGTGCTCAATACAGCAGTAGTCATCAAAAACCAAAGTACAATCCTAAGTATTCAAATCTAGCCGCAACCTCCGACGGTTCTCCCCTCTCCCTCGAACGATCAATCAATCTCAGAAAGGCTCTTTGCGCCGGTTTTTTCATGCAATCCTGTCGTCTAATGTCTGACCAAGGACATATTGGCGGATCATCATCTGTCAATGGAGTAAGTACAAATCATAATGAAATAATAACAGCAGCCAGTTGGATCACCCTTGTTTCCAAGATGATTTGTCGCCCAGAAGCTGGTTCCGCTGTTGATGAAAGACGGCCGCCGCCCTGGCTGATTTTTCACGAAATGATTGAAGACGATTATGTAACAAGCGGGGGTGTAAGTTTGAGAACGGTTAGTCAGGTGGAAAGAGCATGGCTTGAAACATATTTGCCAAGATTAGAGAATGTAGATATGGAGAGATTAGTGAGTGGTCGGGTTAGTAATACAAGTCAGAGTGGTCGAAACAGTGGGGGTATTAACTTACATACTAATATTTCTAATCAGTCTCAGAAGAAGTCTTCAAATTCTTCTGATATTAAACATGGAGTAATTGAGGCAGCTCGAAGTGTAGTGCAGAGTGAAAAAATCGAGAATAGGGCGTTGAGTGCGAAAGAAAGATACTTGCAAAGAAAAAAAGAAGAAGAAGCTAAGAAAAAAGGAGTGAAAAAATCGTAGCTTAGTAGTAGTTCTATTACAGTTACAGTTACTAAACGTTTAATAGCTTCATCCTCGACCAATTATGTCAATGTGAGAATCAGAATCTAAATTTTTGTTCTAGTAAGAATCCTTGGAGCGAATCAGAAATACAGTCATGTGATTTAGGTTTTGGTAAGAGTTACAGTAGTTTTCTAAATTTCGAAATTATTAGTTTCTTGCTATCATTTTCCCAATTATAATTATACCTTAAAAATCCAGGATTATTATACTACCTTGGTATCGTGGATTGTTTCATTTTTCAATCCTATTACAGTAAACTGTAATCCCCTATTGCAATATACAATTTTGAATTTTCAACTGTCTATTCGATTTGCTATTAATTAATTATTAACTTTACCATGCCATTGTTCAATTCGTTTTGGAATCATCCGAGAGTCCAATACCAGCTCTATAAGTTGAGGAAATTGCTCCTATTATGCGTTCTATCTGGTCCCGGCATATTTCTCGAGGACTATGGGCCCTTTAGGTGCTTATCCAAGCCCTTTAGGTGGCTTCTGGTCTTTTTTTATTTGTTTGTCTTGATTTTCATAATCAAACCAATCGACATGTTAATTACGGCTTATGAAACGGTTAGTTTCGCGTTTTATATTCCTGGGGTAGAAGCTGCTACAGTAACAGTTTCAAGTAGTTCTGAAGTACTTCGTCCAGCTCCATCTGCTACGCTATTAAGTTCATTAACACCGGATATTAAACATAAAAAGTTCAACAATTACCTCGCTTTCTCCGCTGTTCATTCAGTTAGTGATTTTATTCCTGGATTCAATACAGGTTCAACAACTACCTCGCTTTCTCCGGACTCGATTCTCCACAATTTTTGTTTCTCCCTTGCTCCCAGTTCTACCCATATGAATCAAAAATCTGCTGTGTTGGTTGATCCCGAGATTTGTCGTCCGATGATTGTTTCCGACATTAATCTGAATTCTGACGCGATGGTGAGGGGGACGATTGAGAGGATATGGGCTAGTAAGTCTAAATGGGCTAAGAAATGGGCTGAGAATAAGGATGATATTAAATATGGGAAAAAGTTTTTTCGGGTTGAGGAGGAGTCTCTCTTATCTTCTAAGACCATGATGACGAGTATGTGGCGGAATGAAGAGCTGGATAAGTCTAGGGATCATTATGAGTTGAATTTGGGGCGACTAGGAGCGTTTTTGGGGGTAGAGGGGTTTCAATTTGATAACGGTAGTAGTAATGGTGGGTTTGAGGGGTTTACTGCGTCTGGAGATGGGCGCAGTAGTGTTAATAGGTTTCCGAAATTTGGATTGAATTTCTCCACATTGATGACGACGAGAAGGAAGGGAAGAGAAATGTTTTTTGGTGGGAGTAGTACTACTGATATTAGTCGTAGATCAAGAAGCCAGCCTGTCCCTGTAAGTTCTGCAGTAAATAGAAGTTCTAAAAGAAGTTCTAGTAGTCTCTTAGGTAGAAGTTTCCGCAGTGTCCGCGAGCTATATTCACAAGTATCGGAATTTTACAGCATTCCCTTGCCAGTTCTTCGTGATTTTTACTACGATTTCTATCGTTTGGGCCTGCTCGAAGCTGTGGCAGATACGGAGTTTATATGGTCGACGTTACATCGCGCAAAACATGAACATTCTTCTGCTAGTATTTACTATATTAAACAAGTGGGTGACGAGGTCTTGCAGAATATAAAAAGGAAGTACACAAGTGCTGACAGTGGTTGTCAGAGTCCTCAGGTGGATGTCAAAGAGGATAATTTGAGTTTACGGTGTCAATTCCGTCTCAAATTTTACGAATGGGCATCTACACTCGAAATTACGTTGGATGAGAGCAATCTAATCCCCAGACTCATTCGTTCTCAATCTAGTCTACAAGTAGCTGACTCCCTATCTAACGTCCTTCACCATCTTTCCTCAGTCATCATGCCGCAGAAAATAGACCAGGCAATCCAGAATTTGAAAAATTTAAATTCAGGAGGACCAGCTTCAAGATTCATAAAAAAGTCCCACCTGAGTTGGACTCAGCTCACTGGCGATGGACGCAACAATGAGCTGATAGTACCCTATTGTCCCGTTAAGGGTGTATACGCGTTCTCTGATTATTTTGGAGAATCACTGGGTGGAGAAACCAAGACGCTGTTAGAGTCTCTTCTGAGTCTTAACAATGACTCTGAGTCGACAATCCCGGTGTTGTCCGGTCCAGATTTGAGTAAGTTAGTAGACTATATTAGTAGTAGTGAGCCAGGTACTAGTAGTAGCAGTAGTACTAGTAACTTAAAGTCAAACCTACTGTCCAGACTCTCTATTTACGAATGGGAAGAATTTAAAAACCGGGAGGTCCGGGATGTTACAGGTAGTTACAGTAGTAGTGACTATAGTTGGGAGGAGGACATCGAAAAATTGGAACTTAGCGGTTTTACGGCCATTGAACAGGGATGGGATTTGGGGTGGATGCAGAAAATGATTGCTTTGTATGATTCAGATGGTAGTAATACAGTTACTAAAAAGATGATCCAAAAATTGAGATTTAGTAAGGCAATTTGAAATTTAAAAATACTAGTATTCAAGATATAATATAATATAGAAAATTATTGAGCTTCCAAATTTAGTTAAATGTAGAGAATGGTCAGTAGTCATAGTCGTTTAGTTTTGATCCGTTGTGCGCATCGCATTAGACTTTTTCCCGTATGTTATGAAATGACAAGATATTATTAAAGTATAGGCTTGAAATAACGATTTCCTGTGCAGGCTGCAGCTAAAGCTAGAGTTCTGTAATTGTTAATCGTTCAACACAAATGAAGAGCGTGACTAATCGTTTAAGACTCAATTTGCACACAAGGGTCGTTTCTCTAGACTCGTTTATCTCTACCATTGACATTATGATCATTGGAGAGCAAAGAATTGTGCCAGGAAAATACAACTGGTATTACCAACATTAGAGTCGTTTCTCTCGTTCTCTTACTATAATATTAGCATTGTTGTCAGATAAATTCAATTTTCAAATTGAGGCTCCATTGATCAAATTTAAAACAACAGTTATACTATCAGAGACCATGAACCCCCCTATACTGTTAAGATTATAATGTCATGACATAACTGTTAATAATTTTGAAAAAAAAATTGACGACATTAAAATGTTGTTTAGGTTGAATGCTTGATAATTTAGTGAATTATTTATGATACCATAGATGTAATCTGTAGATATTGTTAATTATTTTGGTGAATGACATATAAAAGTCTAGAGCTTCCAAGTTCCTGTAATATTTACGTACTCTGACTTAGAATACTACTATAATACTTTTATGATACTTTGAATTTCTACGTAATAACACTAAGAACAAAATCGATGTCATTACCATCACTAAGGAAGGCTAGAAGTCTACTAGAGCCTATGCTTTTAATACTACTACTACTTCTATTACATGACAAGGTGCTTACTAGCAATGCATTGTCAGTGAGTAACTTCACTAACTTGTCTAATGACAGTATTAACTCAACGAATGAGACAGAAACTGCGCTTACAAATGTGACATCTAACGCAACTGCGGTTGAATCATCAATTTCCGAGCCTGTAATCGGAAATACAAGTAATATCAGTAATATTTCAAACACGACTACGGCTGAATCGCCAATTTCTGAGGCGGTGGGAAATACGAGCAATATTAGCAATATTTCGAATACGACTACGGCTGAATCGCCAATTTCTGAGGCGGTGGGAAATACGAGCAATATTAGCAATATTTCGAATACGACTACGGCTGAATCGTCAATTCCTGAGGCGGTGGGAAATACAAGCAATATTAGCAATATTTCAAACACGACTACGGCTGAATCGTCAATTCCTGAGGCGGTGGGAAATACGAGCAATATTAGCAATATTTCAAACACGACTACG
>Ga0099797_101529_pt1 | contig 11951 bp, 7 predicted proteins | sample Uncmet_Sort48C_1_FD_89871 | JGI IMG/M metagenome (GOLD analysis project Ga0099797, IMG submission 89871) | Marine eukaryotic communities from CALCOFI LINE 67, Pacific Ocean - C012_Sort48C_1 | ecosystem: Environmental > Aquatic > Marine > Oceanic | place: Pacific Ocean: Monterey Bay | collected... | reverse complement strand
TATATTTAGGAAAAAATGTTGAAAAAATGAAAGCACGAAAATTAAAACAAGAACAAGAACAAAATCGAAAAAATAAAAGTAAAAATGGAAACAATACAAATAATATACAAATATGCCTTGGTAGACAACATAAAATGACATACGATATTGTTTTAGAAGATAATAAAAAGTCAAATAATAATACTTTAGAAAATATATTAATATTTCCAATACATAATGATGAAGAAAGTTTGCATTTACGTAAAAAACATGCAGTACAATTATATTCAAATAATCAATTACAAGCATTAATAGTACCTTTAGAATTAAATGGAAATTTAAACGATGATGTTATTTATAGTTGCAATGCAACAACGGAAATGCATTTTGAACGAATAGAAGAACAATTTCAATATGCATTGAAAAAATATTATGGTAGTGAAATTAAAGATAATATCAATGACAATGATGATAAAAAAGTTGATGGTCAAAATAATAATAATACGAGTAGCGATGAATTAATAGAAAAAGAAGAAACAATAATAAAACAAGGAGGAATAAAACATGCATATTTTAATGCAGGGGAAGTATTAGTTACACGTCATTCCAATTTAAATAATATTCATGTTATATTTCATATTGTTCCAGTTGAAATGGAAGTGATATATGATAAAATAAATGATAGATTTAAAATGGTACGTAAAATAAAACAAGAGGATGATAACTATAATTTCAACAACAATAATATATCAAATGTGAATAATATTAATACTGATCAAATTCGTAAAGCATTAGAAAAAATAATTTCATATTCAAATGTAAGTGGTATTCATCGATTATATGTAGCAAATGATTTAAGCTTATCACTTGAATTTGAACGTACGATGCGATTGATACGAACATCATTATTGCATGTTATTAGTGAAGTTGGTGATCGTCGTGTGGATTTAAAATGTATTCATTTATTGCAATTATTAGTAGACGACAACAGCAATGGTAATAACAATGTTAATAAAGAAAAAGCGAATAGTAGTACGAATATTAATAAGAAACAGCAGCAGCGAACAATGAATGAAAGAATGAATTTATTTTTTCAACATGATATGTAAAAATTATGTGTGCGTGCGTGATTACATAAGTGTATAGGTGGGTGTGGTCATTAAAAAACATTCTTTTTATAAAAAAACTACTCTTACAAAAAATTTTTAAACATCTCATGTAGTACACGCATTTTTTTTTCTTTTTTACCGAGATTATACTTTACATTAGTTACACACATTTTTACACGTTTGTACATTTTGTATATACATATCATATATATATGCATACTAATCATTCACATCACCACCTTCCCAAAAACTTCCATGTGCTTGTGCTAATTCTTCTATATATGTACTTTGTCCTGTTTCTGCAAATTTTCGTTCATCAGCTGTACGTACATAACCATTTGAACGATCAATTACATTGATAACAGTTTGCATACTTTCTGGATCCATTACATTTAATGATTGAAATTCAACTAATCGAAAATCATGTACAAGCTCAACCATCATTTCATTTAATTTTCTATATTTTTTTGTCCAATTTGAATTATTATTATCACCATTCCCATCATTATGATCTCTCCCTTCCTCTGGTTCCTTCGGTTCTTGTTCTTCTACTTCTTGTTTTGGTATTACTAAATTATTTTTTACATCATTTGTTTCATCTAAAAATTTCTTTTCTTTTCTTCCTAATCCAATATATGGTACTAATAAATCTAAATCAAATGCACTTTTATAAAAATCTAATTGAAATGCTAATTTATCATATTTTTCCAATAAATCAATTTTTGATAATACATTAATATGTGGCAATTCAAGTTGTAACATCGTTGATAAGGATAGTAACGATGCTGATATATACGTAGCGGGATCGGCGCAATAATACGCATCCACCAAATGCACACAAGTTAAACGAAATCCCCATTTTCCCAATGTACGTACAATATTTTTTAAACTACCATGATGTGTAAATAATTCTACTTGTCCTGGACAATCAAAAATTAAATATCTTTCACTTAAATTAGCTAATTTTTCTTTTAACCAATCTAAATTTTTTTCCAAAAATTCCATGCAATAAACCAACCCACCATTTGGACCCAATTTAAAGTGTTCCATCACCTCTTCTAAGCTACACAATTCGCTGATATCAATAGCACAATCATATTTTCCATCAACTTGTTCATTTGCTGGATCTAAATTAATAACAGAACAAGGACGTCCACTGGCTTTTAAAAAGGCACTCATTCCACTACAATACGTTGTTTTCCCTGAACCTGGTGGTCCAATGACAAGTTGGGCATAGATAACGTTGTCTTCATGGTTTAATTTTTGATATTTTTCTTGTTTTAAATTCATGAGTGTTATTATTATTATATATATATATATACATACATACATGCATATATATATTATATACACACTCTACGTATTCACCTTTGCTGTATCCAAAAGTACTTTTACAATAATAACCAATAAATATATGTAAAGCACACAAGGAAAAATATCTCTGAATGACGGAAGAAATCGTGAAATCGTGAAAATCGTTCATACTTTTTTAAAAATATATTATTAAGTATATATAATTGTATACTAAGATTACTATTTGATTTGATAGAACTATTAGTATACAAATATACATACTTAATATATATATTAAAAAAGTATGAACGATTTCACGAAAAAATTTCAGAAATGTTTCTTTGTGTTGTGACTTTGTTGTGAAAGCTTGAAAAAATATGTGGTTGATGATATTTTGTGCTTCTTATTATTCTAATTATGATGTTAGCCTATTATATAGTTATAGTTAGAATGATGATGAATGATTCTATTCTCGTTTGATTTATTGGAATTGGGATTTTGGACTCGTTCGATAATTCTTGTAATGGTGTGTAGTGCTAATTTCCATAAGATTACCGCTCCAAGCCTATTCTCGTCTTATACTAAACGAATAGCGTATTTCCCATAGGTTACAGTATAGCAACAAGTACAACATATCGTTTTGGGTCAATGTCCTAAAAAAGCGAGGATTTCTCCGATTAGCATGGACACACCACCTAACGGTAACCTAAAAATCCAACAAATTATTCGAGCCCTATTTGAACACGTTCTATTGTTCCTAAAGGCCGTCAAATCACCGATTTATAACTTTTTCCTCGGATATTATCTACCATCATCACTAAACTGCTATTTCCGTCTCGTAAAACCTTTATTATTACAATTTAAGCTATCTCAGAATCACATCGTTTTTCAATACTGGTAAAATGGCCAAGTTTTGGTTTATTCGACCTTCCCAATTCTTTATATACACACAACAGCAGTGAATCGTCTTTTTTGACATCCAACCAATATCCAAATCGACTATCAAGAGGATCGTGAAAGTTCGATATCGTCTGATAAAACGATAGTATTGCTATGGTAGCAATTAACAGGTACACAAGCCTTGGACAAAATCGCTTTTACACGATTTCGTCATGCTTGCTAGAATACGACGTATAGATAGGATATACGCATGAGCAAATCGTTGTACATCCGAAAGGAAAAGTTAACTTTTTGCTCAACATAGTTTAATATTTTTTTTAAAAAAATTACGCACAAAGATTCTAAAGTCTGTCCCCACTATTTCCATATTCCAGTTGAAGTAATCGTCTACGTCTTGAATTAACACTACTACCACATTCACTATTTGGTTTATGATCACATTTTGCTGTAAACGTCGTACCAGTCACTTTGTAATTGTAACCAATTTGTAATTTCGTCCATTCATCCTTTACTGGTTTAATACCATTTCCATCTTCTGCTGGTGCACAATCGATATCTTTACAGATTTGATAATCTTTTGTATCTGGACAACATGACTCATGATCCAACCAAATTTTTACATCGATTGTTGTTCTTGGTATGTGTGGTTTTAATTCTTTATTATTTGTATTACCACATTGTGGTAATTCTTTTTGCAAATATCCATTTGGTGACTTAGCATCTAATTGTACAACGAACAAATCCGTTCCATTAATATTTTGCAATGATATATCATTTGCAGTAAACATTGGTGTTGGACAATCATCACTTATTTCATAACGTCCTTGTTTACGTGAACCAAGTAAGAAAAGTTTATCTTTTGGTATATCCCATGGCATCATAATAGCTAAATTAATGACGGTATCTGGATGATTTAAATCAATATGAGCATATCCAGTGCAAAATAAATCTTTATTTTTTTGATAGTCACCCACATCTTTCATTGTTACCACTGGGCAAAAATCATCAGAAAGTGGAGAACCTCCACCTAATCGTCGTTTTTGTTTATTGTTTTGTTTTAAAATGGCAAGGAAATTGTTGGTTTTGTTGGTTGTTTGTTCGAGTTTGTCGATTTTAGCAGCGGCATTTCTTTTGAAGATAGCATCTTTCTTTTCTAAACGTTTTATTTTATTATGTGATTGCTTACTTTCTGCTGCTAACATCTCCACTTTCTTTTCTAACTTTCGTATCTCACTATTACTTCTACCATTGTCATCACCAGCATCAAGATCAAAACCGCCACCGCGATTCTTTCCATCCTCCTCATCTTTACCAAACATAAAAACACTTGCACTGTTTAATACATTTGTAAATCCTTTTTGAATACTTGGCCAAACGCCTAACAATCTTCGTCTTCGTCTTCTACGTCGTCGTCTTCTACGTTCCTCGTCATCCAATAATGCATCTATTATTATAGACAAACGCGATAGATCGACTATCAAATATAATACGATAATAATCACACATATTGACGTATATATTGCAATATAAACCGCTCCAACGCTTCGTACCAACACAGATAAAGTAAAAAGCTACATTCGATTCAAATATCCAATATCACATTATCAAATTGAATATTAATCATACGAAATCAAAAAAAAGTACGTAAATATTTTATAACGATATTTTTTTTTGGTTAATAATCTAATATGTTTTTTTTGATATGAAAATATTTTCACTGATGTTGTAATAACTATTTATAGATAGATATTACAATTGAATATCTGTTATAAATATATGTTTTTATAAATGTTTTTGTTAAAATAATATATAAATTCTGGTTGTTATATATGTGTTTATTTCTGTGCATTTGTATCTAGGTGTACATGTTTTCCTTCTTTAACAAATCGTTATCCTCGTACATATATATATGCATTTAATTATATTGATGGCTTATTGTGCTATTATTGCACTATTCAATTTATTGTCCCTCTCTTTTTTTTTGTTGTTCATGCGTTAACATTCCTTCTTTATTATTTATGGTATACTCTAAGTAAGATTGCGTAATGTATATGGTCAAGATTCCACAAAATCATCCAAAACGAAAAGTGGTTAGCACGTCGTTACCACCAGACCAAGGGAAAAAAGATTTATGATTATGATGTAATCTAAATCACACAGTTAAAATTGATGCAAATTTTTTTCTGAGTGGGTCGACTTCGCTATCATAATACAGTATACTTATATAGTACTAGAACAAATCAAAAACACCTTAACCAAATTAGAACATGATTATACTTGTTAGCTTAGTTTTTTAATTTGAATTTGATAGGTTTAATGAATTTTAATTTAAGATTGGGCATTTTTCATTTTCATAGATTGCGTCGTAAATTGCATCGTCATAGTCATTCCCGGTATTTCTCGATGTGTATAATGCTACGAACCTGCTATTGAAAGCAAAATTAAAATCGGCCTCTATCCTGCCTTAGCCTGTGGTGCTATAGCTTTTACAATAATTGCCACCGGAGCCGGAACGGCAGCTACACGAAGACATTTCGAACAACGAGAATGTCGCTTCTAAATTCAATAATGTATAGTGTTATTTTAAAAGTCGGGTATATTGGAGGACGTACCACAAATATATATAGTGTTATAGCTCTATCTACTATGTTGGACGGATGACATAGAAAGAAAGAAAAAACATAGAACAACGAAACAAACAATAGTAATATTAGAAGAAACAGTAACAACAATAACAACATCTTTACTTTATAAATAAAACATGAATTCAATCATAACACGTCGTACCTTACAACAAATTATTCGTTGTAAAAATAATAATAATAATAATGCCGCTTGGAAAAATTACAAATCCGTAGCATATTTACATGATGGAAATACAGAGTCGAAAATTTACTTTCGTGAATTTTCCACGGAAAAGAAAGAAGGCGAAAGTGGTATGCCGGGACGCCAATTATCTAGAAGCAGCTCCCCGTTCGTACGCTCGTTATCTAGATCAGACTCTTTCATTGAAAATCAAACGAGCTCCATGCATCCTATGGAACGTGAAAAATCAAGACATGAAATTCCAGTTGAAAAGCAAGCTGGTTTCGGGCAACGTATGGTTGCTACACTAGAAGTCATGGTATCGAAAATTTTTCCAGCTGGTTTTGGTTGGCAAGGTGCTAGTTGCGTAGCCGAGGATATGGGTATGGAAGCAACGGATATGGGATTTTTTTTATGTACGGGAGTCGGTGACTTTTTAGGTGTAGCTACAGGCCATACTGTGTATTACACTTTGAAAAAAGCAGTAACTGGGGATGATGATATAAACGTTGGATATGAATTTCATACCGGTTTATTACTTGGTTCCGCTGCATTTTGCTCTGGTACTGTATGGCAACCAATCGTTAATTTCGCACAAATGCAAGGCATGGGCTTTAATTCTAGTGCATTATTGAATTTATGTGTTTGTGGTACTGCCTTCTTCGGTGGCTTACGTTTATTCCGTGTATTGTATTCACCAATAATGGAAGGGGTTGAGGAAAGTAATTATGAAAACCTCAAAAACGATTTTGCTTTAAGTGTTAGTATTGGTGCTGCCACTGGATGCTTTGTTGGTACAGATGTTTCTTATGGTGCTGATAATTGGTTACGCCCAGTTGTAGGCATTGAAGATAGTTTTAGTGTACCATTAGGTATGTGTTTAGCAGGTTCTAGTACTGCAATAGGTTTCTTTGGTTTGCAAACCGCGCAAAATGTAGTTGTACCAGAAGGTAAAAACTGGATCGATTAATATCATCAATATGAACAATGAAGAAAGGAGCTAGAGATTTTTTAGAAGATGTTATATTTGACTTTTGCATTGTGTTTACATTTCGGCCTTCCGAGTCAATAAGCAAATATAAACAGCAGTAGTACATTACCGCATACGAAGTGAGCAGTATTAAAAAAAATATGTTGAGATGTGGTACAAAAATATATTAAAGTTGCATGTGTCGTAAAAAATAAAAATTAAATTTTTATTACCCCCGTGTATTTAAATATTTTATTTTTTTATATCAAATATTAAAATAATAAATATGCATATCTCACTATATTATGTATCATCATATCATATGACCATATGACTCGACACACTCTTTTTAGCTTGTTTTCATATACACAGTAATATTTAATATTTAAAAATGATATTACACCAGCCGCCCGCCAGGAATAAACTTTCTCTGGACACCATAGATCTTCCAGGGCCAAATCTCCGTTTTTCCCAGGAAAAGACTCTCTAGTATAAACTGTGACGTATTTAAAAAAAAAATGTTTTACCCCATTTTTAAAACCACTTTTTTATATAATTTCTCTTCAAATTCATGTCTTAAACCATCATGTTCTAATTTCTCATCGTGGTAAATAAATTTAACTATATAGGTTACAATATCAATAAAATCTTCAAGCGTTTTACATTTGTTCTTTATTAAATCTATGACATTTGCACCATATTCATTCCATATAGCTTCGTCATTTATTACAGATTTTATATGATCAATTACAACCGGTCTATTTTTTGTAGGTATAGATGTAATTTGTGATGGCCTTTTACTGTTTTTAACCCAACCTGAATATATAACAGATAGATAAAAATGGTTAGTTTTGTGTCTGTGTGTTTGTTGTTTATTTTTTTTTTTTTCCAACATGTATCTATTATAATATATTTGACTATATACTTACCACATAAATTTGTATAAATCATTCGCAACATATTATAATTATCACTAATTGTTTCATTAAATGTTACCTCTTTAAAAATATCACGATTGACGCATTCTCGACGACTCACCTTGTTAGTTTGCGATAATATATTGAATATATTTTCTAATAATGGTAATTTTATTTTATGATCAATTTGTGTATCTAAATTTAACGAAGGGTTGTTATTTACTTCTAGCAACCATAATTTGTTATCCGCATCTGGTATAAAATCAAAACCTAATGTTTGAAATGATCGACAAACGTTGTTCTCACGACGATCAGATAATGGAAAACATGTATTGTACATTAATGCACATGTTGGTTGAATGGCTAATAATGTTGCGGCAACGCTATCATGGACTTGTTTCCAAAAATCTGATGTACTTTCAACATTACCTTGCTTTTCTAACCATGACGTAAGCAGAAATTTATTGCTTTGCTCGTCTACAGCAGTAGTATTATTACTGTTTTCTTTATTTAATTCGATTGACGATAGCGTACCGTTTATAGTATCATCATCTATATCCACCAAAACTTGATTTTCCCATTCAACAGCAGGTGTTGCCTTTTTATTAGTAGTATTCTGCGTATTCGCTTCTATACTACTATTATTAGATGGGTTTATTTTTGAATTGGTTAAATGTATGTGTGGGATTTTACAATTTTCCACATTTGGAGCTTGATAATCTTTGCTGCAACATCGTACTAAACCTTCATTATAAATATAAGCAGTCAATGGTTCCATATCAAACACGACAACATAAATACGAAGATCAAATTTTCTTTCTGTATTATCAAATAATTTTGGATTTGAAATATATTGTTGTATAACAGCTGGAAATGGTCCTTTCATTTCATCTACACCATCTTTTGAAATCTATAAAAATATATGTATAATATCGATTTGTAAGTTAGTATTTCTAGTTCTCATATATATATATATATAGATAGATAGATACATAAGAAGGATAATATAACATACGTATGCTTTTGATACTGGCTTCAAAAATTTAGGATCACCATAATCCATTGTTTCCTCTTTTTCCCAACCATCAATTGCATCTTTTAATGATGGGGCAAGGAACATACCACGGCCACATCTTCCACGATCTGGCTTGACAATATACCATTCCTTTTTATTATCATTCTTTTCATCTAATATCGTTTTCTCCCGTATAACATTTACTTCATCAGGTACACGAAATGATTTTGGTAAAAAATCTGATAACGTTGTTGTTGTTTTGGATGATGATGAGATAACAACATCTTTTTTTGTTGACGTTATTTTTTGTTGGTTGTTTGTTATTTGATGCGATTTGTGATATTTGTTCAATATATTTAATGATTTTGTCAAAGAACATTTTGTCAAACGCTCTCCCATTCCATAAAAACGATTTGTTCGTTGATAAACACGTCTGTTACTTGCTAACCTTTGTAAATAAAAACGTTTAATTGGTAATGCACGGTCTACCCATATAATATCTGCCATCATAGGCTTTTTAGCAACTTTTACATTTGAATGTTCTTGTATACTTTTTAATACACATGGTTTGGATTCTTTTGATGTATTCTTGATATCAACCTGTATGATTCGTTGTTGTTGTTGTTGTTGTTTGTTGTTGGTATACGATGCCATATTGATTGAGAAATAATAATAATAGTCGTTATAATAATAATAATAATACAAATCGATCTTTCTTCCTTTTTTCCCTTTCTTTTACATTGTTCTTTTACAGATTTGTTTTTCTATCACTATACTCTTGAAACAACTATTGCAATTCTATACCCATAATAATAAATAATTTTGGTCTTTTGAATGGGAAAATAAATAAATAATAACGACGGACGACGGACGCGAATTAGAATCAAGCTGGCCTTAGGGGCTGGCATGACTATACGAAATATGAGTACTTGAAAGATGTGTCAATAAATACCTATTTATATTTAAAATTGTCGAAAATAGACGGTATACGGAAATTTATTAGCATTTGTGGATCAGCAATTAGAAAAATGGAATAATAAAACTATACCACCAGGTAAAAAACAAAAATCAAGTACTCGTATAATAAAAGAAAAAATCATATTTATCATATATCAGTACATCATTATATATTACCACACGCGTGTTCTCTTGTAAAAAAATGTTTTTATCTCCAACAAAACATTGTATTCAAATATAAAATATATACAATATATCATACGAGCGTAATATTTAGAAGCTCCTTTTCCAGTAATCTTGACCTACTCCCCTCAGTATATTACGAAAAGTAATATTACGTACGTATGATACATGTTCAAACGAATTTATCCTCTTCACCACTTTTTGGTATTATTCTTAGTCATGCTTTTTTTGTCGTTTTTTTGCCATGTGTTGCTTCTGGGATTTTTGATACCATCAATACAAAATAAACCAAACCAAATACACTTGCACATCCTAATGATAATCCAGTAATACCATATGCACTATATGTACGAATACCAACTTGTGGACCAATTAAATAGGATAAGGCAAAGATTGCATGTTCCATTCCCATCAATGTACCTTGATATTCTTTTGGTACAATTTCTGAAGTGTTTTCTGTGATGGATGTACCTAAACTAAATTGAAATAATGCTAATACCATAGCAATCGCGATAAATGGTCGTTGTCTTCCTAAACCATCTTTTGCAACAAGACCAAATTGATCCATCGTTTCTGAATATAAAGCAGTTTGTATTACATATATGAATCCCATACATAAAACGCAATTCCTTACAACTTTTGATACGTGACCACCGAGTAATTTTGTGACTGGGGATAACAGAAATGCACATGCAAATCCACCAAATGCAAATTGTATTGCCATAACGGTTCCCATCAACGATTCATCTGCTCCTAATGATTTTAATATCAATGGTTGTGATGATCTTGCCATAGAATTAGAAATGGATGTTGCTAATTTAACAAATAAAAACACCCATACCATTGATAAAATAGTTGATACTTTCCCAAACCATGATGTATTATTGTTTTTATCACTTTTTTTCTTCTCGGCATCAGATTTCTTCGATTCATCATCATTATTATCCATTGTTGCTGGTAAAAAAAAAACCAATGCAACGGCTAATAAAGAACCTGCAGTAGCATATCTTGCACCAACATAATAGTCACCACTTGCACCTAATTTACCACCTAAGAATGGCCCAAGTGTACCACCAATGGTATATGACGTTGTTAACCTTCCTAAAGCATTTAAACGCTCCGTACCTGGTTTTGTTAATTTAATAACAGCAGTTTGAGCACATAAAAATCCTGCCATAGCTAATCCAGGAACTTTTGATAAATACAACAATTCCACGGAATCGCAAATGGATAACGTGTAATAGCATGATGCGCATGCTAAGAAATTGATGATTAAACCAGTACGTACACCAAATCGATCTAATATTGCACCAAACAACAAAGAACCAATCCCTTGGATAATAGAGAAAAATGATTTTAAATTAGCATATGTTGTTGATAACGATGCTTTTTCATTTTCTGAAGATGTATTGTTTAATAATTTTTCCAATAAAAATGGTTCAATTGGAGATTGAAATTGATAACATAAAGCATATAATACTATAAGCATGTAAACAATAAATAATGCGCCGGTATTATTATTATTATTATTATTATCATTGTCAGAGGATATCGTTGTTTTTTTTGTCTCATTATTCACTACTTTCTTTTTTTTTGTTTTCGATGGTGAGTTTGGTGTTTTTGTTCGGGTGGACCTTTTTTTCGGTGAACCAGGCATTTTTTTAAAATTTTTTTCTTACTAAATGGTTTAAATATAACTTGTGTATACGTATGTGTGATATAAAATGAATATAGATTGATCAATTCGATATTGTTAGGATGGATATGATTAATTTGCTGTTTTCTATTTTCTATTATTGTTCTACGAAGTCCGTATGTATTAA
>Ga0099797_101528_pt1 | contig 11957 bp, 12 predicted proteins | sample Uncmet_Sort48C_1_FD_89871 | JGI IMG/M metagenome (GOLD analysis project Ga0099797, IMG submission 89871) | Marine eukaryotic communities from CALCOFI LINE 67, Pacific Ocean - C012_Sort48C_1 | ecosystem: Environmental > Aquatic > Marine > Oceanic | place: Pacific Ocean: Monterey Bay | collected... | reverse complement strand
TTGGTTCTTCGTTGGTTTGTTCGTTTGCTTCGTTTGCGTTGTTGTTTTGCTTCATTTGGTTGTTTGGTTGTTTGGTTGTTTGGTTGGTTGGGTCTTTGTGTGTTTGGTCGTGTGTGTGTTTGTCGTTGTTTGGGTGTTTAATGGTTTGTTCGTTCGTTGGATTGTTTGCTTGTTCGGTTGTTCGTTTGTTTGTGGGTTTAAGTATTTGTTGGATTGTTTGTTTGGTTGTTTGTTTGTTTCGTTTGTTTGTTTGTTCGTTTGCTTGTCTGTTTGGTTGTTTGTTTGCTTGGTTATTTGCTTGTTTGCGTGGTTGCTTGTTTGTTTGGTCGCCCATTCGTTTGTTTGTTTGGTTTGGGTTGATTTATGTTGGTGTGGTTCGGGGCGGTTGTGGTTTATTTCAGTGTGTTCGTTTGTTTCATTGTTTGGTTGTTTGTTGGCTTGCTTATTTGTTGGTGTTTGGTTGGTGTGTCCATTCGATTGTTTGTTTGTGCTTGTCAGTTCGTGTGTGTGTTTGTTTGTGTGTTTGTTTGTGTGTTTGTGTGTGTGTTTGTTCGGTTGGTTGTTTGTTCGTTTGTTTTATTGTTTGCTTGTTCGTTTGCTTGGTTCGTTGGTCGGTTGGTTGGTTGGATGTGTGGTCGACCGTTCGTTCGCTTGCTTGTTTGCCTTGGTTAGTTTTGGTGTGGTTTGGCTAGTGTCTGGTTCGGTTTGGTTTGGTTTGTTTGTTCATCCGTGTGCTTGCTTGTTTGCTTGCTTGTTTGCTTATTTGTGTGTATGTTTGTTGGTTGGTTGGTTGGTTGGGTTGGTTGGTTGGTTTGCTTGTGTGTTCAATGTTTGTTTGCTGGGTGGCTCTTTCCCCCTTGCCTTCCGCTTTGCATTTCTTTGACGATGCTATCGGCTATGACCTTCTGGTTTGCAGTTCCTTTGGGTCGCTTCTGGTTAGCTTCCCTCTCTATCCTGACGGTTTGCATTTATTTGTTGTTGCTGCGTTCTTTCAACATTTGTTTCGAATGTCCTATGGTTGCATTTCCTTGTTGTGGCTTCGTTTTCTCACCTTCTGCTTTACATTTCCTTTGGACCGCTTGTCGTTGTCGGTTGCTATTTTTTTGATGCTTTGGATGTCTTTGTTGGTGCTTTGTTCTCTCATCTTCTGCTTCGCATTTCTGCTGGAGCCCTTCTGGTTAGCTCTGGACCGCTTTGTTTTTTTGCTTTCTTTCTTGTGTGTCCCCAGACTACCACCTGCAAAAGGCTCCATGTGCTTTCCGGTCCCATGCTGATCCAGGTTTACAGGCGGGCAGGGTGTCAAAACGGCGTTCCCGTCCAGGTAATCACCTCATTTTCTATATTTGGGTGCCTCGGGCTGCGGGGGTCGTTCGGGCATGTTTTTTGAAGCGTTTTGGTTGCCCTTTGAGCACGATTTCCGTGCCCTTGGGCTCCCTGGGGGGGTCATCTGGGGTCTCGTTGCTCACCTTGGGCTTCCTTGGGGGGTCGTTTGGGTACATTTGGGCTGCTTCGCGTGCTTTTGACGATATCGACGGCTCCCTGTGTCTGCCTTTCGGTGCCTCTAGGCCTCTTTGTCTCTGCATGTCTTGTCTGTGTCTTTGTGTGTGTATGTGTCCTTGTTTGTGTATCTGCTCTTGCATTTGTGTGTGGATTCTTTTCCTCCGGATTTCTTGCCGACTTCATTCTTACGGTACGTCTTTGTTTGTTTGTTTGTTTGTTCGTTCGTTTGTTTGTTTGTTTGTTTGTTTGTTTGTTTGTTTGTTTGTTTGTTTGTTTGTGTGTTTGTGTGTTTGCTTGTTTGTTTGTTTGTTTGCTTGCTTGCTTGCTTGTTTGTTTGTGTGTTTGTTGTGTGTTTGTTCGTTTGTGAGTTGTTAGGTTGTTTGTTTTTGTTGCTTCGTTTTTGTTTGTTTGTTTGTTTGATTGATTGTTTGTTTGTTCGTTTGTTTGCTTGTGTGTTCGTGCACTTGTGCGGTTGGTTGTTTGTTGTCTGCTAGTTTGTTTGTTCGTTCGTTTGGTTGGTTGGTTCTTGGTTCTTGGTTTGTTCGGTTGCTTGGTTGTTTGGGTTGTTTGTTTGATTGTTTGTTTGTTTTTGGGTTTGTTTAGGTTGTTGTGTGTTTTAGGTTGGTTGTTTGTTTTTTCGTTGCTTTGTTAGTTTGTTCTTTCGCTTGGTCTGGTTGTTTGGTTGTTTGGTTGGTTGGGTGTTTGTGTGTGTTCGGTCGCGTGTGTGTTTCGTTGTGTGGGTGTTTAATTGTTTGCTTGTTCGGTTGATTGTTTGTTTTTCGGTGGTTCGTTTGTTTGTGGGGTTAAGTGTTTGTTGGATTGTTCGTTTGGTTGCTTGTTTGTTTCGTTCGTGTGTGTGTGTGTTTGTTTGTTGGTGTGTTTGTTTGGTTGGTTAGTTGTTTGTTTGGTTGGTTGTTTGTTTGGTCGCCCGTTCGTGTGTTTGTTTGGTTTGGGTTGAGTTGTGTTGGTTTGGTTCGGGGCGCTTGTGGTTTGTTTTAGTGTGTTCGTTCGTTCGTTTGTTTGGTTGTTTGGTGGTTTGCTTATTTGTTGGTGTTTGGTGGGTTGGTTGGTTGGTTGGTTGGTTGGTTGGTTGGTTGGTTGGTTGGTTGGTTGGTTGGTTGGTTGGTTGGATGTGTGGTCGACCGTTCGTTCTCTTTCTTGCTTGCCTTGGTTTCTTTTGGTGTGGTTAGGTTTACGTTTTTGGGGTTTTGGTTGGTTTGTTCGTTCATTCGTGTGCTTGCTTGTTTGCTCGTTTGTTTGCTTATCTGTGTGGTTGTTTGTTTGTTGGTTGGTTGGTTGGTTTGCTAGTGTATTCAATGGATGTTTGTTGGGTGGCTCTTTCCCCCATTGCCTTCCGCTTTGCATTTCCTTGACGAGGCTATCGGCTAGGACCTCCTGGTTTGCATTTCCTTTGGGTCGCTTCTTGTTAGTTTCCCTCTCTATCCTGACGGTTTGCATTTCTTTGTTGTTTTTGCGTTCTTGTAACGTCTGTTTCGAATTTTCTCTGGTTGCATGTCCTCGTTGTTGCTTCGGTTTCTCACCTCTTGCTTTGCATTACCTTTGGGCCGCTTGTCGTTGTCGGTTGCTATCTTTTCTGATGCTTTGCATGTCTTTGTTGGTGCTTTGTTCTTTCACCTTCTGCTTTGCATTTCTTCTGGAGCCCTTCTGGTTAGCTCTGGACCGTTTTTTTGCTTTCTTTCTTGCGTGTCGTGTGTCCTCAGACTACCACTTGCAAAAGGCTCCATGTGCTTTCCGGTCCTATGCTGATCCAGGTTTACAGGCGGGCAGGGTGTCAAAACGGCATTCCCGTCCAGGTAATCGCCTCATTTTCTATATTTGGGTCGGGGGGTCGTTCGGGCATGTTTTTTGAAGCGTTTTGGTTGCCCTTTGACCACGATTTCCGTTCCCTTGGGCTCTCTTGGGGGGTCTTCCGGGGCCTCCTTGCTCACCTTGGGCTTCCTTGGGGGGTCGTTTGGGTACATTTGGGCTGCCTTGCCTGCTTTTGGCGATATCGACGGCTCCCTTTGTCTGCCTTTCGGTGCCTCTAGGCCTCTTTGTCTCTGCATGTCTTGTCTGTGTCTTTGTGTGTGTATGTTTCCTTGTTTGTGTATCTGCTCTTGTGTTTGTGTGTGGATTCTTTTCTTGTGTGTGGGCGTATGTGTGGCGCTTATTGGTGAAGGTGACTTCGTTTTGGAGCTCCAGGGGTTTGTCCTAGAGCATTTTGGAAGAGGCTTCGAGTCTCAGAGCCCACTTTGGCCGTCACTCGTTGGCTTCTTTGCTGAATCATTTGCTCTGGGTCGCTTCTTGTTAGCTCTTCCTCTCTGTCCTTTTGCTTCGCATTTCTTTGTTGTTGTTGCTGCGTTCTCTCACATCTTGCTTTCTATTTTGCATTTCCTTTGGGTTGTTGCTCTTCACCTCTTTCTCTTTTTCCTTCTGCTTTGCATTACTTCGTTATTGCTTTGCTCTCTAAAGTTATGCTTTGCAGTTCCTCTGGGCCTCTTCTCGTTAGCGGTTCCTCGCTTTCCTTCTGTTTTGCATTATTTCGTTGTTGCTTTGTTCTCTCCCCTTTCGGTGTGCAGTTGTTTTGCCGCTTCTCGGTATTTCTTCTTTTCTTTCCTTCTGCTTTGCATTTCTTTCTTGTTGTTGTGCTCTCTCTCAACCTCTGCTTTGCGATGGTTGTGGGCCGCTTGTCGTTAGCGATTCCTCTTGTTCCATCTGCTTTGTTGGTGCTTTCTTCCTTGCTTACTTCCTTGTTTTCTTGCTTGCTTTCTTTATTGTTTTCTTGCTTTATTTCTTACCTTCTTTCTGGTTGTCTTTCTTGCTTTCTTGCTTTCTTTCTTGCTTCTCTCTAGGCCAGCCACTTGCAAAAGCCTCCATGTGCTTTCTGGTCGCATGCTAACACAGGTTTACAGGATACCGCCTCTGGTGCCGACCTCCACAGTTCGATGACACGATGAATCTATGACAGGATGTACCGGACACATTTGGCGGAGTCATTGCAGCTTGGGTTCTTACATTGCACCCTGGAGGTTCATATTCCAGCTTGGAGGCTCGGATTTCAGCTTGGAGGCTCAGATTGCAGCCTGGATGCTCAGCCGAGAGGATCAGATTGGAGCCTGGAGGCCCACAAGGTTATTCCGTCTGTGCCTTGTTGTGCTGGCCCGTGGCTGGCTGTGCCCGCCTGTGCCGGTCTGAGGCGTCAGGCATCGTGGCCCCTTAGCAACTAAGATTGCATTAAGATTAGACCCTGAAGGCTCAGCTTGACTGGCAGCTTGTGGCATCGAAGCCTGATTGGCTGGCTGTCTGGCTGGCTGCCTGTCTTGAAGGAAGGCTGCCAAGACTAGATCCAATGAACCCGGCGCGACCCCAACTAGGTAGTTTTCTTCTTTTAAGGACAAGGCCAGGGTAAACCAAAAGACAGATGAAAAACAAATTAAAAGAGACAGAGAAAGAAAGCAAGCAAGCAAGCAAACAAACAAGCAAGGAGCAAGCGAGCAAAGCTGGCATGTTGCAGTCTCGTTGGGTTGCTTTGCCTTGATTTGTTGTTGTTTTGCTTTGCCTTTGCTGAACCGTTGCTTTGCCTTTGTACAAAATTGGCATATATTACGTTCTCGTTGCTTTGCTTTGCTTTGTTTGTGTTTGTTATGCATTGAATTTGTTTGGCATTGTTTTGCATTGCCTGCATTGCTTTCAATTACTTTGTATTGCTTCGCATTGTTTTCTTTTGCGTTGCTTTGCATTGCATTGCAACGCAGCGAGACCGTAACGTGTGCCAGCTTCGCTCGCTTGCCCCTGTGTGTTGTTTGCTTGTTTGCTTGCTTGTTTTGCTTGTTCCCTCTCTCTCTCTCTCTTTCAACTTGTTTTTGAGTTGTCTTTGGCTTACCTTGATCTTGTCCTTAATCTAAAGGTTCTTAATTGGGGTCGCACCGGTTTCATTCCGCAGCAATAGTGTAAGCATTCTTAAAGGCAACAGCAATGCAATGCAAAGCAAAGCCAGCCATTGAAAGCAAAGTGATGCAACGCAGTGCAAAGCAGAGCAAACGCAAATCTAAAGCACAACAAATTGCGACCCCAAAGATATACACACCACAGTGCCCCCGGGGTGGTGTATATACAAACTGCTGTATTGTACAACAGTTTGCATATACACCACCAAATCGTCCACACCAGCCATTTCCCTATTTTTTCTAGGCCCAAACCCGGTGGTGGTGTATATCTTCGGGGTCCCAAAATTAAGCAACACTATGGTCAGATTTTGATTTGGGTGCGAAGCCCAATGGTGAGATTTTGATTTGGGTGCGAAGCCCAATGGTCAGATTTGGATTTGGGTGCGAAGCCCAATGATTTTGGTCAGATTTTTAGGCACAAACCCGGTGATGGTGTATATCTTTGGGGTTCCAATAGCAATGCAACGCAAAGCAAAGCATAGCAGTTCACAGCAAAGCAATGCAAAGTAATGTGAAGCAAGGCAGTGCAAAGCAAGAAAAGCAACGCAAAGCATAGCAATGCAAAGCGAAATAGAGCAATGCGAAGCATAGCAATGCAAAGCAAAGCATAATAAAGCAAAACTGTGCAAAGCAAAGCAATGCTAAGCAAAACAATGCAAGGCAAAGCGAAGCAAATCATAGCAATGCAAAGCAAACCAATGCAAAGCAAAGCAGTACAAGGCAACGCAAAGCAAAGCATAGCAAGCTTATGCCAAGCATGGCAATGGGAAGCGAAGCAAAGCAAATCAATGCAAAGCAAAGCGAAGTAAATCAACGCAAAGCATAGCAATGCAATGCGAAACAATGCAACGTAAAACAAAAACTAGCAATGCAAAGCGACACAATGCATAGAAAAGCAAAGCAATGCGAAGCCATGCAAAACAAAGCAATGCAAAGCACCGCAAAGCATTTTTTGACAAGGCTATTTTCGAAAACTAACAACGTCAAAGCAATTTTGGGGGTTTGGGGACTTGAGTTCGTGGAACCAGGCTGAAGTGGCTCGGAGAAGCCAGCTGGTGCTGGTGACCCCAGGGCCAAGCGCGAGTGCGTGGGCCGAGAGCGGGTGCGAGTGCACGCGCGCGGGCCAGAGAACTTTCAGGCCGGGCTCCCCTTCTTCTGCACAAAAGAAGTGAGAAGAACCCGTAAGGCAATGCCTAATTGGTAAAAATCTAACACGCTCGACGCTCAGGGAGGTCGGCGGATGAATGACCATTCAAAGCTTTTGGCCCTCCACTTACAGGTAATCCTAATGCTCTGTGATTGTCGAACCGAGGCTAATTTCAAACCGTTGTTTTAAGGAGTTGGAGATGCTTGCAATACCAATATCCCTATAACAGGCACTGCTATGCACTAGCAGGCACCAATAGCTACTAATAGCCACTGATGGGTTTCAATAGCCGCTAACACATTGCTCTTACCAAGCTTTGGGATACCGCATTGCTTCCATGAGATTCCACCTGACGAGGACTGCTCCCAACCTGATGGGAACGACTGCTCCCAACTTGATGTATCGAAAGGTTTATGCTGGTGAGTGCAATGAGAATACATACGCCGCCGAATTCGTTCCTGGTGCTATGATACCGAGCGAAACGTTTGGCCAAGGACATGTGTTTGTGGATCTCAAACCGCCAAGCTTCCGCCGGCCAGCTAGAACTTCAGTTCAAGCTGCTTTTGAGATTGGGCAAGTTGTAGCAGACCCTACACTGGGACTCACACGACAGCAGCAAAAAGGCGTGGCTCCATTGTCCACTGCGCGTGCATTTAACGCAGCGGCATTATTGACAGCAGACCCAACGGAGGAACCACCACCGGCGCAAGACGCCGAATGGCCTTGGTTCCATAAGACATCTGTCGCCCTAGCACGTGATAAGAAAATAGCCGAAGCAGCGCAAAAACGGCAGATGCCGACAGGCAGACCTAAAGAAGCTGGTCTGAACATGTCTCACATGCCACCGAGACTCCAAAGTGTGGCTCACCAAATTGAAAAAATGACATTGCAGGGACGCCTACCTGAAGGAGAATCTCTGCAAGGTGTCGATTTGCGCCTCGACCAGTTTGACCTCTCCGAGGTCAAGCATGTCTCGCTTGAAGCGCGTGCAGGGAGTTGGGGTGATGAGGTAGGATCCTTAGATGAATGTGTCGAAGTGGGCTCTATGTTTTTCGCTTCCCTCGATGGCTCCAAAAAGTTCTTCAGGCATGATGATCTTTCTTTGTTGAGGTCTGTGTTCGCCTCTGCACTCTCTGACCGCCGCAGCGAGGGCGACCTTTTCATCCCACCAGATGCAAGCCATTCACATGTGCAAAAGCTTCGCGAACTTGTGAAGGCAGAGGAAACAGTTCGACAGCTGCGCAAGGACGTGTTTTGCAGCCAGGAGTTTCTGATGGCTGAGCCCGGCTCACTTTTCCCACATTCTTGGCGACCGGCTTTTGAGATCACGCATGGCCGCAAGTCCCCTCAGCCGCCAGAGGACCAACCACGAGTTGCTTTGCATGCACGCCCAGAATACAAGGAACAGACTACCTTATTGGCCCATGTGCTGAAGACGTCGTCGCCCATCTTCGATAATAGCACTGAGGAAGGCCTCCGCTTTCGCATCTACAGGATTGGTAGCTTGCAGGTGCGCACCACACAGGAGCCCGAGGGTCCCGAGATTGTTGGTGCCGTTTTCTCGACCCAAGACAAATCCTCAAAGAGTGGAACGTCGGCTATGATGGAGCAGGAGACAATCATCAAGGTTACGGAATGTGTCGAGAATGCATTTGACGACGACACCGATGAGTCTTCGCTCAGTTGGCGCTATTACCAGGTACATGATACGGTTTGTGGCTTGAATTGAGCAACACTATGGTCAGATTTTCGTTTGGGTGCGTACCTAGAAAAAGGGAACTCCTCGAAGGGCTGGCCCGAAAACTCCCCCAATTGCAAAAATACTAAAAGGTTTGGATCTTATCGATTGCACAATGGTTTCACCCATTTCCACATGCAGTTTCGATGCAACAAATGCCCCAGATGCATTCGAACACGTCCCCGACTTGTTTTACAGGGCCCCGGGACCGGGGAATAGGGTTTAGGGACCCGGGGCTGGAAAAATAGGTTTTGGGTGCTGCTTGATTACGTCCATCGCCAGCAAATGCTACATTGAAAAGGGCCCATTATCAAATAGAAATTAAAGTCAACAAAAAGCTGTGAGCACCCTGAGCTCTGCTGGAGTGGTACCCCCAGTCCAGGGTGTTTTGTTTTCCTCATTTCTGAACTCCCGGACGGCACACTCCAACGGAGGGGGCCTTTTTTCTACAAACAAAAAATATTCGAAGGGTCTGGTGGATATTTTTTCGCGAAATTTGGTCTGGTGGGTATTTTTCGTGAAGTCTATGCGAAATCATGGATCATATGGTTTCCGTGGGTGACGTTTATACCCATGTGTCTAGATAAGAATATAAACAGGTTTGGGATCACTAGGGCAAAGCTCAGGGTGCTGATATGATCTCATGTGTTTTGTATATAAGCATGGGTGAGCTGTCCAGCGGAACGGGGCTTTTCGATTGAGTTAAAGATTTATTTGTTCTGGTCCCCAGACCTCGGGACCCCCATAGCCAGCTCCTGGCCGTGATTTCATCGAACTTGCGGCAGAAGTTGCACAAAATGGACGGATACAAGGCTGCTGCTTGCTTGGGATGCTTGTATTTTTTGATTTGTATATCGTAATCAATTTTGGTAGGTATAATAACCTCACATGTTGTGTACCAAGTCCTATGGAACACAAACAAAAAACCATATGAAGTGAACACAACGCATTGTTCTGGCCAACGAATCAGATCGGGGTGACAAGGAGGTCTGGCCAACACTCATGGGACTTAGCGAAGATTCAAGGGGGTCTGGGCCCGACATTGCTCAGGCACATTTCTTTTCGTTTTTGTTTTTTGTGTGTTTTTCGGCAGGGTCTCAAAACATGCCTTCGGAGAGGAAACTGATCGCCAAGGACGCTACAGATTCAAAAGCACCGGCCAAATCGACGTCTCCGCGACCCGAATCCAATGGACGACGTCGCGCACTAGGACTCGGCCCCAAATCCGGAAAACAGGTTCATTTTTCCTTAAATATCCTTCCAAGCATGGGGGTTCTTACCTGGCGTGAAGAATTAGTGTTCGGCATTCAAATACGTAGACGCCGACCATAGCCTAGCCCGACCTGCTTTTCCTTCCTTTTCTTATAGTTTTCTTTAGGTTTTCCTCACTACCCTGTTGCCCGGCATTCAAATACGCGGGCGGACGCCGACCATGGGCCGACCTGCTTTTCCTTGCTTTTCTTACAGTTTCCTTCAGGTTTTCATCACTACCTTGTTGCCCGGCATTCAAATACGCGGGCGGACGCCGACCATGGCCCGACCTGCTTTTCCTTAATTTTCTTACAGATTTCTTGAGGTTTGCCTCACTACTCTGTTGCCCGGCATTCAAATACGCTGGCGGACGCCGACCATGGCCCGACCTGCTTTTCCTTGCTTTTCTTAAGGTTTTCCTAACTACCTTGTTGCCCGGCATTCAAATACGCGGGCGGACACCGACCAAGGCCCGACTTGCTTTTCCTTGCTTTTCTTAAAGTTTTCGCAAGGTTTTCCTCACTACCTTGTTGCCCGGCATTCAAATACGCGGGCGGACACCGACCATGGCCCGACCTGTTTTTCCTTGCTTTTCTTAAAGTTTTCCTCACTACCATGTTGCCCGACATTCAAATACGCGGGCGGACGCCGACCATGGCCCGACCTGCATTTCCTTGTTTTTCTCATGGTTTTCTTGAGGTTTTCGTCACTACCCTGTTGCCCGGCATTCAAATACGCGGGGGGACGCCGACCATGGCCCGACCTGCTTTTCTTTGTTTTTCTCTGTTAAGGTTTTCCTCACTACCCTGTTGCCCGGCTTTCAAATCCGCGGGCGGACGCCGACCATGGCCCGACCTGCTTTTCCTTTCTCTTCTTACAGTTTTCTTCAGGTTTTCCTCACTACCCTCTCGCCCGGCATTCAAATACACGGGCGGACGCCGACCATGACCCGACCTGTTTCTCTTTGCTTTTCTTACGGTTTTCTTCAGGCTTTCCCCACTAGCCTGTTGCCCGGCATTCAAATATGCGGGCGGATGCCTACCATGGCCGGACCTGCTTTTCCTTGCTTTTCTTACAGTCCTCTGAAGGTTTTCCTCACTACCCTCTTGCCCGGCATTCAAGTACATGGGCGGACACCGACCATGACCCGACTTGCTTTTCCCTGCTTTTCTTGTAGTTTTCTTTAGGTTTTCCCCACTACCCTGTTGCCCGGCATTCAAATACGCGGGCGGACGCCGACCATGGCCCGACCTGCTTTTCCTTGCTTTTCTTGTGCTTTTCTTGATTTTCTTAAGGTTTTCCTCACTACCCTGTTGCCCGGCATTCAAATACGCGGGCGGACGCCGACCATGGCCCGACCTGCTTTTCCTTGCTTTTCTTAAAGTTTTGCTCACTACCCTGTTGCCCGACATTCAAATACACGGGCGGACGCCGACCATGGCCTGACCTGCATTTCCTTGCTTTGCTTATTGTTCCTTTGAGGTTTTCCTCACTACCCTGTTGCCCGGCCTTCAAATACGCGGGCGGACGCCGACCATGGCCCGACCTGCTTTTCTTTGTTTTCCTCTGTTAAGGTTTTCCTCACTACCCTGTTGCCAGGCATTCAAATCAGCGGGCGGACGCCGACCATGGCAAGACCTGTTTTTCCTTCCTTTTCTTACAGTTTTCTTCAGGTTTTCCTCACTACCCTCTTGCGCGGCATTCAAATACGCGGGCGGACGCCGACCATGGCCCGACCTGTTTCTCTTTGCTTTTCTTACGGTTTTCTTCGGGTTTTCCCCACTACCTTGTTGCCCGGCATTCAAATACGCGGGCGGACGCCTACCATGGCCGGATCTGCTTTTCCTTGCTTTTCTTACAGTCCTCTGAAGGTTTTCCTCACTACCCTATTGCCCGGCATTCAAGTACGCGGGCGGACGCCGACCATGGCCCGACCTGCTTTTCCTTGCTTTTCTTTGTGTTTTCTTCAGGTTTTGCTCACTACCCTGTTTCCCGGCATTCAAATACGCGGGCGGACGCCGACCATGGCCCGACCTGCTTTTCCTTGTTTTTCTTACAGTTTTCTTCACGTTTTCCTCACTACCCTGTTGGCCGGAATTCAAATACGCGGGCGGACGCCGACCATGACCCGACCTGGTTTTCCTTGCTTTTCTTAAAGTTTTCTCTGGTTTTCCTCACTACCCTGTTGCCCGGCATTCAAATACGCGGGCGGACGCCGACCATGGCCCGACCTGCTTTCCCTGACTTTTCTTACAGTTTTCTTTTGGTTTTCCTCACTGCCCTGTTGCCCGGCATTGAAATATGCGGGCGGGCGCCGACCATGGCCCGACCTGCTTTTCCTTTCTTTTCTGACAGTCTTCTGCAGGTTTTCCCA
>Ga0099797_101527_pt1 | contig 11961 bp, 6 predicted proteins | sample Uncmet_Sort48C_1_FD_89871 | JGI IMG/M metagenome (GOLD analysis project Ga0099797, IMG submission 89871) | Marine eukaryotic communities from CALCOFI LINE 67, Pacific Ocean - C012_Sort48C_1 | ecosystem: Environmental > Aquatic > Marine > Oceanic | place: Pacific Ocean: Monterey Bay | collected... | reverse complement strand
AATAATACACACAGGCGACCCAACTGGGGCGCTGATTCAGTCGCAAAAAGCTTACTAGTAAGATTACTAGTAAGCTTTTTCTCGAGCATGGTAATGCCACTAGTGGCGTCACTGGTATGGGCGCCCCTTTTTCCAATTTCGCTAGTAATTGCACTAGTAAGGCGGCGCAGGAGTCCACTAGTCAAACCACTAGTGACGTTCGGGGTTTTGCTTTTTGCACTAGTGATTTTCACTAGTGGCCATCGCGTGCGTGAGCTCCTACATTTTCGATTTTTCTGGGCATTTTGGAAATTAATAGAATAGTAGCTAGTTGTAGCAATGGCAGTTCCTGCCAGCAGGAGCGCCAGCGGAATAGTAATACTAAGCGCCAACGGAATGTATCTGGCAATCCTGCAAAATGTGAGCACGGGCGGCGCCGTGCCCAGTGCAAGGAGTGTGGTGGTTCCGGTATATGCCAACATGGGCGGCAACGTGCCAAGTGTAAGGAGTGCGGAGGTTCCGGTATATGCCAGCATGGGCGGCAACGTGCCAACTGCAAGGATTGTGGAGGCGTAAACATATGCGAGCACGGGCGACGGCGTGCCACGTGCAAGGATTGTGGAGGTGCCGGCATCTGCGAACACGGTCGGCTCCGTTCCCAGTGCAAGGATTGTGGTGGTTCCAGTTTCTGCAAGCACGGACGACGGCGGGCCCAGTGCAAGGATTGTGGAGGCGCCGGCATATGCAAACACGGTCGGCTGCGTTCCCAGTGTAAGGAGTGCGGCGGGTCGGCCATCTGTGAGCACGGGCGGCGACGTGCCTATTGTAAGGAGTGTGGCTGCTAGACTCAGAGTCAGATCTGCCTTCATGGGCGGAGGCGCGCCCGCTGTGACCAGGAGTGCCGTGGTTCCAGCAAGTCAGATGTATCATAAAGTCAAGTTTCGGCTGCCAATCATAGATGTTTAATACATACTGTACACATACTGTCTCATCATCCATGAATATGTTATGCGCGGTGATGGTCGCGAGAACATGTCATTGTATCCATGTGAGAGACCAGTCCGTATCATAATACGGATATAATCTCAAGACGCTCAAGTTGAAGTAATAATAATAAGTATAAACTAACTGGTAGTATACTGCGCGACATTTGTCAGCGTCGTTAAATGTGACATTCAGTCTCGGTTGATCATATTCTTGGCAAACGAGTTCAGCGGTGTTGTCTGGTGGTATTTTTATGAAAATGCATATTGTGCAGAAGAGTGAGATAGATAGGCAGTGTTGTTCATCATATGATAATACAGAATAGGCTGTTCATCATAATGATATTCAGGAGCGGAAGTATGCAATCATTATCATATTAAATTTAGAAAACGAGTTCCATCGTGTCATCTCATTTTGGGAGGCATGCTTTTTCGCAAATTTTGTTTTCATGCGAGCTCAGTTTACTGTTTTGAAATGTCATGTATACCAAATCATACACATGTTTCCACGCAGTTCGATTTTGATTATTGTATCAATCATATGGCAAATTGCAATGCGAATATGGCAGAGTTTATCAATGGTATTATTTCGATTTCAAATGTATCTTGTAACGTCAGTGGAAAAAAAAGAAAAGAAGACTGCAAAATATTTCCAAGCGATGTTGTTCGATTTCCAAGCGATACTGTTCGATTTCCAAGCGATATTGTTCGATTTCCGATTTAAGTTGAAATTGCTCTGGAAGAAATTAGAATCGATTTCGTTTTTTTATACATTTGAAGACTCGATCATGAATCCTACAGTGCTCATTTTTCAAAAAAGAAAGTTTCAGGGTTTTCGATTCAGTTTTCGACTTCTTGCGGAATAATTTAGAATTTAGTCAATTGATTCAATTTTTGAAAGGGAGAAAGTGACCAATGATCTGTTGTTGAACCATTGCAGTTGTTGCTGAGCCAGTGATGTTGAATGCCAAGCCTAATAGCCTCAGGCTCCCTGGGAATTTTCCGCGAAAATTGGGGAAACGCGCCGGCTTCAAACCGAGATTTCAACTTGTCAATCATTATCATAATCATAATCATATTGGGAATCTGAGAACTGTAGTAACACACCGGGAGACGGAGGCTGAGGAAAGTACTATGGAAGACACGTTCCGCAAAGTACTGTGCAAAAGGAAAATATGTCAGAAAAGGAAAATATGTCAGAAAAGCAAAATATGTCAGAAAAGGAAAATATGTCAGCCGTTGAGTTACTCAATCAGTATGATGGTGTCGATTCAGACCCTTGTAATGACAATATTACTGTCAATGATTATTATCCCAGGGTCGGTGGCTGTGTTGGATTGTCCGGTAAAAAACGCCGACTTGGAGCCGATTACTGTAGTTGCGCCGATTTGCAGCGAGGGATTGTCCGCGTGCAGCCAATTCAAACGATGTGAGTCTGATAATCAGACTGATTCTGATGCAAGTGGCATTTCGACAAGTAAATTTATGAGGTGGGGACAGAAACGTCGGCGGACGGAACGGGAGAATAATTGCAGCAGTGAGCATGAGCGCCAGCGGAGTAAGCGAAAGGAGTCTGGCAGTCAATGTCAGGCAAAATGTGAGCACGGGCGGCAACGTTCCCAGTGTAAGGAATGCGGAGGTTCCGGCATCTGTCCGCACGGGCGGCGGCGTTACAGGTGCAGGGATTGTGGAGGCGCAAGCATATGCGAGCACGGGCGACTCCGTACGAAGTGCAAGGATTGTGGTGGTTCCAGTATATGCCAGCATGGGCGGCTGCGTGACATCTGCAAGGATTGTGGAGGCGGAAGCGTATGCGAGCACGGGCGTCGCCGTGCCCAGTGCAAGGATTGTGGAGTCACAGGCATATGCGAGCACCGGCGACTCCGTACGAAGTGCAAGGATTGTGGTGGATCCAGTTTTTGCGAGCATGGGCGGCGGCGTTCCACCTGCAAGGATTGTGGAGGCGCAAGCATATGCGAGCACGGGCGTCGCCGTACCGAGTGCAAGGATTGTGGTGGATCCAGTTTATGCGAGCATGGGCGGCGGCGTTCCATCTGCAAGGATTGTGGAGGCGCAAACATATGCGAGCACGGGCGGCAGCGTGCCACGTGCAAGGATTGTGGTGGTTCCAGTATATGCCAGCATGGGCGGCAGTGTGCCACGTGCAAGGATTGTGGTGGTTCCAGTATATGCCAGCATGGGCGGCAACGTGTCAGCTGCAAGGATTGTAGAGGCGCAAACATATGCGAGCACGGGCGACGGCGTTCCCAGTGCAAGGATTGTGGTGGTTCCAGTATATGCCAGCATGGGCGGCGGCGTTCCAGTTGCAAGGATTGTGGAGGCGCAAGCATATGCGAGCACGGGCGACTGCGTGCCCGGTGCAAGGATTGCGGTGGTTCCGGTTTATGCAAGCACGGGCGGCAACGTGGCAGCTGCAAGGATTGTGGAGGCGCAAGCATATGCGAGCACGGGCGACGGCGTTCCCAGTGCAAGGATTGTGGTGGTTCCAGTATATGCCAGCATGGGCGCCGGCGTTCCAGCTGCAAGGATTGTGGAGGCACAAGCATATGCGAGCACGGACGACTGCGTGCCCGGTGCAAGGATTGTTGTGGTTCCAGTTTATGCGAACATGGGCGATTGCGTGCCCGGTGCAAGGATTGTCGTGGTTCCATTTAAATTTATGAAAGCTGCGCATGGGCGGCGGCGAGCCCGTTGCAAGGATTGCGGTCCGGGTTGTAAATTAAAAATTTTAATTTAGTGTGACATGTGAAGATTCTCATCAGACTCCAGTTGTTGTAACAGTGTACGCAATCAAATAGGGGTGTCAAAAGTCTCTTACGCTTCGGAAAGAACCTGTGTTGACAAAGAGTCGACTCATGGCATATGATACACGTAAAATTTCCTTCAGACATATGATACGACTAATTGGCATGTACGCTGGTCGATTTAAACATAACATAGACAACATTGAAATGTGTGCAAGACGTTAATTTGTTACAAATTTTGTAATCAGGATCAGGATTCAGTTCCTGTGGTCGTTTCGAAATCTTTAAAAAAAAAAAAAAGAAAGAAAAGCTGAAGCTTCAAGAGTCCAAGTCGATTCAGCCTGGATTCTGTTCGGTTCTGACTCCGAGTCCGTATATTTCCGATGCGCGATAAGTTATAATGTAATTCTTTTGCAATAATCACGATTCTCAGGCAGAATATGATAATTTATCGGGCAGCTGAGTTGGCAAGTCAGATCTGACTCTTTCGAAGTGAGTTTAATCGTTGCGGTCGGCTCTCAGATGTATCCATATCATACTGTGCAAGTGCAAGTGAATCAGTGCAAGTGAATTTCAATTTATTCGTTACAGGAGTAGTCTAAGTCGTATTGAAGAAGTGTTGCAGAGTTGTGTCATTGCATTGAAGTCTGGCCCTAAAATCTCCAAAACTTGGGGAGAGAGTGAATTTTTGATAATTTGTTGTATCTTGCGGAGTGCAGCCAGTGGTATTGAATATATAATAATTACGTTAGCCGTGGTGTTGAGTATATTACAATGATGGTGCCAGTGGGTGTTGTAACAACAGTAATGACAATGTCTATGATTATGATAATCATCCCAGGATCTGTGGTGGCTATGTTTGACTATCCAGTAGTTGTGCCGAATTGTCCAGTAGTTGCGCCGATTTGTAACGAGGTTATTGGCAACATTCTGGACGAGTCGAATACTCATTGCATGATCAACTCGGGTCGTCTTGTGGCAGGGCTGGCTTCATCAACAATTGTGTCATTACCATTGCTTGGCAATGAAGAAATCGTCATGGGCAATGGCAAAACCCGTAAACAAGGACAGCAGTGCGGCCAAAGACAGCAGTGCGGCCAAGGACAGCAGTGCAGGCAATCTACACGAATTGGACGTAATGGCGGTGGTGATGGTATCTCGTGTGACAGTGGTGGTGATGGTATCTCGTGTGACAGTAATGGTGGTGGTGATGGCGTCTCGCTTGACACGTGTGGTCAGAAGCGTCGGCGCATGGATCGGAAGGATAGTTGCAGCGGTGGCAGTTTATGCAAGCATGGGCGCCAGCGAAGCCTGTGCAAGGAGTGCAACGGTGGCGGTATCTGTCTTCATGGACGTCGGCGCACTTTGTGCACAGATTGCAAAGGAGGAGGTGTATGTGAGCATGGCAAGGAGCGCAGCAAGTGCAAGGACTGTCATGGTGGCAGTTTCTGCGAGCATGGACGCCAGCGGAGTCAGTGCAGGGAGTGCGGCGGTGGTTCTATTTGTGTGCATGGTCGCCGACGTACCACCTGCAAGGAGTGTGGCGGTGGCAGTATCTGCGTGCATGGGCGTCGGCGTGGGCGGTGTAAAGAGTGTGGCGGTAGCGGTATCTGCGAGCATGGTAAGTACAAGGGTAAGTGCAAGATTTGCCACGTTGGCAGTTTTTGTCAACATGGTCGTCAGCGGAGTCAGTGCAAGGAGTGTGGTGGTGGCAGTATCTGTGAGCATGGTCGTCAGCGGAGTCAGTGCAAAGAATGTGGCGGCGGCAGTATCTGTCACCATGGGCGGCGGCGTCATCTGTGCAGAGAGTGTCTCGAGCGTGGTGTCAGCGATATCATTGACAAGAATATCACAGATAAGGATGACGAGGAGTTGAGATCAATACTGTCGGATATCTCTGAGGTTGGTTCTCTTGAAGTATGAATCTATTGTCGGATATCTCTGAGGTTGGTTCTCTTGAAGTATGATTCTCTTGAAGTATGAATCTTTCGAAGTGTGAGTCGATTGATCTTGGCTCTCCTCATAAATTCTTCATGGAGTGAGATGTAGTTTTTACATGAATGCTCGTCCTATGGAGAGGTCAGAAAACAATACACGACTCGACGTGGTATTGATGACATGAGGGCACGAATGAGGCCTGATCAATGTCATGAAAGTATGACTCAGTATTCGTAATCATTACGAATAGTATACAGGCAAAATTTAAGGAAACATTACCTGTACAAATGCAGACTGAAAGGAAAGCGCGGTTGAAAGCGTCATTGATGCAATTCTACGCAATCTGTACGACTCTGACGGATTTGTGTTTGAAAAGTCATTGCGGCCATGTTACTGTGTATATCCTATTGTTAATAGGAAAATGAACACGGAAGAAAGCCTAGTATTGTTTCTGGGCCCGGTCGTGTTATTGAATCTGATTTATGAGGAAAATTTTTGGAAAAAAGAAGTTCGGGAGCTATAGTTTCCGATGATATGCCCATGGTGTGCATGATTCATTAACGCAGTTGTATCATAATGAGAATGATCTGCACCCCCATTGTTATGTGCCCCCTTTGTTATGTGCCCCAGATATTAATACAATTATGTACCGCATCATAAATTGAATGAGACTGATTTCGCACTCCTTTTTTGTCAAAATCAAATCGATTTGTATCGATAAAAGTAACTTTAAAAGTTCGTATCCCTGTATCAGAAATATGTGTATTTTCGTCCGCCAAGTAATATGTGTATTTTCGTCCACAGCCAAGTAATAGAGTATCAAAAATCTTGCGTCAACATGTAATCTACTATCGAATTACTCTATGTTCCAGGTTTCTTCCTTCAACAACAGATCTGCTATCGATTCTAAGACTCTTAAAGAGTAGGTTCCGGGTTGTTACTCGGAAAGTATTGTTACTGCTGTTGTGAAATTTTATTCAGCCATTTTGTTTGTGGCGGAGTGCGGTTTTCGCTCCATCAATGTATGGTTTTCATATACAGATATCTTACAAGAATATTTTGCTATCGGCCTATCTTGTCAGAAATATCATTCATTTCTTGAGTTAAGTTATGTGCACAGTGCAAGTGTGGCAGCCGCAGTGTTCGTCTAAATTTTTTTGATGGGAATTGAGTCATAATTTGATGGAGGCGGGCTACAGTGAATTTTTTTTCGCGAATCTATTATAATCCATCAATAGAATTCAGTTTCAATTGTAACAATTATTGTTCATGGTGGCACTGCAGCGAATTTAGATTTGACAACGTCGGCAGCCAGTTTAATTACTGACATGTTCAATAAAATGCATGAGAGTGGTTGTGATCCGCCGGACAAACATAAAAAGTGAACACGAGACACGATGGCAACAATCAAAATATTTTATTTCATCAGACAAAACGCACCTGCAGGAGATTTCGCAAGAATGAATTTCATGGGAAAGAATTTCACAAACACGTTGCTAGACGACATACGCATACTGGTTACTAGGTATATTCTGCACCGCTATCACACGCCTGGTATACAATAAGCAACAAAGTAAAACGCTACGCCGCTGGGAGTTCTACGCTGCAAACACGCACGCTAAACGCATTGCTAACAATATTCAAACACTCCCCCCTAATAGAAACGATTTTAACCATATTGATCAGATATGGTAAATATCGTTACTATACGGCCGCAGCTAAATCCTGTCCAGTATGAAATATCTAAACTGTAAAAAATCCGATGCGTATCGTTGATCATTTTCACTACCGCGCCACTAAATATGATGAGAAACATAAACACGATGAGCATACATACTTATATTGACTCAAGGTGCGTTTTTATATATGAGAAACGTAGCCACTGAAAAAATATGAATCGTGTAGACATGCATAGTATGCGACATGATTTTTTTTTTTTTCAATATAAATTTTTTTTTTTTTTTTTTTAACTTGTAAAATATGCATCGTGTACATGGAATATGGGAAATAGGATAAGGATACGACTACTAGGAATAATAAGACCGATTTTTCTTCTTTATGCTCAACGCTTTTACTTATACGGAATAAAAATCTTCGATGTGTTTAAGGCTTTAATTAGCATCGGCTCTAGTGGAGACTTCGTCTTAGTCAATGCGTCTGCAATATTCTGAAATTTTCCACAAATCCAACGAATCTGACACAGCCCACGATTGTAAGACTCCCGCAAACTCGCCCAAAGTGAGTGTAGACGTGGGCTGTCAGTCCTGTTAGCATTGCGAACATGCGTGACGTTGGAATTATTATCGTTGATCACCAGCGTGGGATCTTCTGGATTTACCAATCCCATTTCCGTAGCAAGATCGTGAAGATATCTAGATAAATTGTAACCCCACTGCGTGGCGATTACTTCACAGTCTAAAACTGTTTCTACTTTTCGCTTGACTTTTGTAGCTTTCCAATAAATCAGGTTGGCAGGAGCATGAATAGGATTAGTGCTATCGCTGCTGTGGACAGTTGTCAGATTATTCTTCTGGAATGTGTTACAACTGTCAGGAACCTGCGCAAGAAATACAAGACAACCAACACGAGATTTATCCGGGTCCACTCGTGTGAAAGATGCATCTGTATACGCTACCACCTGAAGTCTGCCGGAATACGGTGGAAACAATAGGCGTAGACATCGATGATGTCTGAGCTTGCGTATAGTTTTATTAACGGTCTGGAAATGCTGCAGGGTTGCCTTGCCCTGGAACTGGCTAAGTTCGTTAGTGTCAAAAGCGATTTCTGGATGACTCCTATACGCTACCCAGGCAAGTTTGCCGATAGCGTTTCTGACTTTGTGTTGCCATTCATCATCTAAAACTTCATCAGCCTTTAAATTTTGTCCAGCTTCTGGCAAATCAATTTCTTCGATTTTTGTCGCATAATGTTCTTGATCGATAGAGTATCCAAATTTTGAACCGGATGGCACAGTTCTGATCACTTTGCCACAAAATGCAACGCCGTCCGGTGTAATCGGTTCTGTCTCACCGACTGCAAATTTTTGGCAAACTCGATGCCAGGCATGATCAAAAATTTTATTACCTCCATGCAGACTATCATCAACGTGCAGGGATAGAGCGCCTGCGATATTCTTGGGAGCCCTGGGAGCTGGGCAATGACTCAGAATTCTTTTCGCTTCCTCTTTATGATCTACAGATCCTGCCGCTGAGCGGATTATCTTGCCTTTATCATCTGTTTCCAAAATCCAGATACCGCTGTCAGAATCAAGCTGACGAAATCCTTCCTCTCGGAGCTTAGATGTGAGAGATAGAAACCATCTGCGAGGCCCATCAGTTAATCCATATACTGCCAGCCTCATCTTCAGTGCTGAATTGTGGCGCCATCCTGGAATGAGCGGCCGAAGCTCTGGCGGTATCTGTGGCCAACTTACGACCGGTCTAGTTTCTCCTTCTGCATATGGTTCCGACTGCAAGAAAGCTGTTTCAAAATCTGTAGTATGTAAATCCCATTGATGTTTTGCCGCAAGGGATAGGAATAGAGCCAAACCTTCGTGAGTAGCGACCTCCTGCTCCTTCCTGAGGTGATCATTCCTGGGGTCTTGAAATCCCCGAGGAACATAACGAACTTTGACGCGCTTCACTGCTCCATTGGGTTTAAACTTTAGAGCAAAAATCACCTTGGAAGTGATATATTTTTGATCAGATGGAAGATCAGCCGTGTCAACCACATCCCAGACGCGTCTCTTGTTGAGTGATGAAAATTCTGACGCGAATGCTTCTGCTGTTTTTTTTTCCAAATTATTATCGACAAGAAACTGATAGTCCACTTCTACCGTACCGCGACAGATTTTATTATCGGGAAGAGTGACGAAAATCTCTTCGGAATCTTCTGCGGTCTTTTTCTCTGGCTCCTTTTTACCAGTCCCGCGGATTGTCAAATCACGCAAGACCGTCGCCTGGATATCTTTCTTACTCAAATTATCATTGCCATTGATATCGTATGCTGGAGCTGAAACCGGTAAGCAATAATGCTCGACAGCAAATTTACTGCGTAAATTTCTGAAGCCTTTCGCCTTGTTAGAATTCGTCCGAAGGATGACCGCGACGGCTGACTCCCCGAGGAGTCTCTGAATCGTCGACCAATGGGAATGGTCTGTATCCAACGCAATTTCGTCATTATTAGAATTCCTGAGAGCATTAAGAAATATATCACGGTAGCTAGCGAGCTCTACACGTGATTCTACAGACAGATAGCATGTCTGTACCGGTTCCAAATCGGCAGGAATATCGTCGTCGGATTCCTCTTCGACGACCGTAGCAAGCATGGCTAGCGACTCCCGTTCGTAGAATTGTTCTAGTCTCTTCTTCAGATCTGCTTTTTGTGGTGTCAATGCAACACCAAGAGTAACAGCCAGCCACCGGAGCTGTGGCATTGTTAGACTGTTCAGGCTTTCGCTGTTTTGTTTTTCTGCTGGTACTTCTTTGTAATTCGGTCCGGTTAATTCTGGTCGTTCCTGTTGTGGTCCTTTCAATCCAATCCCGCCGAGATGTCTCGCGGGTCTTTCTTTGTTCGAGTGTACTACTGTGACAACAGTCGCCGACTTTTGCAATTTGATCGGCCAGCCCTCGCTTGAAGGCTTTAAAATTTTATCAATGCGCCAACTGCGCCCGGATTTATTCAGGCAAATATGTAGGACGGATTTTCCTGCAAAATTTTCCGTCGGCCTGTGTATATCGGTCAAAGCTGCATGAACATAAGCCCGATCAATTTCATGGGCAACAAATAAATTTTTACGGATGGCCATTTTCCGATTGGGATCCGCACGCGATTTAGTAGCATCAAAAATCGAGCCAATGTTTCTCAGGACTACATTGGCGATGGCATTATCGATGTCAGTGAGGCCTATGGCATCGGTGAAATTTTCGTCCTGTTTAGTGTTATCGCTTGTAACATTAGAATTTTTATCGGACTGATTATTTGGATGCGTATCGTGGTTAGTTCGATCGGAATAATTTTCGTCAACAGCTACACGCTGCACACCAGGCGTGTTTTGCAAATTCAGGCTGCTGGAATGGGTCGGAATATTTTTGGCAGCCGTTCCGACACGGCTTAAAGTGTTAGGGTGTGCATTGGAATTATTTGCGATCGAATTGGGATGGCTACCGTTACTAGGATTAGGAATGGGATTAACTTCATCGCCGACATCGATGACATGCTGCGGCGGAATCATCCGCAGCCGACTGGCATGCACTTCGCGCAGACTTCCATCGAGAAACTCAACTATTACGACTGTCACTCTACTGCCCTTAGTTCCGACGATCAAACCGTCGACCCACCTGGGCGGACCGGTTTGATTTTTCTGCAATTCTTCCGGCATCGGTAAAACGACTACACGATCACCGGGAACAAAAACACCACTGTGAGGGGCTAACGGACTAGAGAGGATGTCCGTAATTTCTGCGAATTCTGCTTCAGTGTTAACCAACTGGGATGCCCTCAGCTGGAGCTTGCGCCGCTCTTCAGTAGGTAAGGCTTGGGATGCGTCTGGACTGTGTTCGAGTCCAGATAAACCATAATGAAGATCAAAACCCAACGCCACCCGCTGACTTGATAGACCATTACTGCGAACATAAGCATTCTTAGCGCATAATGCTTCGACTAGAATATCTGCAAAGGATAGCGTCTTATATTCTGTCGCGCTGTTGTTCAGGAGTTTGCGCAGAATCTCCTTGAGAGTTTTATTATGTGCTTCTATAATCCCGTTGCTGGCATGGCTGTAAGCTGGAGTCCGGTAGTGACGTATTCTCTTTTCTGCTAATAGGGCAAAGAGAAGGGAGGAAAACTCTTTACCGCCATCACTCATAAGAGCTTTGGGATATCCAAAAACATACGCCCACTGCCTCAGTGCTGATACAACGTCTGCGCCCGTGGAATCACCGGGACACAGATAGGCCATGCTGAATTTGGAATGAGCATCCACAAGATGGATGACTGCTCGGGATTTGTTGTGGTAATTGATGTAAAACGTATCGACACAAACTAGATCCCCGACTGCCTTGGCTTCGATCCTTTTGCCAATCTTAGAACGCACAGCGGCACGCTTGGCGTCCTGACATACTGAGCAATTTTTTTCCACGGCTTTGCTGAGCTCTTCAAATTTTTGCCGGAGTCCATGCTTCTCCAAAGTCTCGGCATACCTGTGAAGGAGTGCCGGAGTACTCGCATGCCAATTAGCTCTATGAATCTTCTCGACAGCCTTGTAATCTAGTTGTAAATCTGCTGCGCACTCCGTC
>Ga0099797_101526_pt1 | contig 11961 bp, 7 predicted proteins | sample Uncmet_Sort48C_1_FD_89871 | JGI IMG/M metagenome (GOLD analysis project Ga0099797, IMG submission 89871) | Marine eukaryotic communities from CALCOFI LINE 67, Pacific Ocean - C012_Sort48C_1 | ecosystem: Environmental > Aquatic > Marine > Oceanic | place: Pacific Ocean: Monterey Bay | collected... | reverse complement strand
ACATGTGTGTTTGCCATATTTCATAGTTTCCGAAATCGCATAGCTCTTATTTTACAGTATTTACTCTCCCGGGGACACCAAATGACGAAACTCCTAACTTTCTGGGTCCATTCGTTTTCATTTTCGTTTTCTTTGCTAACTAACTTTTGCCAAGTATGATTCGTTTTAGTTTTGTTTGGACCCCATTGTGAAACGTTATTCTGTTGATTTTGTATCAAAAGTTATGATTTTCCTCCCCGCTAACTTCCTCCAAGCGCCTCAGTTTTGTTTTCGTATTTTGCTAACTCCTAACTCTGCAGCACCCATCGTTTTCTGAGTTTCGTCTCTTGGTGTCCCAGGGAGTATTTGAAAAAATGACACTACTTATCGATACCTTGAGGGGACACCAGCAATGCCGCGTGCTCGTCGAGCCATGCACCAAACTGCTTCCCTGGCTGGATGCACTTCAATCCCTGGCCTGGGGACTGTAGCAAAGTGTAGTCAAATGCAAAGACCATGAAAGAACCGGACACGGCCTTGAACACAGAGCCCCATCCAGGAAAAGGATAATTAATAGGACCATGCCGAGGTGCGTCGGCTCTGCTCACAAAGTACCAAGGTACCTGGAGCATCGAGGGTGTGACGGTGTCTTGAAACCCAAGCTGAGTAACATGAGATACCACACGCTTTTCCACCTTGTCCCACTTCTTACTGATCTGGGCGAGAGCGGATTTGCTCTTTGAGCTCTGGAGCTTGGCTACGATCTGGTCGTGTGCTTTGGCAATCTCGCTGGAGAACTCCTTAAAGTATTCGTTGATCTCGGTTATCACTGTAGCTCCGCTGTTGACAGACCACATGTGCGGGCGGTCACACTCGAAGTTAATCGTGTCAGCATCGACGATGGTGCCTTTGGGCACCGTAGAGTATGTGAGGAAGGCCCTGGCAAGAGGTTTCGCCACCTCGACCGGAACTTTAAGCGCCTCGTATTGCGCCATGAGTTTCTTGACGCCGTATGAGATTTTACTTTTTTCTGCATTGCGCTTCTTCTGCGTTTCCATGACATCTGTATTGAGAGCTTGAAAGTGCTCATTCAACAACTCACCTTTATCAGCAAGTTCTGAAATAACACCCTCGGCAGTTTCCTTCTGAGCGCCCCACGTCTCAATTGGACAAACTCGGAGCGTGTTCACCTGGTAAAATGAAAAAGCATATGGAAGCCTTACATACCAAGCAGGTACAACGTGTCGAGCATGTAATGCATGCTTTGTAAATCTATCTATATATATATATATATATATATATATATATATATATATATATGCTATGTGTATACATATATATGTACATATATATATAATTATATATATATATATATATATATATATATATTCGCACATCTGTCAGGTGCCGAAACAACTCAGCCTACAACATGTTCAAGCGAAAGTATACACAATGATCTATGTATGATCACCCTTAATAAAACGAGGATTCTCTACATGCCACATGAGTCTAAGTTTCGGACACATGCAAAACAGTTCACATGTGTAAGTTTGGAGGTCCATCATGGTTGCCTCAGATGTGCCCTACTTCATTTCATGTCATGCATTTCTCGCTGTTTGCCGTCTCTTGTTTCACAACCCCTTGCTATCACAACTAATAAGGCCCCCTGTAAACCTTGTTACTGCAAGCTCACCAATGTGTTAGCATTTTTGACAAGTTCTTTGAAGACCTTCAAGAAGTCAGCTGTCCCCATGTCACGAAGCATATCCTGGTCAGCATCTTGAAGCATTTTTTCCACTCGGCTCACCACCGACTTCGGATTGGTGATGTCATGTGGCCTTACTGCGTCCTGCAGCTGCTGCCCTGTGCTTTTCTTTTCCTTGTGGAATGCGAACACAGTGAGTGAAGGCTTTTCCTTTGGGGGCTCTGCGAGTATGGGGGCTGTGGCGGGCATGGAGGTTGGATCAGCTTTAGTCGACGGTCCCGCAGGGGAAGTTGCTCCTTCGCTTGCATCATCTTTGCGTGCGACCTTGTTGGCATCTGGGGTGATCTGGTTCTCAGCCTTGCGCTTGCCTTCTGGGGCTGGGGAAGAAATTTCAACAACTGGAGCTGCACCCGAGGATTTTGGCTTTTTGTTTGCATCTCCCGAGTTGGTTGTGGAAGAAGACTTGGATTCAGATGTGTGGTCGTCGCTGCTGTCAGATCCACTTTTCTGGGAGCTTGAATCCCCGGAACCGGAACCAGACTCAGAAGACTTCGTAGTCCTGGCCCGCTTTTTTGAACGATTGGAAGCCGCATCAGATGCATCATCAGATGCAGCACGATCTGCAATCTGAAGGGGGCGTTTTTTTCTGATGGCTGTGCCTCCGGTTGATGCTGCACCGAGGCGCAGGGCTTGCCCCCCAACTGCAGAAAATCTGAGATTGTCGAAGGCAGCTTGCTCGCCCATTGCAGCTGCTAGGGCGGCCGCGTTTTTGACTTTCTTTCTCTTGCGCCTGTGAGTGTTCTTGTACGTCACGCCTTGCTCTCCAGATATTCTTGTGCTGTCCTATGAACAAAGCTATCTATATATCTGACGGTAATGATAGCGAGGTCCCAATGTTATCGTTTGCATGTTTCGAATGTTGTTTGAGTTGCGAGAGCCTAGAGGCATCTCTATGACTGTTTGAGTTTGTGTGTGGATTTTGCCACGAGTTCGCAGCCATATGATGCAAAAAAACATGGACGGTGTTCTATTCTGTGTTATGGGGCTCAATGTTTTTCATCACACACCGCTCACAATATCTTTCTTTGTGGGAAATAATTTGCTCTGACACGAATTGCTTGTCATTTGTTAGAGGCTGTGAACCAGTTGCGGTAGCCGATCCGTTTCACATGTTGGCTTCACTCATACCATCAATCAAAAGCCGAACATAAAGCAAGGAGTCGGTCCTTAACTGCTACAACGTCCACACCGTTTTCTTTCTCGGAGTAGACATCGGGGTTTCTAAGATCCCGCTTCCATTGTGCTATGGCTTGCTCCTCTGTCAAGCCTTGTAGAGGACGGTGTGTGTGTCAGAAATTAAGCAACCTTCTGGCTTGACTTTGCAAATTGAAAGATTGAATTGAAGTCTCAATGTGTTTTGAATAATTTTCAATGTGTGTGATGACTTTGTTCGGGCGAGCAATGACATAAATCTCGAAACTCTGGCAAATCGTGAACACTTTCTCTATGTGTGACTCTGGTAGGGCGGGTATAACCTATCTATGTATAGGTGTTTGGAGGAATACGACAATACATATATAATATATATATATATTTATTTTTTTGGTGTCAATGACGAAATAAACTCCCGCACTAATTGCAAACAAAACGCTCTTTCGTTGTCATGAAGTCGATATAGCGGTTGTATGAAAGCAATGTAGTCCCAGCGATCCGCTTCACTGTAGTGAAGGCCACAATATCCCCCATGACAGTCTTTGCTACTGAGCGCGTCGTCCCATCTCGTTTCTTGCCCTTTTCTGGAGCCACCCGGAAACACTTCTTTTTGTACTCTGGCTGGTTATCTTTTCTCAGTTTTTTCAAAGCTTTCTTCTCCTTGTCTGACTTTGCCGCCCCGTCGAGGGCTCTCTTGCCAGCCAAACATTCAGAGTGGAAAACATGCTCCCCTGTGTTGCCTTGGCTGATGAGTGGCTTTCCGTCCCTGGCAGGTTTACCACATACCCAGCATTTAGGCCCAGGCACCAGCAAAGCCAAGTCACTTTTAAAGTCAAGGCCAAGAGGGCTGGACTCTCCGGGCGCCACGGCAACAATGGCACCCCCAGGAGAGGCCGCAGAATCCGGAGGAGAGATTGGAGAGCCACCAAGTGCGCGGACCGTGGTGGATCTGCCCCGCCTCTTGGGGCCAGCAGCAGACCTCCCACCACGAGTTGCCGTTGTCCTCTGCGTCGTTAAAGTAAAACACAGAGTACGTAAACTGTTTATAACGACGGCCATACTGATTGTGATTCCGGAACACGAATCCCACCCACACGTGACTGGCTGATGGATGCCGCAAACATGAGAATCGCAAAATCTAACTGTGTATTGTTTACACCTGCTGAGATTTCATGATTTGTTCGTGACCTCTCAGCTTCTTGAAATTTGATTCAACAATTTTGCGCACAATGGGAGCCAATGAGCTTACATATGTCCCCGATAAAGGCAACTAAAGCTGCAAAGGAGGATCGGGAGAGGGATACTATCACTTGGAGATCGATTCAACTTTGGCTTCACTTGGATCTCACTTTGATTGCAATTGGATTCACCTTGATTGCCCGCCGATTTCACCTCGATATCCCTCCATGCAGTCTCACTTTGGTTTCATTTTGATTTCACTTTGTTTTCTCTCCCATGTCACTTTGATTTTGACTTTAAACTCACTTTAGTTTCACTTGGACTTCACTGCGACTTCACTTCGATCTCACTTGGATTTCACCTCGACTTCACTTCGGCTTCACCTCGACTTCACTTCACAAGGGAAAGGGGAACATCGCCTCTCAAGGGAAAGGGGCAAAGAGAAAACACAGCTGGGGGCTGCGGAGCAAAGCCCCGGCTTTCCAGCTTGCAGCCATACGATGCACATGCCCACACGAACCGAAACCAAAATCGATTTCCCGGTTGGGCTCACCCCACAACATCCGATCACATTGTGGGCCTAGGTGGAATGTCCTGACTGAGCAAGCTGTTACAGTAGATTTGCCACCCGCCGAGCCGTCATCAGAGTCCAATGGGGCAGTGATGGCAAGGTCAGAATCAGAATCTGAATGTCCCATGGCCTTACTTGGGATCTATGAGGGTGGAGAGCTGTAGGGTTATGGGGGCTACAATGAGCTGAAGCCTCGGAGACAAGACACTGCCTAGAGTTGGCAACTGAACAAGGATGTATCATGCAATTTCCCTGAGCTTTTTGGAACTTCTTCATGTGCCTCTATACCGTGGTGGAAAAAATATCCTCTGGTGGTCCCTACATCTAATTCCTACCCAATAGAGCTGGTGACCCATTGGGCGAACATATGAAATGACTCTGTAGCTGACCATTGCTCTAAACATAAACCGCACCCAGCAATGTAAGCAAGCCAACAGATACTTGTTCAAAACCATTTTGGGTAAATTGGTGCCAAACAAACAAGCAAATGCGCCAATTTCGAAACGAACATAGAAGAGGTGGCTATCACAATGGGCTGCTACACGACCATCAAATTAATTCGAGACGGCGGTGGCGGGTGATTTGGGACTGAGGTGTAATGTACAAGTGTGTGTATATATATACCGATATATATATATATATATATAATATATACCGACGAAGCCAACTAAAGTTAGATAGGAGCTTTGGGGGAGGGGCACCTCGCTTTGACTTCACATCGGCTTCACTTAGATGTCACTTCGCTTTCTAGGGTTCGCTTCGATTTCATTTCGGTTTTGCGTTGGTGTTGGCTTCAGGTGACTTTCACTTCGACTTCACTTCGATTTCACTTCAATTTCACTTCGGTTTCACTTTGAAATCCCTTCGATTTCAGTCCGCCTTCACTTCGGCTTCACTTGGACCTCACTTCTGTTTCACTTTGACTTCACTTCGATCTCACTTCGATTTCACTTCGGTTTTACCTTGATCTCACTTGAACAAGAAAAAAAGGACACATTGCATCCAGATGGCAAAGGGAACACCCACTAGGGGCAAAGGGAAGACGGACAGGTGGCTGTGGAGAAAAAAACTCTGGATTTCCACCATACAAACATAATGCACGCATGCATCCACGAAACGAAAACGAGATCGAACTCCCGGCTGGTCTCACCCCCAACCTCCGATATATGTATATATGTACATATATTCCGTATAAAAAGTATACTGTTGCCATGTTTCGGTCGCCAAGTGGGCACCTATGGAACATACAGAGCAAGGAATCGTTCCAAGTCATATCTGTATCCCCAATTCATAATTTACACTGCCCTGTACTCTACTAGTATTTTGTGCCTGCATGTGGCAGGTATCTGCTTTTTTTCTTTTAAATTACATGATGACAACAGGCCTGCGACTTCGCTTGAAAACACAAAATGACCGGAGCCATCAATGGTTTCATAGGACGAATACTGGGCAAAATGTGAGCGAAGTTCCTACTGATGGAAATCGGGTTTTGGCAGTTTGTGTGCTGAAACACTATTTAAGATTTGAATCTGATATGATTCCTGGCGGTGAATTACCAAATTCAGCTTTGTCAACATAGCCCAATTTTTTGAATAGTTCGGGCAAGATCCTGCATTAGTATTGCTTTGTGTAAGACGCTACTTCAGAACCGTGAGCCACCCCTCCCCATGCCCCGCCCTAGCTGCAACAAACTTGGGAAACCCAACGCGATACAAACAAACAAAATTCATTTGGCCGGATTCTGTGGATCAGACTTTGCTGTCTACTGTTTACACCGTAGGGTATGTTGTTGTGCTGGCTGTTCTGTGTGTTTCCCGGGTTCCCATATACTGTATGAGAAAATATCTAAAGCCATTAGCCTAAATCAGGTACCTTTCACTCCGATTGTATTACAACTGGCTTCGGGTTTGGGTATCCTTTTTTTCTGCAGTGACCACAGCACAGCTCCACTAGACTGCAAATTCCCAAAGGATTAAACAACATCGGCAAAATATGTCAGTGCGTAACTCCAACATGTCTTTCTATATTTGGGTATGTGATATTTAACACGTAGTTGTGTTTACTTCTGCTAGTCACCTGGTGAAAACATACTGTAAACTACTGGTAAGGTGCAACTCAAGCAGCACATTGTGAGTGAAAACAAAAAAACTATGATTTATAGATCTAGAAAACTGCCCTTAGAGTGATACTGAAACATCTACAACAAATGGAACAACTCGAGCATGAGCACCGACGTACTTTACCTCGTGGCAACAACAAAATAGAGGGCCCTACCGCATGATATCGTAGTCAATGCCGAGAAATGTACTTGGGCAAGATTACGGTCTGCACATAACACTCACTGAAATTGTCAGGGTAGTGTTGAGAGAGAGGCATCAAAGCGTTCCCAGTGATAGAACCTCGCTTGCTGAGTGTAGTCAATTTCTGCATGTTTGCTGGGCGGGAGCGCCGCAAGGGATCCAAACAATGTGGCTCCGATGACCACAACTGCAAAGCCTTGGCAGCATCTGCGCCAAAAGCGCCCAAGTATGTCACCAACTTCACGCTGCCAACCAACCCCAAAAGGCGTTCCCAACATGGAGTCTTAAAGAAATATGAATCCAGTGGCTGTTCAATGTGCCATCTGTGGCCAATCAGCCACGACAGCAAGGATAAGAAGCATACCCTGATGTTCTGACTGTTGCCATCGTTAACCCATGATACAGTTTTGTCGCCCCAAGGGTCAAGCTGCCTATGATGTTGTGAGACACACATAAAACTCCAACTCGAACAAACTGGAGCAAACCAGTGGTCCGCGTTGTCTTTGCTCAGAAGTATAAGTAAAATCCACACTCTAAAGCCCCCATCACTCAAAATATCGCCATAGGGCCCATAGTTGATGTCAGTGCTCGTGGCCACAATGTTGTAGATCAAGCACTTGAGAGTTTGCATTGCCCACCCCGCGAAAAATTCGTTGTGGTTTGCCTTCGCGATGCCTTTCTCTTGTGCGACCCATGCCCTGCACAATTTCACAAGGCAACTGAATCATGCAATTGGTATATAATATATATATATATATATATACATATATGTATACGAAATACACGTTGGAAGTCCAGCCCACCCCACCTTTCCATGTATATATATATATATATATATATATACATATATATATATATATATCCGCCACCGGGCCTTATGCCCAAGGGGTGTGCTTGCTGGGGAGGACCATGTGGTGCTAGCTGTTCGAGGTTTTAAGGGACCATACACTTCTCAAGAATTGCGCTTGTATGGACAGCACATCTTTTTCGCTACCATTTGGTGTCGTAAAAATTGAGGAATGGGGACCAAAGAATGTTGAACGAACCTTTGCAACGTCCGCTTAGCCTGATAAAGATTCAATCAAACTCGATGTCGTGTTCGTCAATTGTAACCCGCAACTAACAATGTATAATGGCACCTGGGATGCTTCATGACACGCTGTTTAACCTGTTTTCTATACAAAAAATATTGCTTTTCTGAAAATCGACTTTGCGGCGATGCTGTTTCCCAAAGTGACACCCAATGAGCCCCAAAGGCATCCCAATGACACCCCAGAGGCACCCCGATGGACCCCCAAAGGCGACAAATGGAGCTCCAATAGCCACATAGGCCACCAAAGGCAGGCCAAGGGAGCTTGATGCAACTCCAAAAGGCGCCCAGAATGTATCGGCTAAGCCCCAGAAGTTATAAACGTAATCTTTCTGAAACTAACTTTGCCCATTTCCCGTATTAGGTCCCCAGAAGGTTGTTAGAATTTTATTTCTGCATAAATGCTGCTTACATTCATTAAATTATTAGTCCCTTAGTTCCTTACTCCTTAACCTTTAATCCTTAATCCTGAATTCCTTAGTTCTTAATTTCCTAACCCTTAGTCCTTGATTCCTTAGCCCCTTAAGGCCTTAATCCTGAACACTGAATCCTTAATACTTTCTTCCTTAATGCTTGAATCTTACTTTCTTAATCCTTAATCCTTAATTGCTTACTCCTTAATCCTTAGCTCCTTAATTTTTGAAGGGCCCGGTGGTGGGGAGGCCGAAGGCCAATGGTATATATATATATATATATATATATATATATATAAAGAAAAAAGAAACTATCTTCTAATAATTAAATGAAATGGCTTTTACTCATCGACTAATGACATATAAGATCTACTAAGGACACACACGATCTACTAACCACATGGATCTTCAAATACTCGAACCCTACAACCTTGTGAACAACCACAACGACAAGAACAACAAGAACAAGAACAAAAACAAGAACAAGAACAAGAACAAGAACAACAACAACAACAGCAACAACAACAAAGAGCAATCTATCCCCGTTCAAGAATACGGTTTGCGCCCTAAGCTTATAATAGCTATCAAAAAGCTTGCCTAAGCATCAATCGACACACAATCTCACCCAAGTTGAACTTGCTCAATTCCGGATACACCCTTTTCAATGAGGTTTCGAGCTCAACCCGATACCAACTGCCCTGTGGAAAGATCAAGTTGACACAGTGGATAACATAGGCGAGGGTGACGCACCTTCGCCTTGGTGTAGTACGCTGGATTGCCAAAAATGCATCATCAGTGATATGGGGGGTCAAGAAGGTCCACTCGCTCACCTTGTGGAGAGCAAGTGCTTCCTGGTACATTCCATGCTTGCAATGCAGCTGGGACTTGTGTAGAAGCTCCATAAGTCCGCCTAGACCCTCCTTCTTCACCTTCCCGTTGGTGAGGAGGGCTAGTGAAAGTATTTGGGTTCCAGAAGCTATCTCTTTTGTATGTATATGTGAAAATAACCTGAAATAATGAGGGGGTTTGCAACCCCCTGTGTATGTTGTATCCTTATGAGCATGATACGATGTGCTGGTGCAACATGCGTCATTCATGTGGTTTGGATTCCAAATGTCGATTATGATTTAGATACACTCTGCCACCTTCTTTGAAAGTACACCTGTTGGCGGTAGTGGTGGGGTGGTTGGTGAAGGTGGTGGCAATTTTCGTTTTTTCTGCTTTGAAGTACAAGTACTGGCAGCACTTGCGGAAGAAACCTCAATATAATTTACTATAAATACGGGCTTTTGGAAACCTGATCGACAATCGTTGCGATAGTTTAGCAAAACAGTTTCCATGAGTTTTCAATCGCGATGGTTATGGTTTGAATTAGATTTGTCACACATTCAAGCATAATCTCACACATTGTGAAACACACATACATATATTGGGCGTTTCTCGTTTGTGCCCTTACCCCCCAACACCGTTGCGTAAATGTTACGTAAACGGGGCCCATGGGCCCCATGGGTCCCCATGGGTCCCATTGGCCCCATGGGCCCCTTGGGCCCCATGGGGACCCATGGGCCCAAGGAGCCCACTGGGCCCATGGGCCCCCGTTTACATAACGGTCCTGGTATAAATCCCCATACAGCGAAACAAACGAGAAACCTCCATATATATATATATATATATATGTGTATAAGGTCTACTTTGCATCATATCTTACATATGTAGACTGTCTTCTATTGGAATCCATCGTATAGTAAGTATATAGGCTACAATCGTATATCATTGTATCTGTTTTAGAAACTGACGCATGTTTTTGAACATTACATATTATGTTAACCTCAGGAGGCTCAGGACACTCGACAGGTGACTGGGGCTCAACAACGACAACAAGATCATCGTCGCTGCTCTCGGCCATGGTTGGTTTGTGAGAGCAATGCACTACTTTGTTAAGTTGTTCTGTTCATTTGTAACAGGATTGGGCCAACTAACTCACTGTATACGGAAAGAATAGGAAAGCAACCTGTGAAACTTCGAATTATACCGACTCATTTCAAAATTCAACAAACACTGGTACTGAACTTATTGAACCAAACATACGGCCCGCATGTTTGTCTTGGAATTTGTTGAACTTAACCAAACAAACTGATTCAAACATTGCCTCCCCCATTCTGTCCCTCCAATGATCCATGATGCCTCTAATTGTAGGTTAGTCCCAACTTACAACAACAACACTCCCTGAGCCCTGTTTTCAGCCCCTTGACTGTCCGTTATATGTCTTTGAGGGCGGAAAGGGCGGGCGGGCGCGGGCTTGACATTTTTTGCTCACCGTTTCAACACATTGTGAAACGACACAAAAAAACAATGCATTCTTGTTTGAGGTTTTAAATTACCGACTCAAGTGACTCCCGGGCCTAGGGATTGGCGCCCCTCTGTCCACTCACGGGACAGGCAGTTTGCCAAGACCCGGAAAATCCGAAGAGTCACATAGAATCTGTAACTCTCAACCCGAACTTTTAGAATTCAAAACTGATTCAATACATGCCTTGAGGGGGCAAAAGATTCAACACATTGTGAAACGATGCAAAAGATTCAAATGATTCAATAAATTCTTGTTTTTTTAGGTTTTGAATTATCGACTCAAGTGACTCCTCGGCGCTCCTCGGGCCTAGGGATTGGCGCCCCTCTGTGTCCGCTCACAGGAGACAGGCAGTTTGCCAAGACCCGGAACATCCGAAGAGTCACATAGAATCTGTAACTCTCCCCCCGAACTTTTAGAATTTAAAACTGATCATTCAATACTCAATACATAAAGCTACATTACAAGAGCTAGCCTGACCCGAGATTGTAATTTGTGGTAAATTGTGGTCACCCAATGAATGTTCTTACATTTTCTTGAGCAAATCATTGATCATCTTGATTTCAATGAACTATATATGTGATTATCTTGGATGCCCCATGCCTTGATTAAACCAGGCTCAATGCAATCCCCATTAATGTGTTTCCACACATACTCTGCAATTCCAGACCCCTGGAGGGACACGTCTCAAAATCAATGTTTTTAAGTATGAAATTGCGGGTGTTGGGACTTAATCTTCAAATCTCGGAAATATGTCACACAAGTGGCAAGTAGGTTTCGCATGCTTTGCACATGTATTCCCTTATTTTGTATGTCAAATGCGTTAGCAAATCACTTTTGCATACATTCGGTTGACCTGATTAATTAGGCGACACTTGGGCCATGTTCGAGGTTTATATGAGGATTGCAACAAAAGCGCTTCCCCCACCTAAACGGTCCAGAAGAGTAATGTCGGGTTGTTATTCGGTGTACCCGGCTCCAAACGAAAATGTGGATTTTTATTTGCTCCGAGTGGAATTCTGGGTTTGCGAAGATTTGACGACCGGACGAACTCATCGGTTTTTATCTGTCCAAAGACAATGGTCCCTGGACAAATTTGGATGATGGACACCTTTGAAAGCAACCGTTGGTGATACAAGTACTTTCTGTTACATTTCCATTTCAA
>Ga0099797_101303_pt2 | contig 11975 bp, 8 predicted proteins | sample Uncmet_Sort48C_1_FD_89871 | JGI IMG/M metagenome (GOLD analysis project Ga0099797, IMG submission 89871) | Marine eukaryotic communities from CALCOFI LINE 67, Pacific Ocean - C012_Sort48C_1 | ecosystem: Environmental > Aquatic > Marine > Oceanic | place: Pacific Ocean: Monterey Bay | collected... | reverse complement strand
GGTGATCGCGCGCTTTGGTAGCGCCTTGGGTGCCAAAGCGCGCGGTAACCGCGCGCTTGGGCACCAATTGCGCGGTAACCGCGCGCTTTGGTATCGCTTTGGGTACCAAAGTGCGCGGTAACCGCGCGCTTGGCCTGCACTTGTGAGGCAAATTGCCAGTGCAATGTATGCAGCCTGCGCACAAAAATGGGCCGCACAACCGGCGAACATATCTTAAGCACAGGCACGTTTATGGATCCCGGGCCACCGGGTTAGTGAGGAAACCCTAGGCACGGGTGCCAGGAGGAGGCCAGGAGAAGGAGGAGGCCAGGAGGAGGCCAGGAGGAGTCATTTGGATGTCGAAGTACGCAGCCTGCGCACAAAAGTACACAATACAGCCAAACGGCTGCAGAGTGGCATCGGTACCATGCACGAAGTACGCAGCCTGCGCACAAAAATGGGCCGCGCAGCGGAGGGCACCGGCTGATACAAACGCGCGTTTTTGGATCACGGGCCACCGGGTTAGTGAGGAAACCCTAGGCACCGGTGCCGGGAGGAGGCCAGGAGAAGGAGGAGGCCAGGAGGAGGCCAGGAGGAGTCATTTGGATGTCGAAGTACGCAGCCTGCGCACAAAAGTACACAATACAGCCAAACGGCTGCAGAGTGGCGTCGGTACCATGCACGAAGTACGCAGCCTGTGCACAAAAATGGGCCGCGCAGCGGAGGGCACCGGCTGATACAAACACGCGTTTTTGGATCCCGGGCCACCGCGTTAGTGAGGAAACACTAGGCACGGGTGCCAGGAGGAGGCCAGGAGAACGAGGAGGCCAGGAGGAGGCCAGGAGGGGTCATTTGGGTGTCGAAGTACGCAGCCTGCGCACAAAAGTACAAAATACAGCAAAACGGCTGCAGAGGGGCGTCGGTACCATGCACGAAGTACGCAGCCTGCGCACAAAAATGGGCCCAGCACCGGCGAGCACCGGCTAAGCACACGCGCGTTTTTGGATCCCGGGCCACCGGGTTAGTGAGGAAACCCAGGCGGAGGCCAGGAGGAGGCCAGGAGAAGGAGGAGGCCAGGAGGAGGCCAGGAGGGGTCACCGGAGCAACCCGCGCGTTTTTGGATCCCGAAGGCCGTTTCTAAGCACTAGGTAAGAACCCCTAATGCTTGGCAGCATATTTGGGGAATAAATTCTGGATTACAAACCTTAAGATGTTACTGAAATTAACTGTTTCACACCAACCTGGAATTTCAGGCTGGTGCCAAGAGGGTGCAAGCCGGGGGGGACGGGTTTGAAGGACCCCGGGGCCGGAAGAAAGGGTTTAGGGGCTCCGCACGAAATTTAGCACCGCCATATACAACGCATTCACTGCTATGACAGCCAGCACAACTTGTTCGAACCATTTGTCTCGCGCAATCTTCTGGCACCAACCTGTCTCGAAATAGAAGTCATGGACATTGTACCGATTCTTACCAAGTTTCTGCCGCACCTGTTAGGTTTCGTGCGGTGCGCCTAAACCCTAAACCCTCGACCCAATTTTCCGGTCCCAGGGTCGGTCCCCAGACCTCGGGAATGCTATTTTGAGGTGTATTTGGACAGATACGGATCGATTTGGACAAAGTTTCAGCTCAAACCGTCGATTCTGGGCCCGAATCGTGACATTGCTGTAAATTATGTTGACAATCAAGTTATTAATACCAACAATGGTGGATGGAAAACTAGTACCTTATCAAGACCACTTTTTATAATCCAAAATAGAGGCCTTGACCAGGTATGGGTATCAATAATTTGGTTCTCATATTTGCCTGTTCCGGGTCCCTGAAACCTATTTTTCGGCCCCCGGGGCCATTCAAAACACGTCGGGGATTGCATGTGGAAAGTGCATCCAAATTGCATGTGGAAATGATTGAAAACTTTGTACAATCGATCAAGTCTAAACACTTAAGGATTCTCAACATTTTGGGAGGTCTTTTTGCCAGCCCTTCGGGGCGAACGCATGTTCGAAAAACTCACCCAAAACACCAATCAATCAAAATACTGCAATAAATTGAACTTAAATAAATTTCGTGCCCGCACGAAATTCAGCAGCCGAACCTGCTTCTTCAAATCGTCAGCATCCAACAACAAACCAGCCATATTCCCCATGGGGGCCACACTGTCAAGATTATCTGTGGTAGACCCATCCTTCCCCCTAGAATACGACTGGTGGACACGAAACTCTCTTCGTAGGTCGTCTCCAGATTTTTCAATGGCATCTGAAACTTCGTTTGAATTCAATGAACCTCTCCATGTTCGTTCCTCGCTGGACCCCTCATTCGCTCCTGTTTCCTCGCTGATTTTACACTCTTCAATCATCACCACATCTGGCAATTCTTCTGCCATTGGTATACACCTCTCCTTACGAACTCATACCCACACTCTCGCTTGGGCCAAACTAGCGAAAACAAATGACCGATTTTGACAAGGAGAACACACAAGATGCAGACAGAATGCTTTCTAAATACTATAGAGACACAAATATGGCATTATTGATTCAGCGCACAATTAATGCTGTAACTGCAATTTGTGGATTTCAGTAATTAGTTCGGCGTGCAATGAATGCTGCTACTGTCATATGTGGATTTCGGTGTGTTACAGCTATACAAGTGGTTTGTCACAAAAACGTATTTGGAGCACGAACCAAGTCCAGAAAAGGGATCTTGGGCTGATATTTGGCGTACGTACCCGGCTCCAAACGGCATTGCGCATCTTTTTAGTTTCGACGGGGAATCGTGGTGTTTGAAAAAGTCGGGTCCCGATTAATTGCATTATTAATTCGCCATGCAATTAATACTGCAACAAAGACTGCCTGATATTACAATAAATGGGTATTTAACTGATAAGTGCTTTACTGCAATACCTAGCTGTAGTTTGGTTGCTCAAATAACTTTATAGTTTTTCAAGCTTTTCGTTTTGGGTGCGTTTTTCGAAAAGGTGTCTTCCCCGTAGGGCTGGCACAAGAACTCCCGAATTTGTCAGAATCCCCAAATGTGCGGATCTCGTCGATACTCCAATGGTTTTAACCATTTGCACATGCAAATTCGATGCGAAAAACACCCCAGATGCCTTTAAACACGTCCCCGACCTCTTTTGACAGGCTCCGGGGCCTGGCAACATGAACAAACAAAAAAATCTTCAACATGAACGACCGATTCTGTTTGGAGTGCGTTTTTCGGAGATGTGTTTTCCCCGACGGGCGCTCAACATAACACTCAAAAATGGGGTGTATTGGGGGGGGGGGGGGGGCTCAGGGGGGATTAGGGTTTCGGTTTTAGGGTTTAGGGTATAGGGTAAGAAACAAAATCCCATAATATATTTCCTACCAACCTATGAATACTATATTTTTATAGTACTGATTGAGCCTCCTCGAGAAAGACAAACCTACCTGCAGCGATGGATCGATGGATACTATGCTGCCTGCTACAGTGCCTAGTCTGCACATGCATATGTCTTGCAACAGACCTGAAGGGAGAGGTTGGGGCAAGTGCAACTGCTAAATTTCGTGCGGAGCCCTGAATAGGGATTGATAGAAGAAAAATATTATGAATTTAGTTTTATATTAGTTTCCGGTCATTTTTCGAATTTTGCCTGATATGGGTGTTGGGAGGGGCTAATATAGGGCAAAAGACTGGTGGAAGACTAACTAAGATTTTGCCCGCCAAGAAACCCATTTTTGGAGGTTCTTTGGCCAGCCCTTCGGGAAAACGCATTTCCGGAAAACGCACCCAACACAAAAATATCACCTAAACCCTATTTTCCGGCCCCGGGTCCCGAAACCCTATTTTCCAGCCTCGGGGCCCTTCAAACCAGATCGGGGGCATGTTTGAATGCAACTGGGGTGTTTTTTGCATCGAACTTGCATGTGGACATGGGTGAAACCATGGAGCGCATCGACAAGATCCACAAATTTGCAGATTTTCAACATTTGGGGAGGTTATGTTGCCAGCCCTTCGGGGAGAACACATTTTCGAAACACACACACACCAAAACCAAAGATCAACCCAAATATAATTGCACGGATTTTCACTGAATTTTCTGCCCACACCAAATTTGGAAAGTGCAACACATCGGGTATCACACCCGCCCCCTCCCCCAGAGCCAAGCCAGAACTAGGAAAGTGCAAATGCAATGGAGTATCAAGTAGGCGAAGAATACATATGGCTATGTCCGATTTAACAAAAAACTGGCCGTAATTCGGAGGTCAAATTGGACATGGGAGGGTCCGGGGATCCAGCCCGACGGCGGGCGGACGGCGGGCGCACGGGCGACGTGCCAATTTGACCTCGACTTAAAAAATACGGATTTGGGGCCCGAGCCGGCGGCCGGCGCCCACCGGCGGCGGCCGGCGGCCGGACACAAACCAATTTGACCTCCAACATAAAGGGTACCAATTTGGTCCACCAAACCGACGCAGTTAATCGGAAACGGCCATATATATGTATGCACAATTGATGCACATCGTGTTTACCCTACCTTTTTTCAAGCCTTCTAGCAACTGCCGCGAAGTAACACCTGTTCAGACTGTGACAGGAGCAGATCCTAATGAAAAACCGTGGGGGCAAGCCACTAAATTCAAGACATAAGGCATCCCAATGGACAAACCACTTAGATGAAACTACCTGGGGCTAGATAGAGAGGCACAAAGCCAAACTACCTGGGGGTAGAAGGCCCAAACACACAAACACCAGCCCAAACTAAACTAAACAGACGTGTGGCATCTATGTGTTCTTCTTGCCCCTCCTTTTTCCTCCACCGGTGGATCTGGGACTGCTGTTGAGAACAACCCCCCGGGTTTTGTACTCATCTCCCTTTGGAACCTGTTGAATTTTAGCTGTCTCCACAAACCCTTCAAAGACACAACAGAGTGGTGATTTCCACGTCCATGGCTCCAAAATTATGTCCAAGAGGTTTGAAATTGTGGCTGATATGATGTATTGTTGGCTGTGTCTCAGTTTTGGGAAATTTGACTCCTGCCCAAGCCGTTTGCCTGTTTTCGGGGTTTTGTGTCCCTGGGTGCGTTTCCGATGGGTTTAGGGGCAAAGCTCAGGTCCTGGATGGTAAGGCGTGGGGAGGTGGTAAATCTGCGGGGAAGCCACTTTGGCGTGCCATTGTCATCCTCTGAAGCCCCAAACCCACGAAGTTTGATACAAATGATGCCCAAGGCTACGAAAATATGCAAATCTTTGAATATTCAGAAAATGTTTTTGAAGGGGTCGCGGCATGAGCGAAGCCATTAAATAAAGTTCGAAACAAGTGTTCGAATGGTGCGATGTATTGGAGGTGCGGTTTTGAACCAAGATATTGAAACGTAAGCCATATTTTACATTTCTGGACCCCGAAAGGGCCCTTTCGGGGTCCAAAAATGCAAGAAATGTGAAATAAATGTGAACAAGTGTATGTTACAGTTAATTCACATTCTCCCATGGCATTTATTTTTACATTTACTTTACATTCGTACTTCTTTTTTTGTTGCCAAATGTCCCATTTGAAAGTACCCACATTACAAGCCATGGCTCAACTGGATGCCACTCTAGCTCAAACAAGGAGTCGGAAATCAGTTTCCCGGGGGACCTTGAGACTTCGGGGGGGGGGGGAGGGGAGAGTTGCTCATAGGAGTTGTGTAATGTATTGGAAGTGTGGTTTTGACCCAAACACAATCCTATCCGATTCATTTCGGAACAAAAAATGACACATGAAAACATCCCAGGCCGCCAGCAGCCTCATATTCGACAATTGTTGTGCAACTTCTGTTGTAAATTCGATGAAATCGAAGCCCGGAGCTGGCTATGTGGGTCCCCGGGTCTGGGGGCCGGGAAAATTGAAAATCTTTATCTCTAACTGAATCGGCTAAGTAATTGAGTTGAGAAATGATTTGATATCTTTTGAAACATAATTGAACAGGTAATCTGGAGGTATCATCCCCGGACAAAGGGTCACTAGACCACATCTGGGGTCACTAGACCACAACTGAAGGTGTTCGTGCATTAGTGATTTTCTCGTAAAACTGAATCAGTTCTAGAACTTGACGACCACCAAACACAACTTTACCAAAGTAGTGTCTTGGTTGTTTGCCGTGTTTTGGTATTGTCTCTTTGGTATGTTGGTATTATTGGTTGTGGTCTGGAGTATTGTGTTGCATTATTGGTTTTGAAATTACTTTCAATTCTAAGCCTGGTCCTAGGGGACAGTCAAAGCATAGAGGCAGGTGGCCGTGCGGTGGTAGGCAATGAAGCGAGGAGCTGTGCAGTCTAGGTGTTCTTCAACGCAAGTTGAGACTCATGGGCATGACTTTCAACGTCAAAGTCAAAGCAGATGAGGGGCGAGGTTGGGGCGAACCCGGGCCAAAACCAAAAAAAAATGAGAAATGCAATGTCTTGTTTTCATGAAATGGATTCAGACCGGAATTCACGGGCTATTGGACGGGTCGGTGCCGAATTTCGTTGCGCACTTGTTTGTTTCACAAAATACTCGTACATGAAACATTCATAAATGTATATAATATAATGTAACATGAATTAATTGAATTTGATACCTTTTGATACAAAACTAATTAAATTGTATATAAAAATGACCCATTCTCATGATCTCAACGTCAACGGTTGAGAAACTTGGGGAATCCCTAGCCGGTGGTGTCATTGGCGGTTCGTTGGCGGTGTCATTGGCGGTTCAGGGTTCACGGTGGCAGGCCCCCTCAGACGAGGTATGGCCCTGCAATCTTCACCGGGTTGCACCCCATCCCGGCGAGGTGGTCCCAATCTCCCGGGCCTCCAGATTCCCAAGACTGACAAAATGTCATGGAAGCACAACAAAACGCGTTTGGGGCCAGAGTGATAGTATGGTCCCCTGTGGGGACAGCAATGGCTACTGCTGCGTTCCCCATTCCTACAAGGGGGGTGGGGGGGGGTGTGTGAGCTCTCAAACCGCCGACCCATTCCCACATGGGGGAACCATAGATTCCTTCCTATATATGCGTCATAAATGTATGTCCTTCCTAAGGCGGATTGCACACATCACTGTTATGCACTATCTCCTCCATGCCTTCTCTTGCAAGAGTCACACCAGATGTGTAGAGGACATCCGAATACTGCTCAGGCTGAGAGGCAACCCGGCAGGTCAGGGGCCGAAAGGATACAGACCCTCCTGCAGGCACGAAGGTTGTGCATTAGAGAAAGACTATCAACCCTCAAGACTAACACCTAGACCCGAAAACCTTAAACCCCTAAACCCTAAACAACTAAACCCGAAACCCTAAACACATGAAGCATAAACCCATTGAATCCGAAACCCTAACCCCATACATCCCTAAACTCTAAACACCTAAACCATAGACCCTAAACCACTCAACCCGAGACCCAATAAAACCTCAACACTAACACCTAGACCCTAAAACCTTCACGTTCTGCTTTCATAAGCAATGCAGACTGCCAAATTGCATGTTGTCCCTATCAATAGTATCTGCCGCTCTTTCAAATGTTGGGACCTGCAAGGCCAAACAAGGATATGTCAACATCATGCCCGTATATTCTAATGCAAAGGACAGAACAAGCACACCCCTGGTATCAATCACATTGGAATATATGTTCCGGGCTCTCTGGGTTCCTGGATCTCCCCCCAAACCCGCCTCGCCTCCTCCTCCCCCTCTGGCCGGGGTCTGGGGTTTCCGGCCCCCCACCCGCCTCGCCTCACATGGGATGGGCCAGTCCCTACACCCACGCCGCCATGGGCGAGGGCTCATACCCTACTCAAGCCCCTTACCTCCCCACCCATCCACATCCGCTCCACAGGGAGGGGGGACGTTCCCACATGATCCCACACACACTCCACCGTGGTCAGGGGCTGAGACCGGGGGGATGGGCTGGAGGTGTATATAGGTGCTGTGGGGGGAAGCCAACAACCCAAAGGGATGGGATGGAGGTGTAGAGGCCATCGGGGGGAGACCCAAAAACCGTGAACATATATTATGGAGATGATGCTGTCATGTCCTTGTTTGCCCGGGCTTGGCCGAATAATTGCAAAATGTGTTTTTCAGCAATGCACTTCACTATAATAATTTGGGGCGGCTCTACAGGGCCATAAACAAGGAAAACAAGGGGGGCGGTGGCCTTCGGCCGCCGCCACGCCTTGGGCATTCTTGCGTGTGCCCGCAATAATTTACGGGGCGGGTGGAGGAGTGGCAAGCCGAAGGCCTGATCATATCTTTCTTTCTTTCTGAACGTTGCAAGTGCCTGCTCTCCCATTGCTTAGCATATTTACAATAAAGCTCCAACGCTGTCCCTCTGCAAGACATGACGCAGAGAGAGAAGAGACAGACAGCGGCTGTCTGCACTCCTCTGAGAACTACCGGCTGAGACAAAATGAACCCTAGGCGAGCGGCAACTGGCCAGGGCCTCTTGTCTCCCCCCCATGCACCCGACACAAAGAAATCAAAATGAGACTCCGAGGTTCCGGGGGAAACTGCAAACCCGTGTACAAGAATTCCCAAGCACTTTCGTTGACAGGACAGTCCATCATCAAGAATTTTGCACCGAAATATATGGATAGGCGATCGCCCCGGGAATCGGCAACTAGCTCTGACAGCATCCCTAGTACTCTTCAGAGGGAAGGATACCTTCTGTATCAGTCATGGCGAACTACCATTCCAATAGAAGTGCGAGATTTTTTCAAAACGGGCAATACAATACATCGATGTGTTGGTGTTCTATCCGTTTCGATTTTGCGACAATGTTGAGTTATCCTTGGAAAATCTGGATGTTTTCAGAAATCTGAGCATTCCTGCGAGATATTATACACAGGCAGCTGAAATTGTACTTGTGCAACATTCGAATTGTAAATGAGACAAGGAGCCTATACAGATTCCTCCTGGACGTGTCACTCGAGCGGTAACCTGATTGACGTTTTATCGCTCGCTATAGTATACATAAAACAAGGCTATGCTAGCTAGTTGCCAATTTTCGGGGCGAGCGCTTATTCATAAATCGATCTGCTAACAAAGTGCTTAGATAGGTTGAATATTCAATTCTTTCATACATTGGAGCTCCGTAATTAGCTCGTTAGAGCTCGATAGGCGCTGACTTTCGACGATTTCTATTTTTTCGACTTTCGGAAATGTTACATATTTTCAGAAAAAAAGATGTAGAATATCTGAGAAACCTGGACATTCACCAAAGAAAATATAGATCACGTTCGCGGTAACCATATACACCGTAAAAATTAGTACAGATAACAGGCATGCAATACGAACGACTTCTGGACGTGTCACTGGTTGGCGGTTCACCGCTCGCGATACAATCGGAGTGAGCATCTATCGGTAAAGTTCGATTCGAAATTCTTCATGTCGCACATATGAATTCACATAATGTATGAGGAATTTGCATATCAATCCACCGACATATTGATGCTGCAGAATCACATAGTGAAAGGTCAAAACGAGTTGATCACAGACGCCCTCTGTTCATTTCGATTTTCCGATAATACTGCGTATTTTTGTCGAACATCTGAAATCACTGACATTTTGGAAATGTGTGCTAGAATCGATGTGGAACAGCTCGAGACTCAACTCAGGTGTCTCGGAAGAAAACTAAAAGATGAATATTCGACTATACATATCCCTTCTGGACCTGAGACCTGAGCCGTAACCAGGTTGACGGTTTGCCGCTACCGCCCACCATACATGATTCTGTATTCTCAGCTAGTTGCCGATTTGACTCGCTCGATATAAATCCTGTCTTTCGAAGAGTAATACGGATGCTGTTCTAGCTAGTTGCTGGTTTCCAAGGCGAACGCCTATCCGGATATTTTGGTCGGACGTTCTTGATGATGCAAACATCCATTCAGAGAAAAAGCATGATACTCCTTGATCGCCAATCTCGCTACGCATGCATGCTCCGAAATTACAGTATCTAGCAAGAGTTCGAACTACCCTGACCACAGACATGCTCTATCTATCCCGATGTTCAGTAAAATTCTGCCGAAAAATTAAACATTCTAGAACAAAAGAATCCAATGACTCGTACACAAGATTCTTCCCGCTGAAGCCTAATAAGGATGCTGCTCTGGCGAGTTGCCGCTTTTATGGCGCACTCCTATCGCTGAATTTAAATAGAAAATGTTCGATCGCATGCATGTTCATTGCGAGAGGGTGCGTAACGATCCATAATTTCCAATGTTTTCACATGATAAAGCTTCGAACTTAGCTAGTAGGAGGTTCGGGTGCCCTAACCGCGAACGAGTTATATCGGTCTTGATTTCTCGGGTAATATTGGGTATCCTGACAATGTATGGCGAGCGGTAAACCGTCAACCGGGTTCCCGCTCGAGTGCTACGTTCAGGAGGGATCCGTATTGTTCAATAGTCACCCTCCTATGGTCTCTGTGGCTGCTTGTGTGGTTACGGGCCGTTCTATATCGATTTAAGCATGAATGTTCGGAACTTTCGAAGAAATCAGATTTCCGACAGAAATATTCAACATTTTCGCATAATCGAAATGGCTAGAACGTGTCTCTAGTCAATGCGTTCCGACCTCTAACTAGCTAATTTCGAATCATTAATATGTAGAACGATTGGATCTCCAAAATCCTACGCACCTTTGCTAAATAAATGTACATATTATCAGGAAATGTTGCATCGAAATATCCGGATAGGTGCTTGCCTAGAGAATCGACAACTAGCTAGGACAGCATTTGCATTATGTACAACGAGCGGTGAACCCTCAACCTGGTTTTCGCTCGAGTGACCCGTCCATAAGGAATTTGGTCGCTTTTACTGTTTTTTTATGGCACAGGTATGAGCTTCGAGCAGGTCTGGAGGTTTTCCACTACGAATTCGAATGATTTCCAGGAAGTTCAGATTTTCGACAGAAAAAACCAACATTTTCTAAAAAACGAGACCGATAGAACGTGTCTGTGGTTAAGCCTTATCGACCTGTCACTAGCTAATTCCGAGGCATTGGTGTGTGGGAGGATTGAAAATTAAGGATTCCCAAGCACGTCATATCGATAAATATTCGTGTCATCAAGAATTTTGCATCGAAATTTACGGATAGACGCTCGCCCGGAAAATCGGCAATGTATGGCGAGCGGTAAACCGTCAACCAGGTTTCCGCTCGAGTGACATGTCCAGAAGAGATTTCTATAGTCCCCTAGGTGGCTTTTACTGTATGTAAAGCATAGGTAAAGGTTCCGAACAGGTCTAGGAGTGTCCTTGCACACCTCCGAATGATTTTCAAAAAAATCAGATTTTCGACGAAAATATTCAACGTTTTTGAAAAATCGAAACCGATAGAACGTGGCTGTGGTCAACGGATTTCAACCTCTCACTAGCTACTTTCGAATCATCGATATGTGGAAGGACTGAATCTCTAGGATTCCCACGCACTATTTCTCGATAAATGTATGCATCATCAAGAATTTTGCATCGAAATTTATGAATAGACGCTCGCCCGGAAAATCGGCAACTAGCTAGGACAGCATCCTTATGTATAGCGGGCGGTAAACCGTCAACCAAGTTTCCGCTCGAGTGACACCTCCAGAAGGGATATGTATGGTCGCATGTCATTTTATGGGGGTCCTCTGAAACATCTGTCTAATTTCCCGGCTAATATATATATATATATATATATATATTTATTTATTCCGAACACATTTGTTGGGCTTTTCAGAACTTTCAGATTCCCCACGAAATTATTCAACAATTTCGAAAAATCGAAACCGATAGAGTGCGTCTGTAGTCAAGGATTTTCGACCTCTCATTACTAAACATCGAAGCACCGATGTATTGCATGACCCTATTGTAAGGATTCCCAATCACTTTTATTGACTGGGGGGCTGTACCATCAAGAATTTTGCATCGAAATTTACGGATAGGCGCTCGCCCTGAAATCGGCAACTAGCTAGGACAGCCTCCTTATGTATGGCGAGCGGTAAACCGTCTACCAGGTTTCGGCTCGAGTGACACATCCAG
>Ga0099797_101524_pt1 | contig 11981 bp, 4 predicted proteins | sample Uncmet_Sort48C_1_FD_89871 | JGI IMG/M metagenome (GOLD analysis project Ga0099797, IMG submission 89871) | Marine eukaryotic communities from CALCOFI LINE 67, Pacific Ocean - C012_Sort48C_1 | ecosystem: Environmental > Aquatic > Marine > Oceanic | place: Pacific Ocean: Monterey Bay | collected... | reverse complement strand
ATCGATAATGGTTGCAACTTCAATGCAGTCGACTGTGATGGCCAGACGGTGTTGCACATTTCTGTCCACTGCGGACAGGATGAGGTCACGCGGGCTGTGATGACATAGAGACCCTCCATATGGGTAGTGGGAATTCATTTCTACAAACATACACACATACAGGTTGCTGTTCGAAGTGATCAGATGTTGTCTCCGTCTGCATAGTCGCACTATATGGGTAGTGGGAATTCATTTTTGCATACATACATACATACATACATACATACATACATACAAGTGATCAGATGTCGACTCCGTCTGATGGATGCATTGCGTGGGAAGTGGGGGCTCATTTCTGCATACATACATACCTGCTGCTTGGGGATGCATCACATGGGGAGTGGGAGCTCATTTCTACAGATGCGCCATTATTGCCACTCGGTTCTCCTTAAGCAGACGAAAGATAACCGAACAAGTGCATGCCTCGTCGATCTTGATTGCTGTGATATGCATGACGAGTACTGATCCAAAACCAAGGCAGTTATCATTCAACATCTTCACGCTCCTGTGACCTACTAGGTCCTGAAGTATTTATTGGACGTCACCGACTTCAAATGCTTTGACACTAAGGATAGATGGGGTCGCGACGTTCTTGAGCTTGCTATGCTCAAGAGACAATACCGGGTGGGCGCTGTCCTTATCAACTATTACGGGGGAAATTATGCGCGCGGTCGTGTTGAACAAGGGGTGGCAGCGGTCAACAACGACACAACCTTTCTTCAGATGAGTTTCTCCGATATGCAGAGTCCGGATTTCACCGACAACTTGTACAACCGAAATCCGTTATATTGGGCGGCTGCATTTGGACAGGTCGACCTGGAATGCTTGTTGAACCATGACAGCCATCGTTGTGCGGAACTCTTAAACTAAACCCTTTGAGGTAGACGCAACAGAGATTCTTTGCCGTAACAGACACTGGATCAATGAGAGAGATGATCGAAACCAGACTCCTTTATACGTGTGTGTGTTCGGAAACACGCCCAACCATGTCCAGTGCGCCAAACACCTGTTAGATCATGAAGCGTGCTTGTATTTCGTCCAGCCTGATTATTATGGGAAGCAACCGAAGGATTACGCGGACTATCCTCCGATGGTGGACATGCTGAAGGATTATGTTCAAATCTCATTGGCTATGGAGTACACTTATGAGCCTCGGGTGAGCGAATCCTCTGATTTTCTAAGAAACCTGATTTGTTGCTTTGTGTGTGTCATGTGATTGTTTGCTGCAGCAAAGAACGTGCTTTCTAGCTGTCCTTGTGTGTATATGTTGGATATATATGTACATGCATATGTTGGATATTACGGTACAAGGACCGTCCTGACTTACCTTGAAGGTGATTGACCAAAGCGACTTCGCGGATAAGCTCGCATTGGCGAAAGTGTGTGCTGATGTCACATCTAGCACTCGCCCACCAGAAAATCTAATCATGCAGATTGATGTTGAGGGTGATGATGAGCTAGACGTAGACGATGACGTGCTTGTAGAGTTCAGAGACGATGCAGCTAAAGGCGTCGGCAGTTTCAAAATATTGGTGAGTCCATCAACACAGTATGATCCTCCAATTCCTGATGAGCTAGAATGGGAAAGCGGATTTTGGACGAATGAACTTGTGCGCCATGGCGGCATCGACATTATGTGCGAAGGAATTGCAATGCATGAACTAGATCTGACTGCTCTCGTTCTTGAGTATGAGAGGATTGAGAAGGGTCGGGATGCCTTTAACAACGAGGCTGCGATGCTCGTGAACATGGATATTCAAGTGCTTGAAGCTGAGTTACACACGAAGAAACAGCGCATGGATGGTATCCTAGAAGATATCGAGGAGGCAGAGGAAGAGCAAGAGAGATTAGAGACCGAGAAGGCTGAAGTTGAACAGCGGTTAGAGGCACTACACGAGCGCCTTGACTTTTATGACAATCAAATTGAGTCGTGGAAAGGACGTGCGGGTGCGTCAACCGTAGGATCTGTCACTGGATCTGTTCGTGGTAGCGTCGCGAGTGATGGACGTGGCAGTGTGTCCGCCGCTCAGCGTATGCAGAATGCAGCAAAAAGAGCGCGCTCATCGCAAGAGGGCTCACAAGCATGCATGCTGCAATGATCACAATCGGTGAACACGCCCTCTCATCGAAAGCGTGCCATATCCCAGCGTGCTCACTGACCAGAGAGGTTAGATAACGCGAAAGTAAATTTACAACCCCGGCGCCAGGCTCCGCGCGCAGCGCCAACAGTATCGTCAACATGACGCCGGTACCTGCATTGGCAGTAGGGTGGGTGAGAGGTAAATCCAGTTTCTACTGTCCTGGTTTTTTGTCAAGATGTAGCAGGCTTTCGGGCTTTGCGACTCGCACCATCGTGGTCACGATGGTCGAAATAGGGCGGCAGCGTGATGGCCATGTCGGGAAGCTGACCAGAGCCCCCAGGGTAGGCATTTCGCCCATGTCTGTTTCAAGCCAGCCCGGGGAGGGTGGGAGCCCTGGGCCCGGTGGGGGTGCGCCGCGCAGCCTGGGGTGGGTTATCTCCCGGCCATGGCACACCCCGAGGTGCCCGCGTCGAGCTCTGGAGCAGCCCGGGGTTGTTTAGTGGATGTGGGGCTGTGCAGCTCGGGTGAGCCAAGGGTGCAGTTCTTCATGATGCCAAGATTGTATCTTAGGATGCGATGTTAATCATGGTGCTGTTAAGCAACCGAGTGGAAGCACAGAGGGGGGCTGTAGCGAACCAGCGCAGGGCCCTGGTGTATCTAAGCCGGCTTAAGTAGCATTGGAGTTGGCATGTGTGTGAAATGATAGAATTTGTAGCATTTGTGTATCGCATGCGCACAAACATTCGTGTATCACATGCATCCAAATCCAACACGCAGGGTTTCTAGATGCAAAACAACAGAACAGAACAAAGTTGAACAGAGCAAAACAGAACAGTATTATACAATATAACGTAACGCAACGTAACGTAATGTAATATTATGTTATGTTGCGCAAATTTAGCCAAAAAGACTTGGGAAACTGGGTGTGCCTTACGGTCGATACGCACTTAGCGGGCGGCCCAGCCCCGGGCTCTAGCTTCACGGATCCTTGCGCTCACCAAACTGCTCGAGCACATCCTCGGTTGCTACACGCGCTCTAAGTTTATGCTGCTGTGGGCACTGCTGTTCACTTTCTTTCAGCCGCCGTCCTTTTTTCGCAAACCACCGCGCTTTTAGTTACACAACACTGATATAGTACCAACTTCAAAACCTAAACACTGTGTAAACATAAAGTCTCAACTTAAAAGTTGCTCGCCACACTGCTTGACTAACGAAAGTCACACTTGTGATCTTAAAAACACTGCCATCCTACGTGCTTCTGCAATTCTCGTCCTACATGCATTGCTAAATGCCATTTTCGCACACAGACCATGTTGTCTTGCAACCTCCTCTGCTCTCCTTCGTTCACATGCGGATTCAAATCCCAACACCACCACCCTTAGTTTGCCACTCTTTCCATCAGTCACCATTTCTACCCGCTTTGCCTGCTTGAAGATCCCGAATAAATCGATTGCCAACACTCTTGCTTTTTCTGGAAACCCCACTACTGCTAATCGTTGTTCCCTCGTTCGTAGGCGCCCTTGTTGCTTCATCAGTCGCTCTTTCTCGCTTTCTCTCTATGCCGTTGCAGCTTGCCTTCTACGCCCCGTGAAACCGGCGTCTCCTCACATTTGGGCAGCTAGGCCAAAAGGGCAGCCTGACTTGCTGCAGACAGGCAGCCACCCTGCTGGCATCCTGCTGGCAGCATCCCCAAGCTGCAGACAGCACCCAACTAGGGATTGTTTATTATGTGCAATCTTACAGTCAAACCGCGCATCTAAGATTCCACAAGTTAAGATTACAGCGCTAGGTTCAAGCAATCCAATTAAGATTCCAGACGCTAGCAGCTCATTGGCGAGCGAAGCGAGCCGCGAATTTTGTTAATTTTAGAAACCAAATTGCAAAAAAATGCAATTTTCTAGGAATCTTAAACGCTAGCTTCATTCAAAGTTAAGATTCCTCAGCGCTAGCAGTCTTCTAGATGGAATCTTAGATACGCGGTTTGGCTGTAAGTTTGATTATGAATAATGGGATGAAGTATAAGTAGTGGAAAAAACGGCCATGAGGGGCCGATGGCGCGAAAAACGAAGATGAGAGACAAAACAGAAACCACCATGCAGAAAACACAGGAAAGCACGCGCCCATGCCCCCAGGGAAACCAAAGCACAACCACCAGCAAAGCGACAGGCCAACTGAGGCCGGCGGAGCGAGGTGAAGCCCCGGTGGTGCGCGGCAGGCCGACAGAGGCCGGCAAAACCCCGGTGGAACCGCCAGGAAACCAGCAGAACTCAAATGTAACCATGGCGTGCAAACGCACCACATGCACCACTCCCAACATAAGGACAGAGGCATCTATAGATGCCAACCACTTGCCAGAGATGGCAAGGGTGAACGCGCGCCAACTACTGGCAGCAGCAGCAGCAGCAGATCTGCAGGAGACGCAAACCAGGCCCTGCAAAGCAGCTGCCACACGAGAGAGTACAGTTAGGACGACTACACAACATCTGAAAAGGAAGGGAAAAAAGAGTGGACAGCAGCTCAAACGTGACAGTGGTGGACGAGAGAGGTATGCAAAACAGGAAGAGGAAGGAGGCAGCATGCTGGATAAACAAGACTGGGTACAGAGCTCGAAACAAGCGATGCAGACAAAGGAGGGTGAGCATGAGAACAAACAAGAAAAGATGAGCTGCAGCACGAGAGTAGAAAGGGAAAAGGACACCATAAGCCCAGCCACACGAAAGCACCACCACTACCGCACACACCGCATGCACCACCTGCAAAGAGAGGACAAATACAACCTGACACCAAACACACGAATTGCACGACACGAGAAAAACAGCAGTAGATGCACCAAGCACACTGCAACATTAAGCACAAGACACACAGATGCAGTAACACACAAACACCCCACACACCGTAAACATAGAATACACAAACTGCAAGGGGACTACCCACACGAACGCACAATAAGCGCACAAATGATACACCACAATGAAAATGGTGATGGGCACAAAGGCACAGTAAGAGCAATGCATGAAAGACAAACGATAGTGGAAGGAGCACATTGCATGCTCACACAGGATCCACTCACACGCACAGCAATGCGCCCACCCACAAAAAACAGCACACAACAAACAACGGACGCAGGGCAGGAGCAAGACAGGGATGAGTTAGGACACACGGAGGAGTGCGGTGGGGATACGGACGGAGGCAAGGCCCACCCTACCAACACGAAGAGCAAGGACAAAACCGACACGGGCGTCATAGCCCGCGCGCGACCAGCAGGCCGACGGTGCGAGGGGGCCGGTGAGCGCAAGGGTGTCACGAAAGAAACAACAGGCAAAGTCAAAGGGACACAAACAAGACGGAAGAGAGGAGGGACCCGGGACGCAGCAACGCCACCTGCAAGGTACGGCCAGGTAACGCAAGCTGCCGGAAGCAGCCGCCGAGGCGGCCGCTGCCCGGCGCAAATGAGGCGCAACAACGCACAACACAACACAACAAGAAGAGCCACAAGGCAAAGTCAAGTGAACGGGGGGGGGGAGAAAATCAAAAAAAGAAAAAACGGGGTACGGGAGATTAATGTAACGGCAAAAGCGCGGGCGAAGGCATACCGAGATATGGAGGCGGCAGGTGGTGACGTCAAGGCTGAAGATTTCAAATTCCCGGAGGGATGGACAAAGGAGGACAAGGAGCCACAAGGATGGCGGCGCTACAACGGCAAAACAGTGCAGCGGGTACCCGCCGGTGAGCTAAAAGCGAAATACCTGCACATGATGGATCGAGAGGTAAGCACAGCGTCAGTCACCCAGCCTAACCCTCACACGCAGGAGCATGGGTTCCCTATGGTGTGCATCAGGGTGCGCAGACTGAAGCAAACGTTCAACCAAAAATGCGTGCACGCATGGATGGAAAAGGAACTTGGGCTGCGATACGTGGCGCACAGGGAACCCCACCCCAACGACCCCAACACCTGGATGTACATGGGCATGGCGACAAACAAAGACAAGTTCGAGGAGTCAGGGATATTCACAAAGAATGAAATGCTGAGGAAAAACTTTACAGGGGAAAGGCCTGAGCTGAGACACATCTCCTGGGGCGACCAGGTGTGGAACACAGACAAAATCTGGCTACCGGGCAACAAGACCTACGAGGTGCTCTTCGACGTGGTCATACCGAAGCAAGAACAAGGCGAAGCGCAGGTAGTGGTATTTGGCAACGCAAAGCTGGATAGGGCTATAATCCAAGATTGGGAGAAGCTGGTGGCTCATGCAATGGTAGACCTGACAAATCAGGGCTACGACAAGACATTACGACGGACACAGCCAGAAGACTCCTTCGTGGACCTAGCAGCGATTATGATGGGGACAAGTGTATTTGTGAATTGGGCTCCGTATCACAGACCAGGGGAAAAAAAGAAGAAGACAAGAAACTCAGTCCTGATGCAACAAGGGGTCCAGGCCATAACAGCAGAGATGGCGGAGGACGTGCAAAAAGTACTCCTAGCAATGGCCAACAAAATGGAATCTACAGGCACCTTTCCGCCAGAGTCCGCACCAGAGCAGGTGCGTCCGTACAGCCTGTGCACACAACAAACTGACATGCATGCACAGGTCACAGTCGCAGAGAGCGGCGTGTGGACTCACACACACCGATTTGACAAACCAGGTTGGGTCAGTGCACACTCCGACAAGAGGAACCCCCAAGGAGAGATCGACCACATGGTGTGGACCATGTTTGGAGTGAGTCATAGCCCCCCCTCACAAGACACGACATCTCACATACTCACATGGCAGAGCGCAGTATACACAGATGACTTCAATGAATCGCTTATATGGATGGGCCAAAGGCATGCATATGGACTCCGCACGAGGTCAAACATAACATGTCATCAGGGTGAATGGTTATTCGGCAAATCCCATAAAATGACAGGTGGGACACAGAGGGGTACCATAGAGAGAAATGTGACTATGCACGATGCATGCAGGACGGACCTCCACCCGGCAAGCACGACGGCAACAGTAACCAGCATCGAAGCCCTACTACAAGACGAAGCAGCGGTGACTGAGTACCTGAACAGCCCAGCCACACCTCTAAGAACAGCAACGGGGGAGGTTATTACACTATTGGGAGCGACAGCAGCCAGGGAGGGGGCCAAATCTCCGCACCCTCTAGCGAAATGGACAAGGAGAAAGTGGTCACCAGGGAGTGACAAAAACATGGGGCCACCACCATTTGCCGACCTGGAGGTGGGGGAAACGGGAGCAATCCAGCTGGCAACAACGCAAGAAGAGCTGGGGCTGAAAGCAGCGTTGGAAGGCAGCAAAAGCTTCAGAGAAAGCCTCAGGGAGTCAATCAGAGACAAGATGGGAGAAGGTGCATCGGCCGATGCAGAGACCCTGCAGTATATGAGTAGGGAGATGCAGAAACTACAAACACAAGAAGAGCTGGAGATAATGTTAAAGGCCGCCGCATGCACACGCGACACGCAAGCCAGCCACGTGGCATGCTACCCACACGCACCACATGACAACGCACCACCGAGCACGACTAACACACACCCTGCAACAGACTGTCGACGAAAAGCACCATGCGAAGCTCCGAGAGAACTACGTCAAACGGCAAGCGGCATCAAGACAAACGCACGCAGTGATAAAAGTCAAAGCAGCACTCCGACACGCGCAGCACGGAGGGAAGAAGATGGGGACCCTCCGCATCAAAGTACAAGACCCAAACATGACTATGCTAGACGTAATGTCAGAGCTAACGAGAGACTACCCGGAGGTGAGGCAAATCGTGAACGCAGCAGGAGCGCACTTGCGCCTGGTGGTACACATCGACGGAGAGGAAGAAGGCTTCGTGGATGGGACGATGCAGGCTGCAAAGCTGGGGATATACGAGATCGACGGGTACGGAGGCAAGGAGGAGACGGGGACGATAAACGCACTGCTGGACATACCACCGCCCACCCCAATGACGACTCCAACCAAAGGCGGAAGAGGACCCTCCCCCTCACACTCACCGCAGAAACGCAAGGCAGAGGAGGTGTCGGAAACGCAAGGCGAGAGATCGAAAGGCAGCTGAGAGGGCTGGATGTATTCTCACCCGACTCAGACAACCAGAAGCAAAGGCTGGAGAGAGAGCTGGAAGAAGTGCGCCAACTACACAAGCCAGGCAGTCCAAACAAGAAGTCCGCAGGAGAGGGGAAAACCAAAGCAGACTAAGAAGGGAGGAGGAGAAGAACGGACGCGACAACGAAACAAGGAAGCAAGAACAAGTAGACGCGCTGGCAATACAAAGCAAAAAGATACTAAACACCAATAGCAACAGTGCGGAAAAAAGTAATAGAGTAGGAACACGCGAGGATAAAATAGATGAGCACAACACAGTGAAAACACAAACACACAAGGCACACACACAAAACAGCAAGGTGGGGGGGCATACACCCGCACACACACACAACGGCAAGGCCGGGGAGCACACAGCGCGCCAGGCTGGCTTTGGCCCGGGACCAGGCAAGGAGCGGCAGCAGCGAAAGGCGCGACACAGACGGAGCGAAGGCGAAGCAGCAACTGCCCGGCAACACCCACCCACGTGCCTCATGGACACAAGCAGGGCACAGCAGGCGGGGCAAGATGCAGAGCCACAAGAGAGCAAAGCAAGGCGGGCCACTGCGCAGTTCTCACTGCGATCAACGAACGAGGACAGCCACACACGGCCAGCCACATCACCCCGCCCGGGCGACAAGCACCCCGCGCCCAGCCACATCACAAGGCCGCAGGCCCGGCATGGCACATGCAACGCGAAGCCAGAGGCCACCTACCTGCCCCATACAAGCGGGCCAAGCGGAGTTGGGAACGGGACTAGCCACACGCGGCCAGCCACGTCAGCCTCCCTGCACGCCACGCACCCTAGGCAAAGACACAGGAGAAGAGCGCGAGCCCGGCCAGGTGAAGACAGCAGGGGGCCAGAAGCCACATGCCAGCCTAATCGAAACAAGCCACAAAGGAAAAACAAGACGGGCAAGAGGGCAGCCAGCGAGGAACAAAGCAAGCGCACGCCCCACACAAACGGAGGTGGAAACAAACCCGCGCAGGGAAAAGCACGCGGCGTTGCACGGCGTATGCAGCACTATGAAAAGAGAGGTTTAGAACGTAGGCTGAATCTAGAGCAACAAGAGACCACAGAAAAAAGGAAGACAACACTATGCAACGACCATACACCAGCAGAAAACATGATGCTGAAAAAAGCCGAAAAGGCTGATGCCACGCCGTGTGGTAACGATGCCGAAAATATTGAAGCCAAACTGAGCAGTAAAGATGCTGAAAAGATTAACGCGATGCCGTACGGCAAAGATGCCGGTAAGAATAATGCCATGCCGTGTAGAAAAGATGGTGAAAAGATTGATGCCATGCCATGTAGTAAAGATGATGAAATGATCGAAGCCATGCTACGCTGTAAAGATGCTGCAAAGATGAACGCGATGCAGTGCGGCAAAGATGCCGATAAGATTAATGCCATGCCGTATGGTAAATACGCAGAAATGATTGATATCATACAGTGCAGTAAAGATGCGGAAAAGATTAAGGCGAGGCCGCGAAGTAAAGATGCTGAAATGATTGATAGCATACAGTGCAGTGAAGATGCTGAAAAAAGTGATGCGAGGCCGTGCAGTATAAGTGCTGAAAAGACTGATGCAATACTGTGCAACAAAGATGCTGAAAAGATTGATGCCATGCCGTATAGTAAAGATGCTGAAAAGATTGATGCCATGCCATGTAGTAAAGATGCCGAAAATATTAATGCCATAATGTGCAGTAAAGAGGCCGAAAACATTGATACCGTGTCATATGGTAACGATGCTGAAAAGATTGACGCCATGATGTGTAGTAGCGATACCGAAAATATTGATGCCATACGATGCAGTAAAGATGCTGAAAAGATTAACCCGACGCCGTGCGGCAAAGGTGCGGATAAGATTAATGCCATACCGTATAGTAAAGATGCAGAAAAGATTGATGCCATGCCGTGTAGTAAAGATGCGAAAAAGATTGATACACTACTGTGCAGTAACGATGCTGATAAGATTAATGCGATGCCGTGCGGCAAAGACGCCGGTAAGATTAATGCCATGCCGTGTAGTAAAGATACTGACACGAGTGACATCATACAGTGCAGTAAAGATGGAAAACAGATTAATGCGAGGCCGCGCAGTAAAGATGCTGAAAAGGTTTCTAGAAGCAACACGCAGGGTTTCTAGATGCAAAACAACAGAACAGAACAAAGTTGAACAGAGCAAAACAGAACAGTATTATACAATATAACGTAACGCAACGTAACGTAATGTAATATTATGTTATGTTGCGCAAATTTAGCCAAAAAGACTTGGGAAACTGGGTGTGCCTTACGGTCGATACGCACTTAGCGGGCGGCCCAGCCCCGGGCTCTAGCTTCACGGATCCTTGCGCTCACCAAACTGCTCGAGCACATCCTCGGTTGCTACACGCGCTCTAAGTTTATGCTGCTGTGGGCACTGCTGTTCACTTTCTTTCAGCCGCCGTCCTTTTTTCGCAAACCACCGCGCTTTTAGTTACACAACACTGATATAGTACCAACTTCAAAACCTAAACACTGTGTAAACATAAAGTCTCAACTTAAAAGTTGCTCGCCACACTGCTTGACTAACGAAAGTCACACTTGTGATCTTAAAAACACTGCCATCCTACGTGCTTCTGCAATTCTCGTCCTACATGCATTGCTAAATGCCATTTTCGCACACAGACCATGTTGTCTTGCAACCTCCTCTGCTCTCCTTCGTTCACATGCGGATTCAAATCCCAACACCACCACCCTTAGTTTGCCACTCTTTCCATCAGTCACCATTTCTACCCGCTTTGCCTGCTTGAAGATCCCGAATAAATCGATTGCCAACACTCTTGCTTTTTCTGGAAACCCCACTACTGCTAATCGTTGTTCCCTCGTTCGTAGGCGCCCTTGTTGCTTCATCAGTCGCTCTTTCTCGCTTTCTCTCTATGCCGTTGCAGCTTGCCTTCTACGCCCCGTGAAACCGGCGTCTCCTCACATTTGGGCAGCTAGGCCAAAAGGGCAGCCTGACTTGCTGCAGACAGGCAGCCACCCTGCTGGCATCCTGCTGGCAGCATCCCCAAGCTGCAGACAGCACCCAACTAGGGATTGTTTATTATGTGCAATCTTACAGTCAAACCGCGCATCTAAGATTCCACAAGTTAAGATTACAGCGCTAGGTTCAAGCAATCCAATTAAGATTCCAGACGCTAGCAGCTCATTGGCGAGCGAAGCGAGCCGCGAATTTTGTTAATTTTAGAAACCAAATTGCAAAAAAATGCAATTTTCTAGGAATCTTAAACGCTAGCTTCATTCAAAGTTAAGATTCCTCAGCGCTAGCAGTCTTCTAGATGGAATCTTAGATACGCGGTTTGGCTGTAAGTTTGATTATGAATAATGGGATGAAGTATAAGTAGTGCACTTGAAGCTAAGGATTCTTATATCAATCTCAAGTATAAGTGATGGTTTTGGGATTAAATTGGGGTTTTGGAAGGGGGTGCGCTACTTTCACAATTTTGAAAAAAATGAAAAAAACGATCTGAGACCAGATTTGGCACATTTTGATGTCGTCCAGGCGATTGGTGCTATTTTCAGTGGAATTTGAGCACTTTTTTTTTCGTCGAAAATGTGGTTAAGAAAAATAAAAAATTACCTTCAAAAAATTCTAACTGCAGATCCAACGGTCAAAATCTTGTGAAAAGTAGCTCAAACGATCCGCCATATCCCATAATACTAGGATCCAGAAAGTTGCTATGACCCTGCCAAAACCACAATTTCATACCAGAACCATCAAGTGCT